>MDTC01251984.1_pt1 | contig 12139 bp, 9 predicted proteins | sample 811181 | NCBI WGS metagenome assembly MDTC01 (sample SAMN05326644, study PRJNA326480) | marine metagenome | isolation source: seawater | place: Pacific Ocean: North | collected 2011
CCAGCCGATGGACCTGGCGTTCGACCCGGACGAGCCGACGATGCTCTGGATCCCGAACCGCGCCGACGACTCGATGACCATCGTCTTCGACGCGGGCCTGCCGACCCAGAGCTCCGAGAACCGGGTCGACCCCTACGCGCTGCACTTCATGGAGGAGGTCAGTTCGATCGACTTCGGTCAGTCCGGCACCTTCGGCACCTGCCAGGAGAGCCGCAACACCTACAACGGCCAGGCCGCGCCCAACGACTTCACCGGCCCGACCCTGTGGCCCAGCAACCTGGACGTCTTCGCCGAGTCCAATCCGGCCGCGGTCGAGTACCTGACCCAGCTGTTCGGCTTCCCGACGGACCTGGGCAGCCACCTGGACATGCAGCACGAGACCCCGCTGTGCACCGGCATCGCGTGGGAGCGTGACAACGTCTACTGGACCTTCGACGGCCTGAACGAGACCATCGACCGGGTCGACTTCCAGGAGGACCACGGCCCCGGCTACGACGACCACTCCGACGGCATCACCGCCGAGTACGGCGACACCGGCATCGGCTACCTCGAGGGCGTGCCCAACCACATGGTCTTTGACGCTGCCACCTCGCTGCTCTACGTCGCCGATCCCGCCAACAGCCGCATCGTTGCCCTGGACACCACCACGGGCACCCGCGGCCAGGATCTGCCGGTCACCGAGCCGGGCACCCAGCACTACACGGTCGAGGGCGCCGAGTCCTTCGAGCTCATCGGTGCCGACGCCGGCATGGACCAGCCCTCGGGCCTGGCGATGGTCGACGGTGTGCTCTTCGTCACCGATCACGGCACCGGCGTCATCCATGCGTTCGACGTCGTCACTGGCGAGGAGATCGACCGCCTGACCACCAACCGCGGCGGCGGGACCATCACTGGAATCGTGGCCCCGAACATGGACGAGCTGTGGCTCGTCGACAGCGGCGCGGACGAGGTCCTGCGCATCCGCCCGCACGACGTCGAGTGAGCCGCCTGCTCCTCGCCCTGGTCCTGCTCTCCGGCGCGTGCGCCGATGGCGAGGATCCTGCGGAGAGCCCGTGCACGACCGAGGATCGCGGGGACGCTCTCTCCGTTGGGGATCGCTTCGGCGACTTCGAGCTGACCGCGCTGGACCCCGCGCCGCCTGCGGTCGGGCTCAACCAGTGGACCCTCGCCGCGGGGCAGAGCCTCGACGGGTGCACCGTCACCGCCGAGACCTTCATGCCCGACCACGGCCATGGCTCGAACATCGGGGCGGTCGAGGCAGCCGGGGAGTCCGTCGAGATCACCGACCTCGACATCATCATGGGCGGCTACTGGGAAGTGACCGTCACCGCGGCGTGCGGCGAGGACGACCTCGAGGCTGTCGTGCAGCTCTGCGTCGACGCGTAGGCTAGCGGACGCAGCCCGCGGGTCCGCTCCACGACAGCACCGTAGAACCCAGGTCGAACGTCGGCATCTCGGCGCGGAGGTCGGCGTCGAGCCGCCCGGCGTCGATGTGGTGGTCGAGCACGTCCAGGCCGACCGGCCGCAGGCGCACCCGGACGTCGACCTGGTCGAGCACGGCTCCGGCGACGTTCCAGCGGGTTGTGCGGGCGTGGGGCACGAGGGGATCGGGCGCGCCGACCAGCGCGCGCTCCTCCAGGTCGACCGCGTCGAAGATGCTGTGGCTGACCGAGCCGTCCCGGGTGGTCGCGACGTCGTGCAGGGCGACCAGGTCCGGGTCCACCAGCGCGTCCAGGCGCTCGCCGTCGGCGATGACACCGCTGTCGTAGACGACCTCGCCTCCGCGGCGACCGCGCACCTCGACCCACATGCGGCGGTCGTGGCTGGCCCCGCTGGGCACGTCGTGGCCCGCGGCGACGTTCTCGAGCGTCAGGCTGATCTCGGTCGCGCCGGCGGCGGGGCTGACGCAGAGCTCGGCGGTCAGGGTGCGGTCGAGCAGGTCCTGGATGGCGGCCCGCTGGGCGTCACGCTCGGGCCAGTCGACCAGCGCGACGTCGACGCCGGGCATCGCGTGGTCGTGTACCACCCGCTCGGGGCCGCCGGGCGCGACCACACCGGGCCGGCCGGGCAGGTGGCAGTGGGCGCAGCTCTGCCTGGCGGCGCCGTCGGTGGCGAAGATGGTGGCGTCCCACTCGGCGTAGGTGCGCTCGAGGTGCAGCCCGTCGGGCAGCCTCACGTCGTGGCACGCTCCGCACGCGTCGCTGGACTCGGTGGCGTTGCGGTCCAGCAGCGGGCTGTACGCCGATCGGTGCTGAACCGAGCGCATGGGATCGGCGATGCCCCCGCGCATGACGCCGTCATGGGCCCAGCTGACCTCCCCGTTCGCGTCGCCCTCCACCCCGTCGAGCTGGTGGCAGAAGGCGCAGGTGACCCCGCGCAGGCTCGGGTCGACCTCGTCCAGGTCGGTGCCGTCGGTGGTCTCGCCCAAGCGCAGGGCGACCGGCGCGTGGCAGGACACACAGAAGTCGGGCTCCACCTGGCCGCTCTGCACGGCCGCCGCGTTCATGGCGACAAAGAGCGGATCGTCTGCGGCGTGGGCGTGCATGCTGCCCCGCCACGACTGCACGTGCGCAGGGTGGCAGCTCACGCAAGCCTCGGGATCGAGCTGCGCTTCTGGCGAGGGGCGGCCGCAGGAGGTCAGGGCGAGGAGCGCGAGGACCGCACCCCTCACCGGCGCCTCCGCCACACGAGCAGCAGGGGGAGCAGGGCGACCCACGCCGGGGCGCTCGACGTCGCACACCCGCAGCCCTCCGACCCGTCGAGGTCGGTGTCGTCGGTGGTGTCGGTCTCCTCGGTCGGGCCCTTGGGCTGGGCGAGGAGCACCTGCTCCCACAGGGGCTCGCAGATGTCGTGCTGCTCGGTGCCGGGGTCGCAGGCGAGCGGGCCGACCAGGTCGGAGCCCTGCACCCCGATGGTGGCGGTGCCGTCCGCGGTCAGCTGGTAGGTCAGGCCTCCGGTGAACGCGGCGGAGGTGGCCAGGGTGGCGTCGGCGGAGAACGCGGACAGGCCGATGGCCGGGGGCGCCTCGACGGGCTCGAAGTCCACGCCATCGGTGCTGTGCCAGGCGCCGCGGGGCCCCTCGAGCATCCACACCGAGCCGTCCGTGGCGATCGCCCCGTCGAGCAGGGTGCCGTCGGCGACGAGGACCGTCGTCGTGCTCGCGCCGCGGTCGTCGGAGTGGAGCAGCACGTGTCCGGTCAGCACGTTGACCGCGAGCCACACCTCGTCGCCGCGGGCGATGACCGGGCGCACCGCCAGGGTGGTCTGGGAGCCGGCGAGGTCGGACAGGTCCAGCGGAAGGTCGGTCCAGGTGGCGCCGGCGTCGGTGCTGACGTGCAGCTCGGCCTGGCTCGGGGACTCGGGCACGAAGCTGGCCGCGTAGACGGTCTGCCCGCTGGCGAGCACCCGGAGCACGAGGCGACCCTCGTCGAGCGGGTGCACGTCGGAGAAGGTCAGCCCGCCGTCGGTCGAGCGGAAGATGCCGCCAGAGCGACCCTCCCGCTGCTCCGCGGTCGTCGCGATCGCCGTGTCCTCGTCGATGAAGAGCACGTCGCTGACGGCCTGATCGTCGAGGCCAGTCACGGGGTCCCAGCTGCAGCCCGCCTCGCTGCGGTAGACTGGCTGCGCCTCCTCGCGGGCCTGGGTCACGTCGGGCACCACCGCGAGCCACGTCCCGGTCGGGCTCGTGCTGTACCGGGGGGTGATGATCGCGTCCGAGGTCGTGATGGCCTCGTGGCAGACCCAGTGCCAGCCGTCGGACTCCTCCAGCAGCAGGCCGAAGCCGGTCTCGATGGCGTCCTCACGCTCGAGATCGACCGCGGTGAAGTCCGCCCCGGCGTGGCCGTGGGCGAGGGGAGCGAGCAGCAGGAGGAGGGCGTTCATGGGACGAGGCTAACGGGGTGCAGGGCTCGGGTCCGGGGCGTCGCGCAGGCCGGTGATGGCGCGCACCAGCGCGTGGGCGGCGCGGTCGACGGCGGCCTCGCTCGTGCCGCGGCCCAGGGTCAGGCGCAGGGTGCCCAGCGCGTCGTGCTCGGGCACGCCCATGGCGGTGATGACCGCGGAGGCGGTCCAGTCCCCCTCGTGGCACGCCGATCCCGTGGACGCGGCGATCTCCGGGCAGGCGTCGAGGATCGCCGCGCCGAGCTGGCCGGGGACGCGGAGCGAGAGGGTGTTCGGCAGGACGTCCGCACCCGCTCCGTGCCGGACGAGGTCGGGCAGGTCTGCGTGGAGCAGGCCCCACAGGCGATCCCGCAGGGCGCCGACCCGGGCAGCCTCGGCGTCGAGATCGGCGGCAGCGCGGGCACAGGCGACGCCCAGGCCCACCAGGTAGGGCACGTTCTCGGTGCCCGGTCGCAGCCCCCGCTCGTGGCCCGCGCCGAACAGGATCGGCTGAAGGGGGGTGCTGGTGCGGACGTACAGCGCGCCGACCCCCTTGGGCGCGTACAGCTTGTGGCCGGCGATGGTGAGCAGGTCCACACCCAGATCCTCGACGTTCACCCGTACCTTTCCGAGGGACTGCGCCGCGTCCGTGTGCACGTGGGCCCCCACGGCGTGGGCCTGCGCGGCCAGCTCGGCGATGGGCTGCAGCACGCCGGTCTCGTTGTTGGCGTGCATGACGGTCAGCAGGGCGGTGCGCGCGGAGAACTCCCCGTCCGGCACGACCACGCCGCGGACGTCCACCGGCAGGCGGGTGACCCGGGCGCCGGCCGCCTCCAGCACGGCGAGGGGTCGGGCGGTCGCCGGGTGCTCGACCACCGACGTGACGAGGTGGTCTCGCGCGGGATCGCGAGGTCGCAGGCCACGGATCGCCAGGTTGCTGGCCTCGGTGCCCCCCGAGGTGAAGACGATCTCGTCCGCACGGGCGCCGATCAGGGCCGCCACCTGCTCCCGCGCCGTGGCGACCGCGCTCGCCGCGCGCCTGCCGTAGGCGTGTCCGCTGGACGGGTTGCCGAAGCCGTCGCGCAGCCAGGGCAGCATGGCGTCGACGACCTCGGGAAGGACCGGGGTCGTGGCGTTGTGGTCGAGGTAGACGGGCGCGTCCATCGGGCTCCCCGGGGTGCAGCCCTCCGCCTAACCCCCGCCGAGCGGCTGCCCGCCCGGGCGCTGTGGGGTACACCGCTGCCGCGGAGGACCCCATGAACGTGCTCGTCGTCAACGCTGGCAGCTCCAGCCTCAAGCTCGATGTGCTGGACCCCGACACCGGCGCCCGGGTGCAGCACCTCCGGGTCGAGCGGGTGGGCACGCCCGGCGCCTTCGTGCGCCACAACGGTGACGAGCCCAGGCCCATCGAGGCGCTGGACCACGGCCAGGCCCTGGCGGCGGTGCTGCCGGGCATCCTGGAGCGCGCCGGCGAGCTGGGTGCCGTCGGCCACCGGGTCGTTCACGGCGGCGAGAGCTTCGATGCCCCCACCCGGATCACCGACGAGGTCGTCGACACCATCGAGAGCCTGTCCGAGCTCGCCCCGCTGCACAACCCGGCCAACGCCGCCGGCATCCGCGCCGCCCGCGAGCTGCTGCCCGACCACCTGCACGTCGCGGTCTTCGACACGGCCTTCCACAGCACGCTCCCGCGCCGGGCTCAGGCCTACGCCATCGACCAGGACGTCGCCGTGCGCGAGGGCATCCGCCGCTACGGCTTCCACGGCCCCAGCCACGAGTGGGTCGCCCACCGGGCTGCGGAGTGGCTCGGAGCCGATCTGCGGGATCTCCGGCTGATCACCTGCCATCTCGGCAATGGTGCCAGCCTGTGCGCGGTCGAGTACGGACGCTCGGTCGAGACGTCGATGGGCATGACCCCGCTCGAGGGCCTGGTCATGGGCACCCGCTCCGGCGACATCGACCCAGGCGCGATCCTCCACCTGCTCCGCCGCGGCTGGGACGTGGAGGAGCTCGACCACCTGCTCAACCAGGAGAGCGGGCTGGCCGGCCTGTCCGAGCGCGGCCACGACCTGCGCGACATCGAGGCCGCTGCCGCCGAGGGCGACGAGGCCTGCCGCCTGGCCATGCACGTCTACGCTCACCGGGTCCGCCGCTACGTGGGCGCGTACGCCGCGGTCATGGGCGGGGTCGACGGCATCGTCTTCACCGCGGGCATCGGAGAGAACAGCGCGCTGATGCGCCACCGCATCGCCCAGCGCCTCGAGTTCCTCGGCGCCCACCTGTCCGAAGACAAGAACCGAGACGCGCGGGTCAGCGATGATCGGCCGGTCGCCGCGATCCACGCCGATCGCAGCCGGGTGCCGCTGCTGGTCGTGCGCACGGACGAGGCCCGCACCATCGCCGCCGCCACCGCGGCGCTGGCCCGGGAGGCCGACCGGGTCGCGCCGCTCACCATCCCGGTCGCGGTCAGCGCGCGGCACGTGCACCTCACCGAGGAGGCCGTCGCCGCGCTCTTTGGCGAGGGCCACACGCTCACGCCCATCAAGCCCCTCTCCCAGCCCGGGCAGTTCGCTTGTGAGGAGAAGGTCGATCTCATCGGCCCCAAGCGCACCATCGAGGGGGTGCGCATCCTCGGGCCCACCCGCCCCGCCTGCCAGGTGGAGATCTCGCGTACCGACGAGTTCTTCCTCGGGGTCGACGCGCCGGTCCGCGACTCGGGTGATGTCGCCAACAGCCCGGGCATCGTGCTGGTCGGACCCAAGGGCAGGCTGGAGCTGACCGAGGGCCTGATCTGCGCCCGCCGCCACATCCACATGACCCCCGCCGACGCCGAGCGCTTCGGGGTCCGGGACCGGGACGTGGTGGAGGTGGCCATCAACAGTCCCGGCCGCGACCTCATCTTCGGCGACGTGCTGGTCCGGGTGAAGGCCAGCTACGCCCTGGAGATGCACATCGACACCGACGAGGCGAACGCCGCCGAGGTGCGCGGTCGGGTCGAGGGTGCCCTGGTCGAGTCCGGCAGCACCGCGACCATCCGCCGGCGCGCCACCCGCTTCGGCTGAGCGCGTCGCAGCGGCCGATCGCCCGGCCGGTAGCGCCGGATCCAGGCGTTGGGGCAGGGGAGCGGCTACACCGTGGGGGTCACCTTCAGGGGGCCTCACCGTGATCCTCGCCCTGCTGCTCGCCGTGCCCGCGCTCGCCGGCCCGCCGGACCATACGGTCAACCAGGCCTTTCGCGAGTACAACGCGGCCGCGGTGTTCGAGCTGCCCCTGCTCGACCAGGACCAGATCGAAGACCTCGAGGCGGGTGAGGTGGTGCGCATCGTCGAGCGCGACGGGGATCGCAGCAAGCCTGCCCGAGCCCTGGCGTTCAAGCTCTCTTCCCACCCGATGCAGTCCCTGTGGGTCGCGTCCCTCGACCCCCACCTGACCGTCGATCCCGACCTCACCGAGCGGCGCCTCTCCCGCACCGGGGAGCGCGAGCTCTGGTATGGCTACTACGAGCTGCCTTATCCCTTCTCCGACCGCCACTGGCTGGTGGAGTCGTGGAACAACCGCGCCCTCGCCGAGGCCACGTCCGGCCGCGCGTGGGAGCACGCCTGGGTCCTCGCGAACGGCCGCATGGACGAGGCCCGGACCTTCGTCGCGTCCGGCGCCATCCCCGGGGTGGATACCGAGGCCATGGACAAGGCGATCCTGACGCCACACAATCACGGCGCCTGGCTCGTCATCCGCTTGCCCGATGGCCGCAGCGTGCTCGGGTACCACGCCACCAGCACCGTGGGCGGCTCGGTGCCGGACTGGGTGGTGTTGCAGTTGCTGCACGGTCGCCTGCAAGCGCTCCTGGAGCGCGTCGATGCCCGGTGTCCGACCACGGTCATCGAGCACTACACCCGTGCGCATCCAGACCTCGAGAGCGGCGATGGCACGCCGCTTCGCTGGCGACCTGCGCAGGATCAATGAACGCTCGTTCGGCAGGGATCAGCCTGCACCCGGCAAGAGCGGGTACCCGCGCGCGGCGGCTTTACAAGCTCGGTGGTGGGTTGCAGCCTTGCAACCTGCCTGCTTGGACAGTGATTTGCACGAGATCGACCCTATCGGGGCCCGCATCGGGGCTCTCCGCCAGCTGCGCTACACCGATCCGGCCGCGGCCATGCCCCAGCTGGAGGTGCTCGTCGCCGAGGTGCGCGCTGGTGACCAGGCGGATCTCCTGGCCCAGGCCTGCGTGGAGCTCGGCATCTGCGCCCTGCATGCGGGGGAGCGCCTGCGGGCGAAGGACCTGCTGATCGAAGGCATGGACGCGGCCGAGCGGGCGGAGAACCTGCGCGCCTGGCTGACCGCCGCCAACGCGCTGTCCTGGATGCACACCCAGGCGGGCGAGCCGGTGTCGGCGGTGGTCGTGCTGATGCGGGCCGTGGAGCGGGCCCAGGTGGACGGCAGCCCGCGGCAGGTCGCCGTCGCCGCCAGCAACCTGGGGGCGTGCCTGCTGAACCAGGGCGCGCTGTCCGAGGCGCTGGCCTGCTACGAGCGCGCCGCTACCCTGCTCGAGCACGCGGTCGGCACCCAGCGGCGGTCCCGCGGGCTCGCCCGGGTCGGGCAGATCAACGCCCTGGTTCTCCTCGGTCGCCTCGACGAGGCCTCGGCCCTGCTCACCGAGTGGCTCCCCGACCTCATCGAGACGCCCCGCCTGCCGCTCGCCCCGGTGTTCGCGACCCAGGCGCGGGTCCTGATGGCCCGTGGGGACATCGACCAGGCGCTGTCGGCCATCGCGGATGGACTGCACCACTGCCCGGAGGGCTCGCTCTTCTCCGAGGTCGAGCTGCGCCTGCTCGAGGGGGAGGCTCTGTTCGCTGCGGGACGCCCGGCCGACGCCATCACCGCACTGCGCCACCCGCTCTTCGACAACCCCGACGCGATGCGGGAGCGCACGACCTGGCAGCGCCTGACCCTGCTCGCCCGGGCCGCGCGGGAGGCCGGTCAGCAGGAGGCCGAGCTGTTCGCGCTTCGAGCGCTGGCGTCCACCGCGGATGATCCGCGCAGTCGCCAGGTCGGCGCCGCCCTGCACGCCCTGGCCCGGCGCATCGTACAGGCGGAGTCCCCGAGCAACGATCCCGAGCTGGCCGCAGCCAACGAGGCTCTCGCCCAGAAGAACCGCATGCTGCACGAGCGCGCGCGGGCGCTCGTGGAGGCGCGGGACGCAGCACTGCAGACCGCCGAGGTCCGCCACCGCTTCCTGTCCGTGATGAGCCACGAGCTGCGGACCCCCCTCGGCGGCGTGGTCGCGTCGGCGGAGACCCTGATGGCGATGGACCTCGACCCAGAGGCCCACCGGATCGTCGAGGTGATCAGCGAGGCGGCGGACCTGACCATCCGCGTCATCGACGACGTGCTCGAGCACGGACGCCTCGAGGCGGGCTCGGTCGAGCTGGACCCCCGGGTCTTCCCCCTGCGCCAGGTCCTGCAGACCGTCGTCGATCTGCTCCAACCCCGCGCTCGGGCCACCGGCGTCGAGATCGAGCTGGACGTGGCTGCAGACGCGCCCGAGTCGGTCCACGGCGACGACCATCGCCTCCAGCAGGTACTCCTGAACCTGGTCGGCAACGCGGTGAAGTTCGCCCCGGGCGGGCTGGTGCGGCTGGTGGTGCGCGCCGAGCGGTCCCAGCTCGCGTTCGAGGTCGTCGACGACGGACCGGGCATCCCCAAGGAGGCCCTGCCCACCCTGTTCCGTCCGTGGACCCAGGGCTCGCGCTCGGTGGCACGGCACCAGGGCGGCAGCGGGCTCGGGCTCGCGATCAGTCGGCGGCTGGTCGAGGCGATGGGCGGCCACCTCACGGTTGAGAGCGAGGAGGGGAGCGGTACGACCTTCCGCTTCGGCATCTCACTGCCCCAGGCCGTGCCCAGCGGCGGGGTCGTCCGGGCGCGCAACGGCGTGCTTCCGCGCCTTCAACCGCCACTCTCGGTGCTGCTGGTGGAGGACCACCCGGTCAATCAGCAGGTGGTGGTCGCGCTGCTCGAGCAGCTCGGCGTCGCTGTCCAGGTCGCGACCGACGGGGAGACCGCGCTCCAGCTCGCGCGCGGAGGGGACTTCGATCTCCTCCTGCTCGACCGTCACCTCCCGGACATCGACGGTACCGAGATCGCCTCCATCCTGCGCGCGTCCGAGGACCCGCGACCGCGGATCGCGCTGACCGCGGCGGTGTTGCCCGAGGATCGGGCGGCGTGCCTGGAGGCGGGCATGGACGACTTCCTGCCCAAGCCCGTCACCCGCGCCACCCTGGCGTCGACCCTGCGCCGCTGGCTGCCCACGGTCCGCGCGCGGCGGGGGAACGGCGGCAGCCAGGCGGGGTAGGGGAGTCGGCCCTCACAGCTCGTGGCTGCGGCAGCGATCGTCGCTCAGGTAGTCCTGGCCCGGGTGACGCAGCGGGCGACCGGCGAGGATCAGCGGGTCGCTACTGCTCGGTGTTCTCCCACTCCTCTTCCTCGTCGCGCAGGGGGCGCCAGTCAGTCTGGGGCGGCTGGATGGTCCACTCGCCGCTGGCGCGCTGGCTGCGCTTGTACAGGATGCGGTTGCCGTCGGAGACGCCGGTGGCGAGCACGCGCCAGGGCCCGTCGGGAGAGGAGGCGTGGTAGACGAGGCCGCGGCCGAGAAATCGGCCTCGCATCTCGGTCGGCACGAAGGAGATGAAGCGGTTGGTGTCGGTGACGACGACCGCGTCGGCCTCGGAGCAGTCGACGGCGAGGTCGCGGATGATCTGGCGGCGCACCTCGAGGGTGACGTCGCAGCCCTCGCAGCTCTCCGCGGAGTCGCCGTCCAGCTCGACGTCGCCCTCGCACACGATGTCCCCGTCCGAGGTCACGAGGCGCATGCGCTCCTCTCCCTGCCAGGGGGAGTCGGGGTCGTTGGGGTCGACGCGCTGCAGGCTGCCCTCGACCTCCTGGAGCAGGTCGATGGTGGGGTCGGCCTCGTCGGGGGCGCACGCGGCGAGGGCGAGGGTGAGGACGAAGGCACAGCTCGTGAGGTGTCGCATGATTCCTCCTCGATGCGGGGGCTCGTGGAGGGCGGCGCTGCCCTCTCGCCCCGTGAGCGTGGTGAGCGGGCGCCTCGTCACAGCCTGCGGCGACATTTTTTTGCAGTGGCGCTCGCAGCGGGAGAATCCAGGGATTTTCGATCTCGCTGTGACGGGCCCGGATCCGGAGACGCTCAGCTGGAGGCGGGATTTCTGTCGGTGCTTTGCAATGGAGGAGCCTCGTTGTACGACCATGGGCCATGCAGCTCGCCCCCCCCGATCCCGAACGCGTCGCCGCCGCCCTGCGCGACGTGGCGAACGGTGCCGTCCGCGACGCCGACGAGGTCGCGCGCGTGATGTCGGAGGTGGACGCCCTGCTGGCCGGGCACCAGGACCGCGTCTATGCCCTTTGCTACCGCTTCATCGGCGAGCCCCAGCGCGCCAGCGAGCTCTCCCAGGACGTCATGCTCCGCGCGTTCCAGAAGCTCCCCGGCTTCCGGGGTGACTCGCGGTTCTCCACCTGGATCCTGGGGATCGCCCGCTACGAGTGCCTGAACGCCCGCCGCCGCAAGAAGGACGAGGTGACCGAGGACGGTCTGGTCGAGGCGAGCGATCCCGCCCGCTCGGTGCTGTCGCGCTTGCGGACCCGCGAGCGTGAGGAGCTGTTCCGTGCTGCCGCCGAGGCCGTGCTCGACCCGATGGAGCAGGAGGCGGTCGCCCTGCGCTACGTCGAGCACCTGCCGGTCGACGAGATCACCAGCTTGCTCGGACTGACCGACAAGAGCGGCGCGCGCGGGGTGCTGCAGCGGTGCAAGCGCAAGCTCAAGCGCGAGCTCTCCCGCCGCCTCGCCGAGCTGGGTCACGGCACGAGCTTCGTGCGCGGGAGCCTCGATTGACCGCCGATGTCCGCCAGCACCCCGACCTCGCCGATCTGATCGAGCGCAGCGAGACGCCTGACATCGCGGCGCACCTGGCCACCTGCGCCACCTGCCGCGCCCGCCACCGGCTGCTCACCCAGGACTCGGGCGCGCCGCCACCGGGGCTCGAGGAGGCGCGCAAGGCGATGGCGCGAGCCCGCCTCACGGTCAGCCGCCAGCTCTCGCTGTCGGTCGGCACCCTGGGCAGCCTCGAGGACGGTGAAGACGACCTCGTGCCCGGACAGCAGGTCGAGCGCTACCAGGTCGAGGAGCGGATCGGCAGCGGCGGCATGGGCACGGTCTACCGGGTCCGCCACGTGCAGCTCGGCAGCCAGC
>MDTC01268097.1_pt1 | contig 12139 bp, 9 predicted proteins | sample 811181 | NCBI WGS metagenome assembly MDTC01 (sample SAMN05326644, study PRJNA326480) | marine metagenome | isolation source: seawater | place: Pacific Ocean: North | collected 2011
ATTTTTTCCCCATCGGCGAATGGTTTGCATCAACTTGCGCAACTCTTGCGGCGTGTACGTCCGGCTTTGGCTATAAGCCAATTCCACGAGACGGGGATCCCCAATCATCGCCTGTACTTCTGGCGGGGGCCTCATTGCCATCTCGTCTCGAGTCAAATCATGGTGAATCCTCACCTTGGTAAGGAGCGCTCTCCTCACTCTATCCCTATACGTCGCAGGGTCTAGTTTCTCAGGCCTCTGGTTGAACCTTGTCAGATCAAAAACATGCCTCCAGTTTTCCTTTTCTGGTACTACCATCATGGCCACTAGTAGTAGGAGGGCTACATTGAGTACCACTAACCACTTCAGAAACTGATTCGAGGTTAGCAGCACGACCGTACCCATTGTCTGAACGAAAGGCTCTGAAAGGACTCCTGTCACGTGCCTGCTCTCATCAAAAACAATTTGGAAGTTAGCCGGATCATTTCTGATCGGGGCGTTTAACTCTACATTGTCAAACTCCATCATGTCGTAGACTAGGAGTTTGAAGAATCTCTCATTACCCCCCCATTCGTTGTTATTCAGAATTTCTTGGGTCCAGCAGTTGTTTCGAGTGTAATCACCTATGGCAGAGCAGTCTTGACTCAGGCCTTGGTCCTGAGCCACTCCTAATTGCCATAGCATGTTCGAGAACGCCTCGTCATCAGCAACGAAAACTATGCTGCCCGTTACTTCCAACTCCCCCACTCCGGCTGAGAAAGCGCCTCTTCCCTGGTCGGCAACCTTGTCGAGGACCTTTATTCCAGGATAGTCAAACCTCATCATTAGCCGCAGATCACCCGTTGCCGGATTCTCTGGATTTGTGGGATCTCCGTTTCCTACTCTGTCAATAAAGGCAGAAGGAGACGCCCTCCCAAGAGTCATTATCTCCCTGTGACCCGGATCTTCAAGATCCTTGTCAGTAGCCTCGAACATCATTCCAGTTGGGCCCTTGTACATCACAGGGAGTCTACAATCTTGCAAAGCCTCCGGATTCTGAATTTGGAATGTTGTACAACCTTGCATTAGAGCCCCTGGGGACATCTCGTCTATATCCTGATTAACTGGAGATGCGCTCCAAACGTTCCCCCAGTCGATGAATTGCTCAGATTGTTGGGTGAAAACCCAATGCTGCTTATCGTCTTTCAATGGGGCATCCATGTATCTTACGCCGAATAATATAGCTAGGTTATGGGCTTGTGTATTGTCGGCTGCGACGATAACCTTACCTCCCTTTTCTGTCACGAAGCGGAAAATCTCATCCGCTTCAGTTTGATCAATCGGCTTCTCTGGTGCGACGATTGTCAATAGCGTTCGATGCGGGTCTTTCCAGTCATTGACAAGCATTGGGGTAGACATTGTGTTAGCAACGTAGTATCCATCGTACCTGTTCTCCAAATACTCTCCTTCGAAACTATCCCTCATGTCTGATAACTGACCTAGGCTGCTATCATCGTAAGCCGAGTAATTTGTAGACTTTCCAACTACGAAAAACATGGGAAGAACTAGGAGCATTATCGATGTAATTACCAAGGCATACATGACATTCCTGTTGAATCGAGCCTCTCCAGCAACCTCTTCTGGCATCCTACAAAACCCCTCTTCAAGTTGGGCCATTGGCCCAAGCAACATCTGTCGGACAATCAAATCACGGTTATATGTTGCTGAGCAAAGTTCGTTCTACTCCCCGTAGCACGTTTTCACCGAGATTTCTTATTCTTATTCGCTTCTTGGAAAAATAGGGCCCCAAACAAACCAGAGAAGGCAACAAGGGCCCCCGGAGCGGGCAGATTGGACTCCACTGAGTCCTCTGAGGTGCTACTGCTTCCCCCCTGGTCACTGGAACCTGAGTCGCCCGATGGAGGTGGCTCAACAGTGACTCTGACCTCTCCTTCAGCGATGGCATTGCCGCCTCCGCTCATCTCCCTCTTCGAGGTCACTGTTACGGTGATGTCACAATGCCTCTTTGGATGACTCTCCGAGGCTGTTACTTTCAGATCCGCATCCTTTTCATTGCCGGCTTCGATGTTACCGCTTAGTAGCGCATCTAGGCCATTATCGGTGGACAATAACGGACAGTCATCCTTCACCTCAACTTCCCCAACCCCGTCTTGTGCATTTCCATTGTTTGCCACAGTGACCGTGAGAATGGTTTCGGAACCTGCATTCATAGGCCCGAAAGGATCAGCAATTTCTACAGATAGATCGAAGATAGACGGGATCTCCAAGTCCCCTTCCCTGTTCTGGGAGGAGGCTAGGGGGTCAGGAATTCCTTGTCTTGCCGTGATAGTTGCAGAAATTGAGAATTTCTCTTTCTTTTCTGCATTCTGGGATAGAACGTCTATCTCGCTAATCTTGAGCTCGAATGAATCATTCGAACCTGCAGCAATGGTCTCTCCATCAGGCGCTTCGTGCTTCCCACTAAATGGGATGTTGAATTCAAACTCGACGGTTATCTCAGTCAATCCTGAGTTTTCCACAAAGAACTCAACCTTCACTGAGCCCTCATCGGATAGTAGAAATGGATTTGTTGAGTCCTCTCCAGGGTAGTTAATCCCCAATTCCCAAGAATCTAGCTCTTGTGCAGAAGAGGGGGACGTAGAGAAGATGGCTAATGCAAGTATCGCTCCCAGGAGGATTGAGGCAAACCTTGATCCCATCAAATCACCAGTAAACCCCTGCAAGCTCTCTTCGTTAAGACCTTCACCATTTTTCTTCTGTATGAAGGGGAGAACCAAGTGTTCTGCACCGGCTTTACAGCCTTTCTGATCGACTCTGCTAGATCTTCAACTGTTTCAGCCCCACGCCAACTTGACAATGCTTCCTCGGCTTCCTCAAAATGCAGACTTGGAATCGACTCGAGTCCGGTCGTCGCAATCCGTAGGTTTTCGGGACCCTTTCCTGAACCTGTCCTCCAAAGTACGGCAACTCCTGCCTCTGGGAAGTCCCAAGAATCCCGTTGCCTCAACTTCTGGTAATCCCCATCCCATTTCGCTGCATCTTCTGGAATTGTCAGATGAGTCACTAACTCCCCATGTTCGAGGATATTTCTTTTCATCCCGTCCAATTCAAAGAACTCACAAAGCGGCAAAGACCTAACCCCTTTTGGTGAGGCAAGATGTATTGTTGCACCAAGACACATCAGCACTGGGGCCAAATCTGCCTGATATGTTGCTACACACAGAGTATTCTGATTTGGAATAACCCTGCAATCCGCTTCCGTCCCACAATCGCACTTATGACACCAATCAATTGATTCTCGCCATGTTTCGGATTGGTTAATCCAATAGCACCGGGTATCCAAGCAAATGTTCCCCCCAACTGTTCCAGATTTCCTAATTAGAACGCTGGCAACTGAATTTGCTGCCTTAGCTAGAACTGGATGGGTGAGGGCGCCTTCTGCTAATTCGCTAATGCTAACCATCGCACCGATGTGACCCTCACTCAACTCCCTTAATTCGGGGATTGAAGATAACGAAATAACATTACTCTTCACGTTGATATGCCATTTGTAGTTGGGCAAGAGATCGGTCCCTCCAGCGATCCAATCGAACTCCTCTCCAGAATCTGAAAACTCTTTTGCCATCCCTATTGCTTCATCCAGGCTCTTTGGCGACAATACTTTGAATGGTGGCATTTTCATTTCTCATCACCCATATGACGCCTCTCAGTGTGCTTCCAAGCACTACCTGCAAGTCTAGGAGAAGTCAGATATTCTTCATCAGGGGTCACTCTGACTTCCCATCGGGGGTCCACTTCGTCAGGAGGGATCGAGGGGTCCAATCCGAATAGGGCTCCATTGTAGTAATCCTTCCTCCCTTCGTCCAATCTTCTTTCCTTGTCCCTTAACTTATGTTCGTCCCCTCTCTTTTGGAGAATTGCCTGCAAGTCAGAATGTTCAAGTGAGGGGCATTCAAGCTCTGTCGGATCTGAAACACCTTCAGACCTACACCGCTTCTCAATCATTTTGAAAACCCTCTCGGGAGTCATTGGGAGCTCCGAAGTTCTGATTCCTACTGCATCGTAAACAGCATTGCAAACTGCGGGAAGTATTGGTAGGAGAGGGCCTTCTCCAGCTTCCTTTGCCCCAAAGGGACCTTCCGGGTCATTGGACTCGACAATTATTGGAACAACTTCGGGCATTTCATGAACACTAGGTATTTTGTAGTCAAGGAGATCAGGATTCATCAGATTACCACTTCTCCCATATCTCATCTCTTCTGAGAGGACTTGACCCATCCCCATATGGCAGGAGCCGATAATCTGCCCCTTTACAGCCAGCGGATTTAGGGCCTTACCACAATCATGCGCTGCCCAAACTTTGTCCACTTTGGTCTGACCCGTCTCTACGTCCACAGTTACTTCTGCTACGTATGCCGAGAATGAGTATGCAGGCGCGAGTCCCGCAGCCGCTCCCTTGTGGGTCCTACCCATTGGTGGAGTCCTATATGCCCCAGATGACACCAGTGCCCCTCTATCCTCTTGCGCCTTGTGTAGTGCCTCTAGGTACGAAACCCCGACTGCAGGGTCACTCTTTAGGAAAATTCTCCGATCCCCAATCACCAAACCACTCCTTTCCGCTCCTGTTATCTCAACGGTAGCATCAAGCAATTCATCCCTGATCTGCATTGCTGCAGATATAGCTGCATTAGCGTTCATGAATGTGACTCTTGAGGAGTAAGACCCTAGGTCAACAGGGGAAGTATCCGAATCCCTCGACCTTACTCGGATCATGTCAAGAGGCAATCCCAAAACCTCAGCAACAGATTGGGCAACAACGGTATCTGATCCCTGGCCTATGTCCGCAGCACCAGTATGTACCGTCACGCCTCCATCCATGTCTACTTTTAGATGAACAGTTGCATGAGGGAATTTGTTTGGGTCCCAGTGTATTGGTAAACCACTGCCCGAGATGAAGAAACCGCAACCAATCCCAATTCCCTTCCCCAAAGGTAGCTTTCTGAACTTCTCTTCCCAGCCGCTCTCTTCCTTGACCCTCTCAAGGCACTCCCTCATTCCGATGCTGGTTACTCTGAACCCAGTAATTGTAGCTGAGTGGGGAGGCAGTAGATTCGCGAGACGGAGAGTTATCGGGTCAACTCCAAGATCCTCGGCTAGGTCATCTAGCCCAACTTCTACTGCACACCTCGAGTTTACCGCCCCATGACCCCTCATGGCACCACTGGCAGGTTTATTCGTCCAAACTCTGGCTCCAGTGTAGTGGAAAGCACCAATCTCGTATGGTGCTGTGTGGAGCACCCCATTGTAGTATGTGGTCACATGCCCGAAAGAGGCAAATGCCCCACCATCAATTAGCGCATCAGTCTCAATACCACAAATCCTACCTTCCTTGTCAGCATGGAGGTTCATCTCAATCCTAGATGGATGGCGACCTCTATTGACCCAGTAAACCTCTTCCCTGTCGAAAGTGATTCTCACCGGCCTGCCCGATTTTCTCGCAAGAATGGCCGCACACATCTCATGAGGGAATGGATCCGACTTCCCTCCGAAACCCCCTCCGACAAATGTTCGATGGACATTGATCTGATGCATTGGGATTTCCAGAACATCAGCCAGTGCCCTGTGGAGATAGTGGGGAACTTGTTGTGGAGTGTATAGGGTCAGCCTTCCTGATGGGTCCCAATTCGCAACCACCGCATGTGGCTCTGTGAATCCATGATTCACCCCGGCAAATAGCCAACTTTTCTTGTGACTAGCCACCGATGCTTGCGACATTCCAGCAACGTCTCCGAACTCTTGAAAGACCCTCTTCTGGATGTTAGATTCGCCAATGTGGTAGTTGCCACGATCATGAATAGGCTCTTCACTGTCCTCAAGGCCCTTGCGCATGTCATGAATTGCTTCCAGAATCTCGTACTCCACCTCGATCAGCCTTTCTGCCTCTCTCGCAGTGGTTTCGTCGACTGCAGCAACACAAGCAACCAGATCACCAGCATGCCGAACTTTCTCGACTGCCATTGCATGTTCATCCTTCGTAACTGGTAGTACTCCAAATCGGTTCTTCGCATCATCCCCTGTTGCGATCGCAATCACTCCAGGTAACTCAAGAGCCTTCGAGCAGTCTATCGAAAGGACCCTCGCATAATGGTGCGGAGAGCGAACAATCCTGCCAATTAACTCTCCCGGGAGGCGCACATCGTCACCGTAATGGGCCTGTCCGGTTACTTTCCAAGAACTATCCACTAATGCTGTCGGTTTTCCAATTATCTGGCCACTAACTAAACCGTCATGCCTGTGTGGCCCCCATGGTTGCTTCAAGGATCCGCCCTGTGAGCTAGGAATCATTTCTGGATTAGTCGACTCGGAGAACCTGTTCTTTCCACCGGAACCAGGTCTAGAAAATGGGAGTTTTCCCGGCTGTTGCCTGTATCCGATAATCTCATCATCACTATCAGACGCTTTCTCACCCCCCTCTTCCTTGGACATGCTAGTTTCCACCAAATCCTGGATGAGGGTCGCTCTTGGCGCTAGTTGAGTCTTCAACACCAGCTCCTGAGACAAGAATATCAGAAGCCGCTTTCACCGAGTCTACAATCTGCTGAAAACCAGTACACCGGCAGAGGTTACCTTCAATTGCACCCTTGATTTCCTTTTCCTCTGGTTCGGGATTATCTGAAAGTAGAGCCGAAATCACAACTAGAAAACCGGGAGTGCAGAATCCACATTGGCTACCACCAAATTCAGCGAAGGTTTGTTGAATTGGGTGTAGGTGATGCCCGTCAGACAATCCTTCAACCGTAGTAATATTCGTGCCATTAACTTCGATTGCTAGGGTCAGGCAGGACAATCTAGGATCCCCATCGATGAGTACAGAACAGCATCCGCAAGTCCCCATGTCACATCCACGCTTGGTTCCTAGACTCCCAACCTTATCTCTCAAGACATCAAGTAGAATTGCATTACTTTCAATGAAAATTGACGTTTCTTCTCCGTTCACTACGGCACTCCACTCGACCTCATCGGGATGGGGGAGCATTGGAAGTCGGAACTGCACCACATTATGACCAACCGAGCTCATCCTTTGAGCATTCGGTTTACTGACATTACCTAGCTGAAATCATTGACAGCCCTCTTTACGACCTCTGACTCGGCTCTTTTTAGATGCTCACCGATGGTACTCCTAGCTATTCCCAACTGTTCTGCTAGTTGTTTCAGAGTGACTTCCGAACCATCTTCGTAATACCCTCTGCGAACAGCTAGCTCTAGAACCTCTCTCTGCTTTTCTGTTAGGAAATCATAGTCCTTCTCAGACCCGTTCTTTATCGTCTGGACGCTAATTGTATCGGGAGGCATAACAACTCTGACGGATTCCAAGAAACGACGTATTGAACTTGAAATTCCAAAGATTCTGAACTCCAAACCGTTTTTCGAGTCAATTCCATATGGCGGATAGACATAGATATTTGATAATTCAACTGCAGATAATGCCAGCGGATGTGTGCAACGAATGCTCACAAGAATGCCGCTTTCGTCCTCCTCGTGTTTCTCTAACACCTCAAAACTGTCCAATTCTGAGATCTCCGAAAGGTCATGCCCCTCATTAATTCTCAATTCGACTAGTTGGGTAACACCATCGGACTCTGTCGATAGATGGCCGAGAACCTCTATTCTTTCACATATTTCCATCAGAGTTTCAATCTCGTCAATTCCGCTCAGAGAGGAGACCTTCCATCTGAGCAGAACCTTCCTCATGTCTTTGCACTTTTCTTTCTGTATATAATTTCCAACCCTAGCTCCAGTAAGCTTCTCTGATGTCCTGATTCGACTCCATGCATATTTCGACATCAAATGGCCTCTGCTGCATCGCAATGCTGCCATTTAGATGCTCAATAATCGGCTTGACATTACTCTCATTTACAACGCCCCAGCCAACTTGTGTGCACGGAGCCACAGGAGAAACCGGGGTTGTTCCAGACAATGGGTCCCAAGTCGAAAAGGATGGATACCAGGCAGAGAGATTCAAGGCATCTCGCAGATCATCATTTGTCATTGAGAAATTTGATCCGTTCACGATTAATCCCATTCTTGAGTCTGGATCCGCTCCAGAGGACAGATCCCCAAATTCAGATCTTAGATTTTCTAGGACCTCCGAGAGGAGGCCAGCAGTCCTAGGTGTAGCAAAAGAAGTCCCTGACGTCCAATGGTAACCATCTATGTCATCGTGATTAGGCAAGAACTGTGTCCAATCCGCCGCAATATCTGGATATGAACCACTCATAGTCTCCTTCTGGTCATCGTCCTCTTCGGCGTATCCGGAAATTCCAATGCTCCAAGGGGGTCCTGCAGTGGAGTCCTGTATGGCCGGGGAAGGGGAGTTGTCCGCGGCCCCAGTGTGGATCTTCTTTTCTTGAACTACAGCCACTTTGGTCGCATCCTCAATGCCCGGAAATGGAAGTGATAGGATCGGACCAAAACTAGTGGTAATAATGTCAACCAATGGTTGGTTCGCTGCAGCTAGAACTGCCGCATCGCTGAAACCCTCGACAAAGAAAATTACCGCATCAGGATTTGCGTTTAGTACTGCTCCAGTGACTGCCGTTCCATGACCATCACTTGGATCATCCAAGATCGGAATATCCGTGTCATCATCGGGTGTGGTTCCGATTATCCTGGTCCCTCTAAACCATACAATATCTCCAGATTCTATGACGTCCCAGCAACTCTCTTTGTCTGAATCATATCTCTCTTGCCATGTCCCATTGCTAGTGATGTTGCATACCATGTTGACCCCAAGTTGATCAAGAAGCCACTGTGGGTAAGACTCGTTCATGGCGAAGTGGTCGTGATAGACATTGATCCCCGTGTCGACTGGAGCAACTACGCTGAAGGATCCGAATCCTTCGACAACCTCGGTTTCTGTTTCCATCCCAGTTTCCTGTCCACCAAGACACCCCACCAGGGGTGCCGATAGCATCAGCACGGCAATGAGGGCAGACACAGTCTTCACAGTGCACCGAAAATGACCATGAATTTCATACTTAGGTTGAACTGATTGACCTCTCTAATGAAAGAACTTCCGCGCAAACTGCGATTGCTATCTCTTCTGGAGAGTCTGCTCCTATTTCCAAACCAATAGGGCACCTGACGGTTTCCAAGGCGTCCTCCCCAATTCCATTTTCTATCCCTGACCTCTCGAATTCTGCCCACTTCTTCTTTGAACCAATCGCGCCAATTCTTGGCCTCTTGCTTTCGCCTGTAATCCTGAGAAGGCCAATCAGTAAGTCTTCATCGACCCCCCAGTCATGACTTAGAAGAAGTATGTCAGAGAACCTCCTAAGGGACCTCTCATCCTCTATACTAAGAAACTCATCTACAGAGCAAGAAATTACTCCCTCAGCATTTGGGAATCTTTCGGTATTACTGTAATCTTCTCTGATGTCGAAAACAGTGTATTCCCAATCTAGGTTATCGCAGACCTTTGCTATGGCGAACCCAACATGTCCCCCTCCTGCAATCAGGATGTGAGGCCTCGGTTCAATCACTTCCATAGACACAGTCACGCGACCCCCACATAGGCTGTCCAAGGTGGTCACCTCTTTTCCCTTCCCATCTTTGTGCAATAAGAAAACCTCCACAGAACCACCCTGCTTCCTATTCGAACCATCATTTGAAGATAGCATATCTTCCAGCTTATTGCCCACCTTCATCTCTAGTCCAGCGCCCCCAACTGTCCCGAATCTAGAGCCGGATGAACTGATTGCGAGCCTCGCACCAGGTTTCCCAGGAACGCTACCCTGAGCCTCGATTACCGACGCAATTGCCACCTTCTCGCCGCCTCTTAATCTCTCTAGTGCCCAAGACAATACGGCAATACTCACGCCCACCTGACCGGGCACTATGCCTTTGGAGTTGCTATTGCTAGCCCAAAGCTACATCCAGCATCATCATAATTGTAAAACCAATCATTACTCCCATGGTTGCAATGTCTCCATTTTTCCCCCTATGGGCTTCGGGCACCAGCTCTTCTACCACTACGAAGATCATGGCGCCGGCAGCGAATGCAAGCGCATAGGGCAGAATCGGGTCGACGTAGACTATGGTCGCTGCCCCAATTATGGCTGCGACAGGCTCTACCATTGCAGATAACTGGCCCCACCAGAAACTCTCTTTCTTCGTCAAACCTTCTCTTCTTAGAGGGACAGAGACTGCAGCCCCCTCGGGGAAGTTCTGAATTCCTATTCCAATAGACAGTGCAATAGCTGCCCCAAGACCATCCCCAGTGGCAGCAGCCCCGAAGGCAACTCCTACAGCCAGTCCTTCGGGTACGTTATGCAGTGTAATTGCAGAAATCAGAAGTTTACTCCTATGCCAACTGGTCTTGACTCCCTCAGTTTCTTCAGGAGGGGCCCCAGGATGAAGGTGAGGCAGATAGGCATCGATAACTCTCATGCATACTCCTCCCATTACGAATCCGAATGCAGCTGGAAGAACCTTCGAAAGCCCTTCTCCATCTGTTTGATCGATTGCTGGACTTAGGAGTCCGAAGCAACTCGCTGCAATCATCACTCCTGCAGCGAATCCCAGCATGCCATCAAGTGCCTTTCTGTTTATTTCGTGAAAGAAAAATACCAGTCCTGCTCCAGCAGCGGTCATGAACCAGGTAAACATGCCCGCCATCAATGCCTGTTCAATGGGGCTGAAACCGTCTAGCACCTCTTCGAGATTCATGGTTCTGCGTTGAAATTACGCTTTTCAATATTCTTCAGTAATTGAATCTAATTTCTGTACCAACTCCTTTTTATCCAAGGGAGTGTCAATGTTCAGGTGCAGGTTCTCATCAATTACTTCGAATCTAACCGGATCAACGATTTCTCTGAGAGGAGAATTCCCGGGACTCCCTCGCACCTTCTCAACGTCTTTACACGATAATAGCAGGGGGTGGCCTCCCCTGCCATTTCGCATCGGACAGCAACTCTCTTCCGAGCCAATTAACCGCTCAAGTGTGGAATCTGAGAATCCCGGCCTATCTACTGGAACTATCAGTAATCTGTAGTTGAGGCCCTTTGCGATATCAATGCTTGAAATGCCAACTTTTAGGGAACCAGTTCTCCCTTTCTGAGGTTCTGTATTTTCAACCACATTAGATTCGGGAAGTTCGGCTGAGATCTCTGAAACGTTCTTCTTGTTTGCCACTACCGTGACTGGGACTCCTCTGCTCGAAACTCTTTCTGACAACCATCCTACAAGGGTGCTATTCCCTATTCTGATTAGTGCTTTATCACTACCTAGTCTAATGCTAGAGCCCGCTGCAAGAATCACGCATTCAATCGGGGGCAACTCCATGGAGACCGGTCACTAGGCTTCGTAATAGTGCTATACCAATCCGTCTATTAATCCGCTGAGATAAGTCATGTAAGAAAGATAGGTGATAATCATCAATGAACCAACAGCTCTTGAGAAGTCCTTCCCCCTAAGGAATGTAATAACCACGAAACCCGAAGTTGCGATTACTACCATGATGTCTCTAGTGAATTCGCTATCTACAACAATCCCGCTTCCGACAATGCTTGCAATGCTAATTATCCCCATGATATTCATTACGTTGGAGCCGAGTACGTTTCCTACAGCCACTCCTCCCTGGCCCCTAAGTCCCGCGACTACCGTAACAGCAAGCTCTGGCAACGAAGTTCCCAGAGCAACAATAGTCAGACCTATTACTGCCTCAGAGACGCCGAACGTCTCTGCAATGTTAGTCGAACCATCTACCAACAGAACTGCTCCCAACCATATCATCGCCCCGCCAATTATGCATGCTGGTATTGCGACGGACATTTTCCTTGGGAGCCAAGAGTCTTCGAACTCATACTCGTCATCTCCAGCTATTGCTCTCGAATATGTGTAGTAATAGTATGCGACTAGACAAGATAGCATAACAATGCCCCCGGACAGGGGGACCTCCCCTCCAAATACGAAAACAGTCATGAAGGCAGTAGCAACAATTACTGCTAAGGCGTCCCTTCTCACGTCCTCCCCACCTTCAGACTTAGCTCCCAGCAATGCTGCCGTTCCAAGTACCAGCATTACATTGGCAACATTGGACCCGAGTACCCCTCCAATTGCTATGTCCGGAGAATCATTCCCAATCGCTTCTATTGCGACA
>MDTC01124448.1_pt1 | contig 12138 bp, 13 predicted proteins | sample 811181 | NCBI WGS metagenome assembly MDTC01 (sample SAMN05326644, study PRJNA326480) | marine metagenome | isolation source: seawater | place: Pacific Ocean: North | collected 2011
CATTATATTATTATTTTAGTATATACTTTCCCAGTGTGCAAATCTATTTCTACTTCTGATACGTTCTTCTTCTAACTCTTTTAACCTATCTATAACGTTTTGCAGTTCTGAAGGGTAATCTACGCCTAGCCCGTCAAGTGTAGATTTTATTTCGTCAATTTGATATTCAGCTTCACCTAAAGCGTCGTTAAAATCAAAACGCATAATATCACGCCCTAGCATATATTTTTCGTCGCCTATATCCATAGCTTCTACAAAAGCTTCATTTACTAAATAGTCTGCATGATTTAAACTTTCTTCTATTTCGTCAAACTTATTTAAGTCTATTTTACTTTCAATACTAAACTTCTTAATTTTAGAAGTCTTTACTTTGTTTATGTAATCTTTTTTATTCATTTTATTATTTTTTACAGCAGTTATTACCGCATAAGTTTAAGCAAATTATTCCTAGTGTTATTGTGCAAATTAAATCGCAAATTATTTTTTTCATATTAAAAATTTAAGTTCTTATTTTGAGTTGTATTATATACTTCTTCGGCTTCGTCCCTTATATTGTTATAACTATCAAACTCAGCATAAGCTTCTGTAGCTGCGTTATGTAAATCAAAAAATGTTTCTAATAAATTTTGAAAGTCAGGCGTAGGTTCAATTCCTAGTTCGTCAAATTGACTTATAAAGTAATCAATTTTTTCTTTCGTGTCTTCTATTAAGTGGTATATTTCTTCGTGCGCGTTTTCTGTTTTTTCACTCATACCTTTAATAAAAGCGCTATCCATTATTAGACTATCTAAACTATTAAAGTAATCTTGATAACCGTCAAATAAATTGTTATTATCAGTTTCAGCAGCTTCGTGCAAATCTTTTAACGAACTTATATTTTGTTGTAAATCAGAAATAGAATTTAAGTCTAATTTTTTAGGCTTCGCTACCTTCTTTAAGTATTCTAATTTTTTATTCATAGTTTTTAATTATCTCTTAATAATTCTACTAAATCATTTATTACATTATCTAAATTATCAAACCGTGCTTCTACGTCGCCGAACTCATTTAACGCTTCTACTACTTCTTGCAAATCTGGCACGTCGCTTTCACTTAAACCTAGTTCGTCAAATGTTGCCAAAATTTCTTGTAGCTCCGCTACATAATTTACATAAATACTTCTATTTTCTTCGCTTTGATTTTTACAAGCGTCTAAGTCTTGTATTGCGTCTAGCCCGTGCCCTATTGCTTTTTGTGTGCCGTCAAATAAATCTTGCCTTATATTGTCTAATAAATTATCTATTTTACCTAAAGTTAATTTTTTTGGTGTATTTACTTTATTTAAGTATTCTAATTTCTTATTCATTTAATAATTCTTTAAGTGCAGTTAGTATTTTATCGTTTGTAAAGGTATTCTTTTTTTGTAAACTTTCTACACGATCCACAAAATAACCTTCTATACTTAACCCGAGTATTTTATTTTCTTTAACTAATTTCCATACGTCAGGGTTGTCTACTTTCATAGAAACAAACCACGTTCCTATCGGTAAACCCTTATATCCATATAAATTAGATTTGTCTTCGTCACCTGCCTTTATCCAGCTTTCTACTGTTAAAATTCCTGCAATACGTTCAGCGTGCTCTAAAGTTGCTTTATGGTGATTATTATGTTTTAAATATAATTCTGAAGCTTGTTTTACAGTATCTTTAGAAAAATAAACGTAATATTCTTGATCGGTGTTAGCGTCGTATCTAAAAATTTGCTTGTTCGGTATAAGTGCTGGGCTTATAATTGTTTTTTTGTCTTCGTCTATTTTAGATAAAGTTAAATTGTTTTTAGCCTTATTAAAATAAACCATGTTTTCTTCAATAGCTGGAGCACTCACTAAAGAAATTGCGTCAATTGCTAAACTTTCTGCGTCGTCGGCAATTATAAGTTCTACAATTTTAGTGCTTTTTCTATACTTTTTCTTTTTCTTGCCCATATAATATAATAGATATTTTTAGTTATTATTTGATTTTTAAATTGAGCTTCTACGTCTTATATTCGCTAGCTGATCTTGACTATTTGTTACTTCGTCAGTTACAACGTAAGCACGTATTGCTTCGTCTTTTTGTGCCCCACCTAAAGTAAAGGCTTGATTTGCACCCCTAGGCGTAGGTGCACTTGCTGGCGTAGAACCACCCTTACCACCCCCTACGTCTTGTGCGTATATTTGTCTAACATTAGCTAAACCAGCTGCTACTGTTGCGGCTGCTGCTATAGTTCCTACGGGAAAACCTAGCTCCAACGCTTTAGTAGCTCCTACCATAGTATTTATTATTGCTTGTGAAGCACTTATTGCTTTCTTCCTTGCTTGTAACTTCTTTTCTTTTTTTGCATATTTTTCTTCTATAGCTTCTTTAGCTGCTCCAGTTGCACCCGTTGCTTCTATTTCAGCTTCCATTTTAGACGTATTCCTTGCAATACTTGCGTCTATATTTGCATTTATTGCGTCTAACATTTGTTGCGAAGCGTCTATAGTAGCTTGTTGCACGTCTTCACCTTCTTTTGCTAGTTCCTGATTTTGTCGTTTAATAACTAAGTTTCTTAACTTATTATTTTCTATATCTAAGTCAGCCATTTCAAATTGTAAAATTTGTTGTGCTTTCTTTAGTTCAGTAGCGTCTTCTGAAACGTCTATTTCGTCTTGTAAAGCTTGAATTTTTTGCGCTAAGTCAGCCCTACGCCTTACATGCGCTAAGTCAAAATCTTTTAGTTCTTGCGTATGTTTATCTTTTAAGTGTTGCCCGTTATTAGCTAGTATTTCGTCGCCTACTTCACGTTGTAAATCTTTAATTTCGTTATATACTTCGTCGTATTCTGCTAAACTATCAGTTAAAAACTTTTCTACTTGTTTAGCTGTTTTCTCGGCAATTTCTTTTCGTTTAGCTGCTAGTTCCTTTTCTGCGTCTTCTATTAGCTGATTATATTTTTTTGTTATTAAAAGTTCTTGCTCTTTAGCATTTTTCTTGCCTTCTAAAGCTTCTAGTTCGTATGCTAACTGGTGCTCTAATTTTAATACAGCTCGTTCTTCGTCAAGTTCCAGTTTCTGTAAAGCTAGTTCTTCTTCTAACTTACGCATTTCTGCAGCTTCTTTTTTACGTTGCTCTCTTGACTTTCCTGAATTTGCTTTATCCATTTCTTGAACTGATAATTGTAAGCCCGCTTTTTTCTCTTTAAGTGAAGCTAAAGCTTTTTCTTGTTCTTTTAAAGCCGCTTCACCTTCAGCCGCTACGTCGTCAGGATCAAAAAACATACCTGCAATACTTTCACTTGCGTAAGCTATATCGTCTACACCTGGTAATAAATTATATGCGTAAATTAAAGCGTCTATAGGAGCTGTAATCATTAAAAGCATACCAGTAAGTATAGCTTTATTTCGTTTTGCAGACTGTATATCGGCTTTTATTTTTGCCCTTTGTGCAGCCATTTCTACTTCTGAAGCTTGAATTGCTGCGTCTACTGCTTTTATTTTTAATTGTAAAATTTCTTTTTGACTTTTACCTTGCAGCTTCATTTGATTTGTAGAACCTTCTACGCTTTCAAGTTCTTCCATTGCTGCGTCTTTTTTAGCTGTAGTAAGTTGTAATTGTTTTTCAGCTTCCGAAGTTCCGAAGCCCATTAAACCAATTATATCTTCCCAGTATGCTACTATCAAACCTAAAGCTACTACAATTAAACCTATACCAGTAGCGGCAATAGCAATTTTTAAAGCCTTAAAACCTTTACTACTTGTATTTGCAGCTATGCCCATAAGTTTAGTAGTTCCAGCTACTACTTTTTGTGCTCCTGCCATAGCTAAAGTTATAACTTTGTTTTTAGCTGTTATAACTCCTTGCTTAATCATAGTCATATTAAGCTTACTTTCTTGTAAATTACGAACCCCTACAGCTATTGCAATTGCAGCTTGAACTCTTTTTTGAACTTCAGCTAATTTTTCACTTTTCGTGCCTAGCAAAGCCATAGCACCAGTAGCTACAGCAAAACCACCTGAAACGGTGTTTGTAATATCTCGCATACTTACAGCTGAACTTTCTGCAGCACCCCTTATACCTTTAAGTTCTGCTTTTAATTCCTTTACTCGTTTAGTAAGTTTATCAAAGTTTTTACCACCTACAGCCACTTGCTTTAGTGCGTCGTTAGTTTCTTTTAATTCTTTATTTATATCGTTTAAAGAACGCCCTGCTTGCTCGGCGTCTAAATTCAGTTTTGCATATATTTCTTCGCTCATATTTTTAAGTTAATTCTACTGCGTTCGTTTTATTTATATGTAACTTTACTACTGCATGCCATTGCGTATTTACATTTGCTTGCCCTGCTATATTTATATTTAAAGTATATGCTGTAGCTGTATCTATTGTTTTAGTTCCTAAACTACCAGTTCTACCTAAAAGCCTACTGATCTTGGCATTATGAGTAATTGTGCCGTCGTTTTTAGTTCGCATAGTGCCATGATATTCGTAAGTTTCATAATCGCCTGCCGTTCCTGAAGAACCACCAGTTACTAAACCACTTAACCATATTTCGTAAGTCGTTATACTATTTGCTGGTAATAAAATTTTTCTTGATATTCCCTCTATAGTTAAAGCAACGTCTGAAGCACTTGTAGTTTTACCTGAAAGTTGTAATATACTATATTGCAATAAACCAGCTTCACTATTAAAACCACCACCACCTATACAAAATTCGCTATCGTTTGTAATCTTGCCCATTTTACCTATCAGTAAACCGTTATTATTACTACGTTCTATTTCGTTTTTTTCACCACCTACTATAACATTTGTATTATCACCTTTAGCCGTATTGTCTAAACCAGTTATTAAAGTATCTCGCACCCCACGCTCAATTCTGTTATTCGTTCCTTTTAATTCTGTTTTTTCTTCTTTAGTTTTTATAGCTAGTCTTGAAGTATATTCAAAAGCTTTACATATTCCTAGCTGGCTATCGTATCTATAACCGTATGCTTCGCACGAAATTTGATTAGGCGTAAAAGTATCGGTGCCGTCAGTAAATATAACTTCACCATTAGACTGTATTTCGCTTGGTTTAACTTTATATCCTTTTTTATATTCCATTATCCTATTAGTATAAATTCTACTTTACTTAATTCGCCTGCCTTATATTCTATTTTATTTACTCTAAAGGTTCGGTTTTTAATTTGCACTTTATCAAAGAAATTAAAATTAGCTATTTCTGAAGGTGTTAAATATACGTTTATACTCATTTCTTTAGTATCAGCATTATATAGTTCGTCGTAATAAGGTGCCCAGTAAACGTTAAATAAATTATCTATAGGCGTATCACCTATTATATTTATAAGCTGACTAGCACCGAAATTATAGTCTTGTGTAGTAGCTGAAACTGAAGGTATAGTAGATAGGTGCGAAAATTGCAAATACTTTGTAGCGTCTTGTGCTGCTACGTCGTTTTGTGCTGGTATTTTAATAATATCACTTATTGTTATTTCGCCGTTGTCGTAACATATTCTTGGTTTATTTTTATAGCCTTCAGTGCTGCCGTCGTCTTTCATTTTAAATATAGCTGGGCAAATAATTTCAGGCGTAATATCAAATAAAGGTTTTATATATGTTGCTGCAAACGGCGTAGCTACTACTTTTGTTTCACCTACTAAAAGAGTAAAACTATCAGCGTCTATTTCAGTATTACCGTAACCTACGCCCGTTGCAGACTTGTAAATACCTTTAGCGTAATCGTCTTTGTCTTCGTCGTATTTAAAAGTTATAATCTTTTTTAATTCTACTGGTTTTAATTTTATATCGCTTATATCTACTTTGCTAGTCCAGTCGTGCGTAACTATATCAGAATTATCTACAAATATATCTTTATAAGGTTCTATAATAAAATTAGTAGGGTTGTCTTTATCTTTTAATAAAACTAAATTAAACATATTTATAATACCTTCTATTAAGTTCCACTGTTTTAGTTTACCACGTTCTGACTGAAAATAACTATTTGAAGTAATTACCGTATCACCAGTTGTAGCATTCATGTGTAAATTTATAAGTTCGGCTGCATGATCGGTTTGTGCAAAATTACCGCTTCCTGAAATTTGTCTATGCTGATATTCTAAATAATCGCCGTCGTTACAAGATATATATAAAACTCCTGAATACTGAATTACTACATTTGAACCATAACCAGTAAAACTACCTTCGTCGTAAAATGTTATATTACCAGTAGCAGCTTCTGTTTTTTTCCAACGCTGTTGGTATGCTCCAGTCCCTAAACTGCCCGAGTGTCGTATTTTTGAGTAGTAGTCTATTGTAAGTTGTGTATTGTCTTGTTGAGCTTCAAAACGGTGGTTCGCTTGATCGTAGCCCATAGCTGCAAATTCGCTGTTTATATTACTACTATCAAATTGTAAGTTTGCAAATGAAGTAGTTGTAGAAGTTCCTGAAACAGTATCACTAACAGCACCTGAAGGATCACAACCCCTATTAGCATAAGCTGTTTTTACTTCAGCGTCGTTTTCACCGCTAAAGTCCATATACAATTTAGTAAAAGCTGTAGAACTTAAAAACGTAGAAGTATAAGTAAAACCCGCTTCGTCAAAAATTCTATCTACTAAATACTTCATTTTAAGCCATGGACGGTAACCGTTTTCTAATTTGTTTATTTTTGGCTGATCGCTGGCATTTAAAGTAATTTCACCGTTCCAGTTACATAGCGGGTATTTTATAGTATCAGCACTTCTAAACCCACTTGTAGAGCTTGCAGTATAAACAACGCCCGTTCCGTTTTGGCTTAAATCTATATTTGTATAATTATAAGCGTGCGTAAGTTCAGAAAAACCACTATTAAAATCACTTAGTTTTTTATCTTTTAAAGTATCTTTTAAAGTTATAGTATTACTATATAAATTTACGTTATAACTTATTTCACCGTCTTTATTATTTATATCTATTAAAGTTAAAAAACCGTCAAATAAAGTGTGCCCGTCTTCTTTTAAAACAGCTTTTGTTTTCTTATAAGGGTTAAAAGCGTAAACGTCTTCGTTAACAGAAATTTGAGTATCAAATAAGTGGCTGAATATTTTATTGTTTCTTTTCGTAGAAGGTAGGTTAAAAGGGTTACTGAAACTTTGTGCTTTCTCGGCTACGTTTTTAAATTCGTCAATACTTAATTTTAAAGGTATGCTTTCGTCGTTATATAGATCACAAATTACTTGCCCGTCAAAATAAATATCGGTTGTAGGCACGCTAGATATATTTTCTTTTATAGATATATAGTTAAAATCTACAAAGGTGCTACCAGTTCCATAAAAATTTATATCTAAAGTAGCAGTTGAGCTAGGGGCTGTTACTGTAAAAGTATGAACCCCAGCAGCTAAATTAGCAAAAGTTTGTAAAGTAACTAAACAATTAAACGTAGTTCCAAAACTATCGGTATAAGTAGAAACACCGTCACCAAAATATATAGTTCCAGTATTAGCCGCATTTGTTTCAAAAGTTATATCGTATTGAGCCCCACCAGTTAAACCAGTTATTTTTTGTCTTGCTCCACTCCATGAACCCCCTGCTGCCGTAGGTAATCGTAAACGCCCACTTGTTAAAGTAGGTGCTGGCGCGTCGTTATAAACAGAACCGTCGTCGTGCCACCCTTGCCACGCAGAACTAGGCGTTTGTGCAGCTTGAAAAGTATTCCATGGCTGCGAACCACCTACGCTATAAGTTGTTATTCCTGAATTATAAAAAGAATAGTTGCCTACATATTCGGTATAGTTAGGCGTGCTTGTAACACTATATTGCCCGTTATAATTTTGTGGGTAAAGTATTAACTGTAAACTCATATTTATATTTTTTGTGCTTTCTTAGTCCTATCAGTTTCTATATCAAAAGTGTATTGTATAAGTTTATCGTTAGCTGTAGTTTTTCTAATTAAGTCAGTTGTCGTAAGTCTGCATGGTGTTATATATTTTCTTATATATCCATAAGTAGTATCACTACTATTTTGTGAAAGTATATAAACGTCGTTTGATATAAAAAGTTCTTCTAGCCAAAGTGCTTCAGCTTCTGTTATGTAATCTGTATTTAAAGTAATTGTTTCTTTTATAGTTGAGCTGTAGTTTTTCATACCGCCCGTATGATCTGAAATTAAATATTTAGAACCGCCCCACGTTCCTGAAACTTGTTTATATGCTTTTCGTTCTGTATTAAAGTTTCTTATTGATTTTTTAGTGAAATTGTAGTAGTCCCAAAAGCCCCACTTATTAAGCCATGTAAGCCTTATAGTTTCAAAACCTTTACAGTCGTCAGTTTGCTTATAAAAACGCCACTCGCTAGTTATTACTATATTAGTATCGGTTCTTAATTCTACTGTATAATAGTGCCAGTTTGCTGGTATAGTGCCCCCTGCGTTTTCTATGTTAGCTGTTCCTATACCTACATAACCTATTTTAGCAGCTGCGTGACTATGAAAAGTAACACCCGAACCACCATTAGTAGCTATGTTTTCTAAATTTATTGTGCTTAAAGCTACATTTGAACTATTATAAAAAGTAATATGAACGTCGCCTATAGTATCTACATTACCAGTTGCTGCTACTGGACTTTCGCCACTTTCAGCAAAACTGATTTGATTAAAAAAAGCAAGTGTAGCAAAGTCATTTTCTCGTATATATTGCGTTTGCGGTGCATTACTTAAAACACCTTTCGTTCCATTGTTATTAGCATAGTAGCCGTATTGATTAAGTGGGTAGCCAAAACCATTAGCACTTTGAACGAAAATATCGTTGTCGTATAAAACACCATTAAAGATAACTATTTTATCACTTTCTACAGTGTAACCCGCTTCGCTTACCGTGCCCGTTGCTGTAGTAGCGTATTCAATTTTAAACTTTACTTTAAAGTATCTTACAGCATTTCTATTTGTGCTGAATTTGTCTATTTGGTGAATACTATGTGGGTTTATATCGCTGTAATTATTTCCTTTGTATTGCGAAAAATTACCAGTTGCATAGTCAGCTACTTCACCACCAGTATAGTCGGGCGTTACATAACTATCTAATATAGTAGAAAAATCAAACATTCCATAACCGCTTAAATTAGGCGTTGCTTTTAATATAGCTACTCTATTAGCTGTTACCATTACGTTAGAATTATCTGTATCTACATATACTTCAGCTATATATTTTATTTTGTGATTTGAACCACTTATTACAGCACTATCAAAGACTGTAAATATAATAGGTTGCCCCACTGGCATAACGTTATATAAAGGTTCTTGTTCTTTTACTAAAGCCATTTAATCAAATTTTATTTGTTTTATATATTCTTGTATATCTATTTTTATATGTTGCTGTATCTTTTGTTTAAATACGTTAAAACTCCAGCTGATCGGTTGCGTAAAGAAACTAGCTGCTGGCGTTCCTGCTTTCTGAATACCACGGCTTAAAGCAAAACCAAAACTTTCGTCTGTTATATACCTACCTAGTTTATCACGTCCTTTTAAACCCCTAGCTTTAGCCCAGTCCCTTAACTTACTTGGTGGTGGTGCGTTTTCTTTACCTTTTCTAAATTTGTATTTTGTTCGTTTTCTTTTACCAGTTATATCTATATACGTTCTAGTCCCTTCAGTTCCTGCAACCCCTTTATTTACATAGTCTGCATATTTAGCACCTGAAAATTCTAAAGTCCATTTGTTTTTTTTCTTCTTAATTTGAAAAGATAAACTTGAGCTTAAAGTTCCTGAAACGTCTTTTTCAGATAATCTATTTCTAGCTTGCCTTATTATATATTCGCAATAGCTATTTACATACCTATCTAAACTTGTATATTGAATACCTGAAGCCACTATACGCTAGCTACAAATAATTCTACTTGAATATCATTTGAAGAACTAGGACGAATTTGTAACGAAGCTAGATCACCAGTAATAGCTGCAAAAGCTGGCGTAGTGTCTTCTTCACCTATTGCTATATCGTCACCGTTATATAATACATGCGAAGCCCCCGCTCTTAATCTTACTTGATAATTTGAAGCCCCAGTAACTACGCCTAGCATGCATTCGTTAGTATCGTCTAAATTTGTTACTCTTAAATACTTTACATTATCACGATCAATATTACTAGCCGCTGCGTGCGGTGTCGCTCCGAACTCGGCTATAGTAGTAGTTTGCGAGTGGGTGCAAGATATAGTTCGTTCTAAAGTATCTACTATACCAGTTGTAGTAACGGTATTAGTAGAACCCCTTTGAGTTCCATTTATAGAAACGCTTTCTATAATTGTTGTTGTTAAGTCTGCCATTTGTTATAATTTTATTGTTATTTTAAAAAAACCTATTTCTATTTTATATTTACCTATTTTTATTTGGAGCATAGTTTTGTATTGTCGTGCGGTATATCGCAAGTGTCTAAAACGCTTTCTATAATTATAGGAAAGCTACAAGTCCAGCCCGTAACGTTTGAAGAAAACCGTTCTGTAAAAGGTTCTATTGTAAAATCATTATCTACAAAATAACGTTGTTCTTCACCGTGCACCGTGTTATATCCATATAGAATTTCACCATGTTTTAATAGTCCTATAATATCTACTATAGTTTGGTATGTATCACTTTGAACGTCTTGCTCGTTTGATAAATCAGGCTCTACTAAGTCCATTACAAATATCCTGAAGTTAAACTTTTGAATACTTTGCTCTACATTTACGTTTTCAGTTAGTATGTGGCATAGTGGGTAAATTTCGTTTTTCTCAAGTGAAACTTCAAATAAATCACCAGTTGTAACTGAATTGATATTATACAAACTATCAGCTATGCATTTGATAGTATCTAAAGTATTACTGTAATTTTTAAATCTAATCATTTTTTATATTTACGTTTTTTGCTTCTTCTATATCTTGCTTATGGCTCATAAAAGTTAAGCATTCATATAAAGGTTTCTTTACTACTTCGTCTATTTTTAATAAGTCTTCATTTGCTAGACTGTATATAATCGTATACCACCCCCACTTTTTAGCCATAGCGCTTACTTCTTCGTTTTCGCCTTCTTCAAATATTTGGCTGAATAACTTAAAAGTTCCTTGCCTAAACTGTAAAAAAAAACCGACGCACCGTTTACGTCGCCTATAGTTAAATTTTCTTTAAATAGTTCAGCCCTATCGTCGCTGGGTTCGTAGGGTTCTATATTATACTGGTGCCCCTTTTCTTTAGTTATAGGACGATATAATACACTAAGTATATTATGCATGTTTTTATGAATACCGTCTTTTATGTAAGCTTCAATATCTACAAACTCGCCTAAAGTTAAATTACTAAGCTGCGGGTGAAAACCATAAACCGTTTTATTTATTTTTATTTTGTGCCTTAAATTATCGTCTATAGGTTGCTGTATTAAAACTGCTATATCCTTATATATTTGTCTAATAACAGATAAAGGCATTTTCTCTATAGTCTTTGTTTTTAAGCCCATTAAAGCCCGTAACAATTTAAAGGTTTGTCTATATTCGTCGTCGTCTTTGTTTTCTAAAATAGCGCATACTTTCATATAGCTATCTAGTTTAACGTTATTCCATACCGTAGGCAAACTATAGGTTTTATCTTTACCGTCTTCTGTTATTAAGTATTTCATAGTATATAATAGAAATTTTTGATTTTTAGTTTATTGAACGAAATAGCGCCCATAGTTACTATCTATTTCATAATAACACCGCATAGCTAAAGCGTCGCTAAAATCTGGCGAACGTCCTAGTATTGCTTTAATAGTATCTTTAGGCACTATCTGTAGTTTATTATCTTTGTCGGGGTGGTGCATGCAGACTTGCTCCAGTTCTTCAATTATGTATTGTCTTATATTTATATCTTTTGTGTCTATACCTACTTGCCCTTTATTTACTAAATCAGATAGTTTATAATAACACTGGGTTTTAAGGTTCTGATAGTTTTCGTTTTTTAGTGGTTTGCTGTTATTTTGAAAACCCTTACAGCGTAGTATATCCTTGCAGCCGCCCCCTACGCCGTCTTCGTCTACAATTATGTTATGTAGGTTTACGTTGTATTGTGACTGTAAGCTTCTTATTTCGTCAGCTACTTCTACTACACTACTTTTATCAAAAGTTCTGATCTTAATAACTTGAAGTCCACTAAATACCATTATTACA
>MDTC01222180.1_pt1 | contig 12138 bp, 9 predicted proteins | sample 811181 | NCBI WGS metagenome assembly MDTC01 (sample SAMN05326644, study PRJNA326480) | marine metagenome | isolation source: seawater | place: Pacific Ocean: North | collected 2011
CAACAACCCTTTTGTTGCAAAGCGCTTTAATGCGAAAAGAGAGAGGACACCAACAAAGAGCGACCTACATTGAGTTTTTTTTTTATTTTCTCTTTGATCGAAGAAGAAGGAGTGCGTGCGTTCTTCGATGAGGACGAAGACGAGGAGGAACGAGGACGGTAATCATCATCCTCATTTTCGTCTGACGTCACGTTTCGATGACGATGACGACGATTCAAAAACGCGCGTCGCGACGCCCCCCGAGGAGGACGCGTCGAGCGGGAAACGACGACGACGACGACGAGAAAGAGGAGAAAGACACCACCGCGCTGCCGCCTTGGAAGAGGAGGAAAAGGCGACGAGTGCGTCGCCGACGACCACGATGGACGAAACGACTTTGAGCGAAGATTTTTTTGAGCGACACGAAGTGCCGAACGACGTAATCGGAAACGACTTTGGTTCGAACAGTGATGAGGAGGAAGAGGAGGAAACCGCGAAGAAGAGGAAAACAACGAAGGGTGCAGAACGCGCGACGAACGAAAAAGAAGAAGAAGAAGAAGAAGAAGAAGAAGGGTTAACCGCGTACGAACGAGAAAGAGAAATTAGAGTACAGAAGAACCGAATTCGAATGGAAGCGCTGAACATCCGCCAGTTGGCGTCGGAGATGACGACGTCTGCGACGCGGCACAAAGCGGGCCCGTCGCAACGAGGCTTGCGAAAGAAGGAGAAGAAGCCGAAAGAGCCAGTCGTGTTGAGAAGAAGCGGGAGGAGAACTGGAGCCGCGGCCGAGTTAAGCGGAGGGATCGATCGAGAGAGGAGAGATGGGTCCATCGTGTTAGCGGATGGGAGAATGATTGCGCAAGGTTCCGGTGAAGCGAAAGAAGAAGAACAAAAGAAAGGCGCCGGCGAGGCGAAAATTTCCGCGACGCTGACTGTAAATGAAAAGATGAACATGGTTACGGTTGAGTTGGATGCAAAGTTAATTTCGAAGTGCGAGAGTGCGAAAGGAAACGACGATTCGGATGCGAAGTTTATCGAGTATCTCCAGCGAACAACCAGAGAATTGAAGACGACGACGAAGACGAAGACGAGTTTAAAATCGCTTCGTGCCGTAAAAAAAATAGAGTTGAAAGAAGATGACGTCGCCAAATGCACAGAGAGAGCCGTGACGCATGCGGATTTCCATCCGTCGACTTCAGAAGTTATCTTAGCCTCTGGCGATAAAGAAGGGAACGTTTCGTTGTGGAGAGTGGACGACGATGACGAGGACACGCACGGCGTCTACTGCTTCCAGCCGCATTCGCAATACGTCTCGCACGTGAAATTTGGCAACGGGAACGGTATCATTGGATCGAACTTGTTGAGTTGCGCGTACGATGGACACGTGTGGATGTTAGATAGCGAACGTGGCGAGTTTGTGGAACTCTTCTCCGGTGCCGAACATGACGTTGAATTCTCGTCCATGGAAACCAATATTGACGGAAATATCATCTACGGCGGTGATAACGATGGCATGTTGAACTTGATTGATTTACGAGCGAGCAAAAAGAAACTCACATCTCAAGTCGCGCTCGGGGAGAAGCGCATCAATACGGTTTCGTTCAACACGAGCAATTTATACTCCATCGCGACGTCTTCGGCCATGCGCAAAGGCGGTGGTGAAATCTGCGTATGGGATTTGAGAAAGTTTGGTGGTTCATCGACGAGTAGTAGTAGTAGTAGTAGTAAACTACAAAAGCCGGTGTATCAATTACTCCATAAAAAGTCCACGCAAAGCGCGTACTGGAATCCAGATGGCAAGCGACTGTTAACCACGTGCTACGACGACCACATCCGCGTGTGGAACCCCTCCGTCTCTTCCATCAAACCAGAACTTTCCATCCGACACAACACGCAAACCGGTCGATGGGTGCTCCCGTTTCGCGCGAAATGGGTCGGTGACGACGGCGTCGCCGTCGGGAGCATGAAAAGAGAAGTTGAAATTTTCGATGCGAAAACCGGGAAACGCGAGTTGCGCTTACACAGCCCAGAGTTGATGACGGCTATCCCTTCCAGAGTGGCCGTGCACCCGAGCGCGAACATCGTCGCCGGGTGCACGAGCTCGGGAAGATGTCACGTCTACCGTTCGTAAAACTATGCGTTGTGGTATTAGTAGTTAACAACATAGAAGTGTACAAATGCAGACAGAAAAGAGAAGATACTCTCTTGATATTTTGAGCTGACTTTTCCTTTTAGCAAAAGATGGGGATGGGGATCCAAACAAGAAAAAAAGACCTCAAACCCTCAAACCCTCAAAACTTTTTCCCGGCGAAAGCGCGACATAAATCGGCGCGCACGCGCAGGATAGTTCTTCTTCGCGTGTACGAGAGAGCGCGGGAGCACACAAAACGCGGGTACGATGCGCGCGTGCGCGTTGACCGTCGCGAGAACGTCGTGCTCGACGTCGACGCCGACGAGTAGACATGGGAATCGAAATCCTCGGCCACGTGTTGCCGATTTGGACCATCTGAGGAGACGAAAGAACCAAAGAGGCACGATTACTCTCGTCACGCGCGCGGATAACAGCACGTATCCGCACACTTTAAGCACGGACATTAAAGATCCAATCACCCCGCATGGCCCCCGTTTTTACGAGTACGGTGGGTTTGACATTGACCCGGAGTTGCAACACAACAGGAAAGCGTACATAAATGAGCGCATCGAAGTCGTCACGAAACACTTTCCTAACGCGATTGGCATGGATGATTTCCTGTTTCGTACGGAGGTCATGCTTCGACGATTTGGGTTTACCGCGGACAATAGCATCGCGTTGACGTCTCTGTGCCGAGATGAAATCACGTTTCCGCTGAAGAACGCTATTCACGACATTTTCGGATACTCGATGGATATCGACGGTTTGGGCGGAGTGATTTCCGCCGGGACGACCGGGCTAGGGGCTGGGTTTTCGCACGCACCTATTGACTTCGCCACTGGGAGAGAACGGTACGTCTTGTTCGCGTTGCCGCATATTGCGATTGATGCAGAAGGAAAGATTGGATCGGTGATACGAAGTGGTCGGGCGCAGCAGTCGTGCGCGTGCGGGGCTTTGATCAAAATGCAACCGATGTTCAAGCAGTATAAAGAAGGGAAGTTGAAGAGAGAAAGCGATGAGACGTGTTGGCACGACCCGTTGGATCCAGAGTTTTCTATTTTAACGAATAGAATGTTGAAAGCTATAGATAAGGAGAATATCCCGGATAAAGGTTTGGGTCTCGTCGATGTGACGAAATTGGCGAATAAAGTTATCCAGGGCGATATTGCGGATTTGATTGAAAAAACTGTAGACCCTGAGAAAGCAGATTACGCCGTGATTACGGGAATTCAAATTCACTCGACTCGAGTCGCGAATTCGAAAGTGTGGCATCCACACTTGGAGTTTATCGCGCCGACGAGCATGTACATCGTGAAAGACGGGATTAAACATACGATGGATATCATGGGCATCGATCCGCCGACGCCGAGGCAGTTGTTCAAAATAGGAGCCGGGGAATATATTTACGAGTTGCCGAAGCCAAAAGGGAGCGGGTGGTTTTAGAGAACGAACGAATAACGTTATCGCTATGTGTTGTAAGCCGTACGTGAACTAACTACTTTAAATATCTGGGAATCGCAACACGACTATCTATTTATTAACCGGCGATTAACGAGAGAAGACCACCACCCATGGATTGTGCGCCTTCCATGACATGCGTGTACCAATTTAGCATTATGGTTTTCCTCGCACCTTTCGATTTCCCTACAACTTTTTCCACCGAGTGAAACGACGATCGCGTCACCGGAAACGCATACGCACTATTCGCGACAAACGTCATCTTCTTTTCGCACGGCGCCGATCCATCGATTTTGTCTCGCATTTTGTGTTGCTCGGGAGTGTGTAAACACGTCCCATACGTATATACTGAACTCTCCTCGTTTGAATCTTGAGGTAAATACAACTGAAACGTCAAAATTTTCTTCCTGTTATCCGGATGTGTCCCAATGCTAAATCCTCCGGCATCCGACTGCACTCTAAAATCTCTCGACACCGGTTTCTTACTAATCTTAAACTTCATAAACAAAGCGAGTTTCACGCTCGGAGAATACAATGCTTTGGTAGCTCGTTCCCAAACCTTTTTCGCTTTCAACACCTTCCCCCACTTTTTCTCGTCTTTCAGTTTCAAAATATCAAACGCAGAACACTTGTATCTTTTATCCGCATCTTTACGACCCACCTGGCCGGCGTTGGCGCGTTGATCCTTCATCAACGCATACGCAGGGGGGAAATACGTTTGGATGTCGTTGTATAAATCTTCCGGTAATATGTTACAAAAATATGCCGACTTGAAGGGGTTTCTGTTTAAAGAAGCTTCGTGGATGGACTCGACGATATGTTTCACGTCTTTTCGCGCGTTGTATTGATACACGGTCGAATGTGTATCTTTAAATCCAGAATTTTGTGCATCAAAAAGAGTTTCTGAAGAACGATTGCAGTAAATGAAATACTCGTCTGGCTTCCGTGCTGTACTTGGCACGTATTCTCTCGCCGCGTCTGGATCGTAATAGCGCTCGTGCGCTTTCGTCTGCGTCGTTTTTTTATCCGGCGCTTCGGTAAATTCTGTTGCTAATCCAAATTCTCGTTCCAGCGTTGTTTTTGCCGTCAGAGGAGCATCATCAGTAGTGGGACTCGTGTCGGTGTAAAACGCACGCATCGCACCTAAAAGTATCATCGCGCTCATCGCGACGATAACGATCGCTCTTGCCGCCGTTTTCCGGCTCGCGCAGTGCATGTTTTTGATCGGGTTTTGTGCGTTTTCTTACAATAATGACGAATACTCATAGATTTTTCCATTTCGTATCTCTCGTCTCAACATCTCCTATCTCCATTCAAAAAGCGCGCTCTCGAAGGAACGCGACCATGCCCGAGGAGACCCCACCGCGCGTCGCGCCGGACAGGAAAAAAATCGTCCAGTATTTGTCCCAGCACGTCCACGCGACGTCTCCGTTACCCAAAGACAACCATCAGAGAAAACTGCAAACGAAACTGGACGGGCTCTTTCATCGCTTGAGAGACGAACGGGACGACGATGGAGAGGAAAACATGGTCGAGATTCTCTCGCAAACCGCGCTGACGTTGCAAGAACAAGCGGAACGACTGTCGATGATGAGTTCCGAAAAGGAAGAGGAGGAGAATGGAAACGTCGTGGAAGGATTGCACCTGAAAGCGTGCAAAGCGTACGAGGTAGCGGCGAAGATGAAAGAAGCATGTGAGTTTGAGTGCCTTTTGGGTGTTCGTTAGAAAATTTTTCGCTTTGTCTCGCGCGGGGACGTGTTCCATCGTTTTTCTTTTCCATCGGTCTCGGATGTAATCTATTTGCACGCGTGTTCATGGTCATGACGATATCGAAATTTCTTTTTTTGTTCACAGATACCATATACTACAACTGGGCGATTGCTATTGGCGACCGCGCTCGATTGCTGGAACCAAAAAGGCCGGAAGAAGCGGAATTATTATGGCGAGAGGCGTGCGAGAAGTACGAGAAAGCGGTTGATGTTGGGATGAAGCGGACGTTTTTAGGACGAGTAAAAGATGAAGGAGAAGAATTGGTTGAGATAGTAACGCCGATGAGCATATCGAGAGCGTTGAATAACCACGGGTTGGCGTTGAGGCAAAGAGCGATGTTGATGACGGAGGAGGAGTTTGGAGGGGGGAGAAGCCGCGAAGGAAGTGACAGAACTGGGACAGCAACGACGGCTAGCACGGCGATGGCGATGGCAGCCGTGGTGGTGAATGGAAAAACAGAAACAGAAACAGAATCGAGCGGTAGAGACGGTCATCATTTTCGTAGTAGTAGTAATTGTAGCGTCGCCGAGAGCAAATCAAAATGCTTGAGCGAAGCGATTCTAAAATTCCGAAGAGCGATTCGTATTTCGCCCGATTTCCATCGAGCGGCTTATAACTTAGGAACGGTGGAGTTTGCCAGAGGTAGGAGCGATTACGCCGCGGTGTATGTCTTTTCAGCGTTAGCTATGGTGACTTCTTCGTTGCCTTCATCTTCGGAGACGAAAAATGCCAAAGAGGTCTACTCGGAAAGCGCACAGTTAGTCGAAAGCGCTTTGCCGGACACGCAATGTGGCTACGATTCTCTTTTTGCTGGCAATATTTGGTTCGCCGGTGGCATAGGAAAACAACATGGAGAGGATGAGAACAAAAGAACAGCCATAACCGATTTCGACTGGGCTCGGCGTCGCTTTGCCATATGTGCCTCTGCTTTTAAAACCGTCGACGCCGCGCAAACCTTTCGCATCAAGAGCGAATCCGGTGATTATGTGCCTTCAAGAAACGACGCGTGGGGTGTTGCTGCTGAGAGTACTTCCAAGAATCATTTCAACGTCAACCTCCCCATCCTCTCCATCGAGTCTTGCCAACCAGTTTCTGACATTTCTCGTCCGCCAAACTGTTTTGCTTTCATCCTCTCTGTCCGAGAGAAAGAAGAAAAAGATAACGATTCTTCTTTCGCGGTAGCACGCGCTGCTCATCACTACCGTTTCGCCTGCGAAACCGAATCTGAGCGAGATGTATGGGTCGACGCGATCATGCTCCTCGCCTCCTTGGCGAAACGAGGTAAAAAAGACGCCTTGGCGTCCGTGTTCGAGCGAGTGAAAAATAAGCGCAAAAAGAGGGTGGGTTTCGCAGAGTAGCCTAATATATTAGCAACCAGGAAGAAATTGTCGTTTGGTAGAACTCGTATTTGTACATATTTACGCGCATGCATCCACTCGCACTCAACAACGTTCGTCGAGCGCGCAAAAAACGTCCTTTTTTTTATAACGTCGAATTCATTTCCTTTGTGTAGGTTTTACGTCTGTTTTTATGGATAAATAATTCGCCAGTGAAAGTTTGCTTTGGTTGTACCACGCGTAGCACGAACGTGCAAGAAAAGGCATCATGCGGTCGCAAACACTTGAACGCGGCGAGTCCAGGAAGAAAGGCGCGGTGTCTTCCGCGTTAACGGCGTCTTTACAGTCTCCAACATCTGCGAAGGATTTTGACCACATTCAAAACCACCCGTCGAATGGGTTTGGGACCGACGAACGCAGGAGAGAAGACGACAACGCTTTCGGAGGCATTCCAATTCACAAAAGAACGAACAATTACGGAGAGTCGTCGAGAGGAAGACACGGACGAGAATATTTCGACGACGATGAAAACAGCAAGAGCATCGGGAGGCAACACGGGAGTTTTAACTACATTGAAAAGTTTGGGGACGTGAACGATGGTGCTCGAACGATACCGCAAGTGCACGTGTACGCTGAGAGTGCAAATGCGAATCCTATTTCGAAATCTTTCGAAAATTTAGAGGTTGGAATGATGGCGAGTGCATCACCAACGGCGAATGGCAGTGGTAATAATGGTATCCAACCAAGTTCGCCGGTGATTGTGGTTCACACGAACGAGATGGATGAGGACGCCGGGAACGTCGGGTTGGCGGGTACACGAAATCGATCGAGAAGTTTCTCGTCGTTGTTATTGTTAGAAGCGCAGGAAATTCGGTCTGGTAGCGTTGGGAGTCCGAGGCAGAGTCAGTTGAATGAAGGCTAGCTTTTGTATTTGTGTAATTTGAACTCTTTGTACCGTACGTGTATTTTATTTTTGTTTATTTAGATGCGGTTGCTAATAAATCCATCATAACTGTGTATCGAGCCTGGACCGCGGCTAACTGCTCGGTCAACTCCTTCGCCTCGGCTCGGGCTTTTTCCACCACGTCCGGTCGAGCTTTGCTTAAGAAAGCCTCCGAACTCAATCGTCCGTTCAACCCCTTCAGATCTTTTTCCAACTTTTCGGCTTGTTTCTTCAAACGTTTGGACTCTTTCGCCGGATCGGCTAAACCGGCTAAGGATAAGAACACTTCCACGCCGTCGGCGACGATGGCGTTGACGTAATCGGACGGATTTTGTTCACAATCAGCAGGAGCCGAGGACGCGATCGAGGTCGACGCCGGGTCTAATCGCGCCAACGAACATAAGACGGCCACTTCGCTTTGCAAATCGGAAAGCAATGCCGAGGAATCTTTAATGACAATCGTGCAATTTTCTATTTTTTTCGCCGGTTCGACGTTATATTCCGCTCGAGCATTTCGGATTTTTGTGACGACGCTTCTTAACATTTCGTAAGATTGTTCCGCGGCTTCGTCTTTCTTCTGATCGGTTTCCGGCCACGATTGCGAGATCAACAAATCGCCCGAATGCGGCAACGCCTGCCAAATTTCCTCGGTAACGTACGGCACGAACGGATGTAATAGTCGCAAAATGCCATCACAAGCGTACAAAGTTACCGCCAATGCGCGCTTCTTTCCTTCCGGATCACTTTTATCGTTGAATTTGGTCTTAATAGACTCGATGAACCAATCCGCGAAATCATCATAGAAGAACCCGTAAGCATTGCGACCGGCAATGCCGAAATCGTACTTGTCCAAAGATTTCGTCACCTGGTCAATGGTTTGGTGCAACTTGGAGATTATCCATCGCTCGGAAAGCGATAAAGACGCGCCATTAGAAGAGGCAATCGTTTCTGACATTTTTTGGATCTCCATGCGCTCATCGTCGCTCAAATCCTCCATGGCGAACAAGACAAATTTGCCCGCGTTCCATACTTTGTTCGTGAAATTTCTATTGCTCTTTAATCGTTCCAAACTCAAGTTCAAGTCTTGACCGGGACTGGTTCCAGTTGCCAAAGTGAATCTTAACGCGTCGCACCCGACGTCACCTATAACACCCAACGGGTCGACAACGTTCCCTAAAGATTTCGACATTTTTCTCCCTTGCTCGTCTCGAACTAAACCGTGTAAATACACTGTGTGAAACGGCAACTTACCAGTCATGCCGTAAGACATCATAATCATTCTCGCCACCCAAAAGAACAAAATGTCGTGCCCGGTTTCCAACACAGACCCGGGGAAATGTTTTCTGAAATCCGGAGTGTTTTCATCCGGCCAGCCCATTGTTGAAAATGGCCACAAACCGCTCGAAAACCACGTATCCAACACGTCCTCATCTCGGTACAAAATAATTTCCTCACCATATTTTGCCTCGGCTTGAGCTCGGGCGTCTTTGTCGTTCTTCGCCACGACGTACTTCTTGGACGCGCCTTTACCTTCGCCTTTCTTTGCATTTTGTAAATCTTCTATGCTATCGTGAACGTACCACACCGGGATGCGATGTCCCCACCACAATTGTCTCGAGATGCACCAGTCTTTGCAATCGCTCAACCAGGTTTCGTATACTTTCTCGAAACGTTTTGGGACAATTGTTAATTCGCCCGTTTTCAGCGCATTCAATGCTGGCGTGGACATTGTTTCCATTTTACAAAACCACTGCTCCGAAACCATAGGTTCTATGACCTCGCCACCTCTTTGGGATCGTGGCACTCTCGTTTCGTAATCTTCCTTCTTAATCGCCAAGCCGTCTTTTTCTAAATCTTCCCAAATTTTCGAGCGACATTCGGCCCGATCTAAGCCATCGTACGCGTGCGCATTCGCGTTCATCGTCCCGTCTTTGTTCATGATATTGATAAATTCCAAGTCACGTTTTTTACCCATATTGTAATCGTTCGGGTCGTGCGCCGGGGTGATTTTCAATGCGCCAGTACCAAACTCCATGTCGACGTAGTCGTCCGCTATGACCGGAATTTTCCTCCCGTTTGTTCCGGGGACGACGCAGAATTTGCCGACAAAATCTTTATATCGTGGGTCTTCAGGATGCACGGCCACGGCGGTATCCCCGACGATCGTTTCCGGTCTTGTCGTGGCCACCGGTAAAAATTTCGTGTTATCCTCCTCATACCCTTCCAACGGGTACTTGAAATGAAACAAAAAACCAGGCTCGTCGCTATACTCAACCTCTAAATCCGAGACTGCCGTTTGCAACTTTGGCGCCCAGTTCACCATATATGACCCTCTGTAAATCAAGCCTTGCTCGTGCAATCGACTGAACGCCTCCAAAACACCTCCGCTTAAGTTATCATCCAAGGTGAACCGTTCGCGACTCCAATCGCAACTCGCGCCTAAACGTTTAATCTGATTTTGAATCCTATTCCCGTATTCATTCTTCCACTTCAACGTTCTCTTCTCAAACTCCTCCCTCCCAACGCCAATTCTCGACAGACCTTCGCTTTCCAATTGCCTCTCCACGACTAACTGCGTAGCAATCCCCGCGTGATCCGTCCCGGGTAACCACAAAGTTGGATGTCCTCGCATTCGCATCGATCGAGACATCACGTCTTGAATCGTCACAAACATCGCGTGGCCCATGTGCAACGCACCAGTCACATTTGGTGGTGGCATTGGAATCGTAAATGGTTCTTTGTTATCGTTCTGTTTCGGTTTAAACGCTCCGGATTGTTCCCATCTCTTATACAAAGGTTCTTCCACGTCCGTGTGCTCGAAATTCTTCGGCAAATCGCCGTGCTTTTTTCCCGGAGACACCCCACTCGCTGCGGCTGTCAGTACTCTTCGCTGTTGGTGTTGCCGCGTCGAAGCGCGCAAAATGCCTCGACAACTCGTCGCTTTCGTCGCCGCGCAACACCAACCGCTCGCGGTATTTTCTCGATGCAAATGCGACGACGACAAAAGCGCCGCATCGATGCGTAAAAACGCGCGCTTGCTCATCGCTCGTCGCATTCGAACGAGTTCGCCGCTCCTCCACCACCTCGACGACGAAGACGACGAGGAAGAAGCCACGCCTTCCGCTCGACGAAGTACCCAACCGCTCGGCGTCATGCAAAACTCTCTTCTTCGCTTTAAGGGATATGGAAATGTGATAAATTTATGAGGTTTTTTTTATTTGAGGTTTTTGGTGCTCTGCTCTTGCGCGTTGTATATATAATTTTGCAAAGTAGTGTATTGTGGGTCTCTTTTTCGTATCTGTTCGCCCGTTCTCCCTCTCGACAGAAGGCAAAGGCGAGGATTTTTGCGCGACACTCTCTTTCGCGTCTTTAGTGGAGTCGTCTGCTGCGAGTGCACCGCGTTGCTCTTCTCTCTTTTATCTGCTCGCCTGTTCCCCCTCTTCGTCGACGGAAGGCGAAGGCGCCGGGGCGAGACCAAGCGCGACGTCCAGATTCTCGATCGGGTCGTACCCTAAGAGAATGGCGGCCACGTTCTTCCTGATGACGTCGTCCGCGATTGTCCCGGGACCGTTCAACTCGAATAAAGCTCGAATCGCGTCTCGTAACTCATCTTTTTGCTCGTCGTCCAAGACGCCGTCGCCGTCGAACGGTAAAAGAACTGAGTCGATGACGTGGATTATGCCGTTGCAAGCGATTAAGTCGGGTTTGATGATGGTGCCTTCCGAACCGAGCGCTCGAATGGTTACATTTTCCGGGGACGACTCGATCTTCAACGGCATCACTTCGCCGAGCGCGTCTCTCAAATATCGATACGGGCCTTTTAGCTCTCTCAACTCTGCTTCCGTCAGATTCGATTCGGGAACGGCGTGGTGCGCGATCAAACGCGCCTCGTATTCATCTTCTCCCCAAAGTACCGAGACGAACTCTTCGAACTCGTCGTAACCAGACCACTCCACGAGATCTTGGATGGCATCATCCGACGGCGCAAAAACCGTATCATATCTCGAATACTTTTGCAACGCATCCGTGACTTTCGGATATTGTAGAGTTACGTTAAAAAACCTCGACAAGATGGTAAGTACCATTAACGAAATGAAATGGAGTCTATTTAAACGTTCTTTATTCTTTAAGTCTTACCTCGACAGTTCTGGGGTCGTCTTTAATACGTTATACATGGTGTTGTTCTCCGGACAAGACGCCACGGGCTCGACGAAGTTTTGCATCTCTTGGAGTGTTCCTCTTTCTTCTTGGAGCAGTTTTCGACCGTACGCGTTGTACGCGAGTCTACTCGAGAAGCGGACGCCGGATGGTTTTCTCGTGCCGCCCGTTCTGGAGTACGAACCGTACAGTCTCGCGTCGGACGAGGAGAGGAAGAAGGCCGAACACGAGAAGAGCGCGAATGCGAATGGGACGCGCGCGCGCATATCTTCTTTTTTTCTTTTGAAGAGTGCTCGTATTTTTTGTATCTTAAAAATACGACCACCAATTTTTTTGTATCTTAAAAAATAGACCACCAGAGA
>MDTC01004168.1_pt1 | contig 12137 bp, 15 predicted proteins | sample 811181 | NCBI WGS metagenome assembly MDTC01 (sample SAMN05326644, study PRJNA326480) | marine metagenome | isolation source: seawater | place: Pacific Ocean: North | collected 2011
CTTTACTAATTTTATATCCACTTACTGATTATGTTTTAGGTTTAGATAAAGTATATTCAATAGGAGATAAACAATTTTCTGGATTAAGTCTTTATTACTGCAGTGTAATTGGATTGTTAATTACAGGTTTGCTTATATGGGTAACAGAATATTATACTGGCACAAATTACAGACCAGTTAAAACAGTCGCTCAATCATCAACAACAGGTCATGGTACAAATGTTATTCAAGGTTTAGCTATATCAATGGAAGCAACAGCTATACCAGCTTTAATAATCGTTGCCGGAATTTTATATACCAATGAGCTTGCTGGATTATACGGAATAGCAATTGCGGTTACTTCTATGTTGGCACTTACGGGTATGGTTGTTGCCCTGGACGCTTATGGTCCTGTTACAGATAATGCAGGTGGAATTGCTGAAATGTCTAAGCTGCCTAAAAATGTGAGAAAAACTACGGATGCCTTAGACGCAGTAGGTAATACAACTAAAGCTGTCACAAAAGGATATGCTATTGGTTCAGCGGGTTTAGGAGCCTTAGTTTTATTCGCAGCATATACTGAAGACATTAAATATTTTTCAACAGTTAAAGGGTCAGCTTTAGAAGGAGTTATTGTAACATTTGATTTATCGAACCCATTTGTAGTAGCAGGGTTACTGATAGGTGGAATGCTTCCTTATTTGTTTGGTTCGATGGGAATGCAAGCTGTAGGTAGAGCAGGCGGCTCCGTTGTTATAGAAGTAAGAAGACAATTTAAAAAAATTCCTGGTATTATGAAAGGTAAGAGAAAACCTGATTATGGAAGATTAGTTGATTTACTAACAAAAGCAGCAATCAAAGAGATGATACTTCCTTCACTTTTGCCAGTTCTATCTCCTGTTGTCCTTTATTTTGTAATTTTACAAATTGGCGGTATAGAAGCAGCGTTATCTTCATTGGGTGCAATGTTGCTAGGTGTAATCATTACTGGTTTGTTTGTAGCGATATCTATGACTGCCGGAGGCGGTGCTTGGGATAATGCAAAAAAATATATTGAAGATGGTAATTTTGGAGGTAAAGGATCAGAAGCACATAAATCTGCAGTTACAGGTGACACTGTCGGCGACCCTTATAAAGACACAGCAGGACCAGCTATTAATCCAATGATTAAAATAACAAATATTGTTGCTCTATTATTACTAGCCGTAATAGCTCATTAAAGATTATTTATTACCATACATTTTTGTTTTAACACTAGAAAGAAATCTCTCTACAAAACTTTTAGAAGATAATTCATTTTCAGTTTTTTTCTTAGAAAATGCTACTTTATTTTTATCTAATTTATTAAGTATTTTTTTATCTTCTAAGATTCCATATTTATTAAACTTTAATAAAAGTACATTATTTTCCTTTAATACATGTTTGCCTAATTTATGATATTTGCCTTTAGTCAATATTCTTTCTATATAAAACCATTCATTATTATTATTTATTGATTTTGAGTGAGGATGACCAAATATTTTTATAACATCATTAGTATTAGTATAATTGTTAACTAATTTTTCAGATCTATTTTCTAAAAAAACAACCCCGTGATTTTTATATGGCTCTTGTAATTGACAACCAATTAAAATAAAAAAAGTTAAAAATAAATATATAAATTTATGAAATTTTCTAACAAAACGCATAACGATAATTTGTACAATATATTACTTAACTTATCTAGAAATATTTTTTTTTATAGTAAAATAAAACTACCAGATAATTTTGAAACAAGAATATATTTAATGTTTATTCATTTTTCTATAATGATGATTATTTCAAAAAAAAAAGGCTCAAAATTTAATCAAAAATCCTATGATATCTTATTTAATAAAATTGAATACAATTTAAGAGAAGCAGGCTTAGGTGATGTTTCTGTTAATAAAAAAATGAAAGAACTCAATAAGATATTATATGATATTTTACTAAAATTAGACAAAGCTATTAACCCTGATCAATTTAAAATAAATTCGACCCTGATTATTAATTATTTTAATGTTCTTGAGAATAATAAAAACCCAAAATACAGTTATTTTGAGGATTATTTCATCAATTTTTATAATTATTGTTTTGAACTTCCTTTAGAATCTATGATAGAAGAATGCATTAATTTTAAATACTAATTATGGCTGTACCAAAAAGAAAAACATCAACCTCAAAAAAGAAAATGAGAAGATCTCATCATAAATTATCTTCTATAAATATTGTTGTAGATAAGAAAAGTGGTGAATATAAACTTTCACATCATATTGATTTAAAATCCGGGTTTTATAACGGGAAAAAGATTTTAGATATTTAATTTTTATTTTATGGTAAAAAAAATTTCTATTGCTTTAGATGCAATGGGTGGTGACAATGCACCGGATAAAACAGTTGAAGGTGTAAAAATATTTTTAGAAAAGAATAAATCTAATAGTGATTTCATATTAAATTTATTTGGCAACGAAAATCTCATTAAGAAAAAGATTAAAAAATTTAATATTAATTCAAATTTAGTAAACATTATTAATACGAATAAAGTTGTTTCAGACGAGGAAACACCTTTAACAGCTATAAAAAATTCTAAAAATACTAGTATGTGGAATTGTATTCAGCATCAAATTGAAGGAAAGTCAGATATTAGTTTATCAGCAGGTAACACAGGTGTCCTATTAGTAATTTCTAAAATGATACTAAAAATGATGAATGAGGTAAGTAAACCTGCCTTAGCTGGATTATGGCCTAATCAAAATGGAATGAATGTTGTATTAGACTTAGGCGCTAATATAGAGTGTAGCGCGCAAAATCTTGTCGATTTTGCCGAATTAGGTTCAGCTCTTTTTAAATCACTTTATCCCAATGAAAAACCAAAGGTTTCACTATTAAACGTAGGCTCAGAAGAAATAAAAGGAACTGAACCAATTAAAGCAGCTTCAAAAATATTACGTGATTTATCTAATGAAGATAATTTTATTTACAATGGCTATATCGAAGGCAACAATATTATGAGTGGTAAATCAAATGTAATAGTTACAGATGGTTTTACAGGAAACATTGCTTTGAAGACAGCTGAAGGGACTTCTAAATTTATAATAAAAAATCTTAAAGGCGCACTAACAGAAACTATAATATCAAAATTATCATTAGTTTTTTCATATTTTTCTTTAAAAAAATTTAAAGATAAATTAGACCCCAGAAAATACAATGGTGCTATTTTTCTAGGATTAAATGGACCAGTTGTTAAAAGTCATGGTGGAATAGATGCAATAGGTTTTTATAACTCTATAGATTTGTGTTATAAAATAGTTAAAGGTAATTTAATGTCTGAAATAAGAAAAAATTTAGATCATTCTAAAAGTGTTTAGAAAAAAAATAAAAAAGATAGACATAATAAAAAATTTAAGTAATAAAACTGGATTTTCATCAATTTACTCTAAAAAATTAGTTTCTGATTTAATAGAAGCAATTGTATCAAATATAAAAAAAGGAAATTTAAATTTGAAAAATGTTGGTAGTTTTAAATTAATAAAGAAAAGAGAAAGATTAGGAAGAAACCCTAAAACTGGTAAAGAATTTATAATATCTTCACGTAAATCAATAAAATTTGTAACATCAGCAAAATTAACAAAAAAATTAAATGAATTAACATGAAAAAATTAATTAATATTTCAGACGTCTCAAAAGCTATAAATTTAATTGATCCAGTTACAAATAAACCACTAAATCATACATTGAGATATTGGGAAAAACAATTTAAAGAAATTAAACCAAAAAAAATCAATAACAGAAGATATTATAGTCCAGAACAGGTAGAGATTATAAAAATGATAAAATTTTTATTAAAGAACAAAGGAATGACTATCTCAGGAGTTAAAAATTCATTAAACTCAAATATAAATAAACTTGACGATCGTAACTTTAATGGTTTAAAAGCAGATTATTATAAAAAAAATCTTAAAACAAAAAGCAAATCAATATTAGACAAAATAAATAAAATAAAATCTTATGGCAAAAAAAACGCATCTTAAAGTACGAATGGTTCCTGAAAATAAACCTGATAGTAAGTTTGTTTATTATGCAAAAAAACCTACCAAGGGTGAAAAAGCAAAAGACAAGCTTAAACTAAAAAAATACAATCCAAATACTCGAAAGCATGAATTTTTTATAGAAAAAAAGCTTCCTCCTCATAGTAAATAATTATTTTTTGTTAAAATTTCTAAACTCGTAATTAATAAAAGCCCTGATCATTGACTTCCAGATTCTATTTGTTACGTTTTGATCTATTTTCTTCTGTCTAGACTTTTTTGAGATATTTTTCATTATTACTCGAATTCTTTTTTTATCAATTATATCCTTTTTATATTTTTTATTTTTGATTACCAAATCAACTAATTTTGTTCGTTTCTTAATTATTTTCAATAAATCATTATCTAATTTATCTAATTTTTTTCTAATATTTAGTATGTTTTTGTTTACCATAGCGACAATTTAAAATTTAAGATTAATTAAATAAATATATATTATATATTATGTATCCAAACGAGAAAAAAATTAATACTTTGTTCTTATATTGGCTGTGTGTTTCTTTAATTTTAGTATTTTCTATTATTATTGTAGGAGGATTGACAAGACTAACTAATTCGGGTTTGTCAATTACGGAATGGGAGTTAATAAAAGGAATATTTCCTCCATTAAATGATAACTCTTGGAATTTGTATTTTGAGCAATATAAACTAATCCCTCAGTATAAATTATTAAATTATAATATGACAATTGATGAGTTTAAAATAATTTTTTACTGGGAATATATACATAGAATTTTAGCAAGACTTATAGGACTATTTTTCTTACTTCCTCTAATTTATTTTTATTTTTCAAAAAAAATTAGAAAACAATACATGAATGTTTGTTTTTTTATTTTTTCACTAATAGTTTTACAAGGAGTTATTGGGTGGTATATGGTAAAAAGTGGACTAGTGAACAATATAACTGTAAGTCACTATAGATTATCCGTACATTTATCTGTGGCGATTATAATAATTTCGTCAATTTTTTGGCTAATCAAAAATATTTACTCAAAAGAAGATAAGAGTTTTTTTAATTTATCAACCAATAACTCATTTTTTCAAATTTTTATTTTACTAATTTTTGTTCAAATAATTTTAGGAGCTTTTGTTTCTGGGTTGGATGCTGGACAAATTTATCAAACATGGCCAATGATGGGTAGCACTTTTTTTCCTAATGATTTTTTTTTAAATAATATAGCAAGTTTTTTTGCATTCGATAATCATTCACTAGTTCAATTTTACCATCGAAATCTAGCTTATATAATAACATTATATGCATTAATTTTAATATTATTCGTTTATCAAAAAAAAATATTTAAACTATATAAGTCGGCAAAAATATTATTATTTTTTTTATTTTTACAAATTGGATTAGGAATTTTTACCTTAATAAGTGGACTAAATATTTATTTAGCTTCTCTGCATCAAATTACTAGTATTGTGCTATTTTTAAGCGCATTAAACCTATATTATTTAAGGTCTAAATAAATTGACTTTATTAAACAATCTTTGTATTTATCGCCCATTATCATGACACCTTTTATTAAAAAGAAAGACATTAAAAAAGACTGGTATATTATAGATGCTCAAAATGCAGTTGTGGGCAGATTAGCTGCATATATATCAAAAGTTTTAAGAGGAAAAAATAAATCAACTTACAATCCTCACATTGACAATGGAGATTTTGTTGTAGTCACTAATATTGATAAAATTAAATTTACCGGTAAAAAATTTATTAATAAAAAATATTATAGGCACACAGGACACCCAGGTGGAATAAAAGAGTCAACTCCTTCTTTTTTACAAGAAAAAAATAAAACTCAGGAAATTTTAAAATTAGCTGTAAAGAGAATGTTACCGGGTGGACCTCTAGCAAAAAAACAACTTACTAAATTAAAAGTTTATAATGGTGAAAAGCATCCACACGAAATTCAAAAACCTAAAGTCATAAACTTTGAAAAATTAAATAAAAAAAATCTCGCTAAATAATGGAACAACCTAATCAATCAGCACAAAGTAAAAAAAAAATTAAACTAGATTTCAAAGATAGTAAATATGCTACCGGCAGAAGAAAAAGATCTATTGCTAAAGTTTGGGTAAAGAAAGGCTCAGGAAATATTCATGTTAACGGTTTAAAAATGAATGAATATTTTAAAAGACCAGTTCATCAAATTATTGTTACTAGGCCCTTAGAAATTTCAGAAGTAGCTACCAGTTACGACGTTAAGTGTTCCGTTAAAGGTGGTGGTCTATCAGGTCAAGCAGGAGCTATAATTCTTGGTATATCCAAAGCTTTGATCTCACACGATGAAAACTTTAAAAAAAACTTAAAAAAAGACAAACTCACCACTAGAGACTCAAGAATAGTTGAACGTAAAAAATACGGTCATAGAAAAGCTAGAAGAAGCTTTCAATTTTCTAAGAGATAATAATTTAAATTTAATAATTTTGAGTAGAGTGATATAAGAAATTATGTCTAAATATAACAAAATAAATGTAGCTGTTATTGGAGCAACTGGTTACACAGGGCTAGATCTTATTTTAATTTTATCAAAGCATCCAAAAGTTAAGATAAAATATTTATGCGCCACTAAGAATTTAGGAAAAAATATTAATTTTTTTGATAAAAGAATTAAAAAGAAATTACCTAAAATTACCATTGTAAATGATGTTAATTGGAAAAACGTAGATTTAGTTTTTTTATCATTACCTAATGGAGAAGCGCAAAAATTAATAAAAAAAAAATTTTTTAAATTTAAGCATCTTAAATTTATCGATTTGTCAGCGGATTTTAGAATATCAGATCCAAAAATATATAAAAAAAACTATAAAATTGAACATAAAGCTAAAGAACTAATTAAGTATTCTTTGTATTCAATACCTGAAATAAATAATAATTTGACTAAATTTAGAATAATTTCAAATCCTGGTTGTTATTCAACTTCTATTCAGGTTCCTTTGATGCCATTGATAAAAAAAAACTTAATCAAAAACAAAGATATAACTATTGATTCTAAATCTGGTTATTCTGGAGCTGGGAAAAATCTAAAAAAAAAATTTACTCATGCAAATTTATATTCTTCAATTTTTGCATACAGCACAAAAAACCATAGACATATTTGTGAAATAGACCAACAGTTTTTAAAAGTAACCAAAAAAAAATTAAACTATTCTTTCAACCCACATTTATTACCTACATTTAGAGGAATTTTAACAGCTATTTATGTGCAAATTAAAAAAGGTAAATCTGTAGATATTTTGAGAAAAGCTCTCATAAAATTTTATGATAAATCTAAATTTATTAAAATTTTAAAATTGAATACTCCTCTTGGATCATCAAATATTCTTAATACAAATAACTGTGAAATATCTTTATGCGAAACAAGAATTAAAAATAAGGTAGTTATTTTTTCTGCGATAGATAATTTAGTTAAAGGAGCATCAGGTCAAGCAATTCAGAATATGAATATTTTATATAGTTATCCTGAAAATTTAGGATTAAAATGAAAATTTTACCCTTAATAATTTTATTTTTTATTTTAGCTAATTGCAGTAAACCAAAGACAGTTTTAGTTTGTGGTGATCATGTTTGTGTGAATAAAACTGAAGCGGAACAATACTTTGAAGAAAATCTTTCTATAGAAGTTAAGATTTTAGATAATAAAGTTAAAGAGGAATTTGACTTAGTTAAATTAAATTTAAAAGAGAATCAAGAAGGAAAAAAACAAATAAGTATTTCATCTAGAGAAAGCACTGAAAAGGTTTTAAAAGATCTATCAAAAGAAGAAATTATTGGAATTAAGAAAAATATCAAAAATAAGAAAAGTGAAAGAAAAATAGTAAAGAATACATTAAAAAAAAGAGAGAAAAATAAAAAACAAGTCAAAGCTAAAGAAGTTTTAAAAACAGATAAAATTAAACAAAAAAAAAATACTGTTGATAGAGAAAAAATTAACACCCAATTTAATAATGTTGTTGATGTTTGTACAATATTAGAAAAATGTACTATAGATGAAATATCAAAATATTTATTGGAGCAAGCTAAAAATAAAAATTATCCAAATATAACAACGAGGCAGTAGTTAAATATGAGAAAACTAAATATAGCAATAATTGGATTAGGAAATATTGGTAGTTATTTATTTAGATTTCTTAATGATAATAAAAAAATTTTAACAGAAAAAAATAATTGCTTGCCTATTGTAAAATATGTATCAGCTAAAAATAAAAAAAGAAAAAGAGGTATTAAGATAAAGAATAATCAATGGTTAAATAATTATCTTGATGCAACAAAACAAAAGGATGTTGATTTAATAGTAGAATTAATAGGTGGTGCAGAAGGTCCAGCAAAAAAACTAGTTTTCAATGCTCTTAAAAACAAAAAACATGTTGTTACTGCAAATAAAGCATTGATTGCTAAATACGGAGATCAGCTAGCCAATATAGCGGAAAAAAATAAAGTTAATTTAGAATATGAGGCTTCTGTTTGTGGTGGAGTCCCGATTATAAGATCTTTAAAAGAAGGCTTAATTGCAAATAAAATTTCTAAAATTTATGGAATTTTTAATGGTACTTCAAATTATATACTTTCTTCAATGGACAAAGAAAATAAAGATTTTCAAGAAGTTTTATCTAATGCAAAAAAATTAGGTTACGCTGAGTCTAATCCTTTGGCAGATTTAAACGGTGATGACGTTTCCTCAAAATTAAAAATTTTATCTTCACTCTGTTTTAACTCATTTTTAAATAAAAATATTTACGTCGAAGGTATAAGTTCTATTGATAAGACAGATATAGATAATGCTAATAACTTAGGTTTCAAAATAAAGTTACTAGGTTATGCTGAATTAATAAATAACAAAATTTATCAAAGAGTACATCCAACATTAATTAAAAAAGACTCTTATGTTGCTAGTATTGACGGTGTTTTAAATGCTATTATTATTGATGGTAAACCAGTTGGTCGAAGCATAATTCAAGGTGAAGGTGCTGGACCTGCTGCAACTACCTCTGCATTAATCTCAGATATATCCTCAATTTTAAGAGGAAATATTAAATTTCCTTTTTCTCTATCAAATAAAGAAAGGAAAAAACTCAAATTTAGCAATATTGAAGATAGAGTTTTTTCTGCTTATCTAAGATTTGAAGTTGTTGATAGACCAGGTGTTTTATCTAAAATTACAAATATTTTTTCTAAAAACAAAGTATCAATTAAAAGATTAGTGCAGAATCCTAACAAGAATAAAAAATTTTCATCTATTATAATAATAACTCATAAATCTAAAAATAAATCTTTAGATAAAATATTGCATGAAACAATGAGGCAAAGTTATATTAAAAAAAGACCTAAGCTTATTAGAATTGATGATAATTAATGCCCATCGATAAAAAATTTTTAAATCTGTTTATTAAAGTCACAGAAAGAGCAGCAATTGGTGCATCTAAGTTTATAGGAAAAAAAGATAAAATTGCTGCTGACAAAGGAGCTGTTGATCCTATGAGAAGAGAGTTTAATAAAATTAATATGGAAGGAACAGTTGTTATCGGTGAAGGTGAAATGGATGAGGCTCCGATGTTGTATATAGGCGAAAAACTTGGAACTTTAAATGGACCAAAATTTGATATTGCAGTTGATCCTTTAGAAGGAACAAAGTTTACTGCTAATGGACAACCTAATGCATTTTCTGTATTAGCTATTTCAGAAAAAGGATGTTTGTTATCTGCACCTGACACTTACATGGAAAAAATAGTAATAGGTTCTAATTTACCAAAAAATTTAATGGATTTAGATAATGGTGTTAAAAAAAATATTACTCTTTTGGCTGAAGCTAAAAATAAAAAAATCTCTGATATCCGGGCTTGCGTTTTAAAAAGGCCTAGACATGATATTATTATAAAAGAATTAAATAAAATGAATGTAAAAATTAATTTCATTACAGATGGAGATATAGCTGGAGCTCTTAGTGTTATTGGAGATGAACCTAAAAATGATATTTACTATAGTACAGGAGGAGGTCCAGAGGGTGTAATAGTGGCCGCAGCTCTTTCTTGTTATGGCGGGCAAATTCAAGGTCGATTAGTTTTAAATGAAGAAGAAAAGGTTAGAGCAAAAAAATTAGGTATTTCTGATTTTAATAAAAAATATAATATTAACGACATGGTTAAAGGAGATGTTATTTTCTGCGCAACAGGTGTAACAAACGGTGATTTAGCTAAAGGAGTAATGGATATAGGTAACGAATATGAAGTTAATACTTTTGCACTTCATAAAAGTCAAAATACGATTAAATTAATCACAAATATATACAACAAATGAATTCACTTTCTATAAGTGGTAAACATTGGATATTAAAAAAATATAATCAAGAAAACTTAACTTTTATAAAAGACAATTTCTACTTAGATGAAATTACTTCTAAATTGTTATCTATAAGACAAATAAAAAAAGAAGATATAAGTTCATTTTTAAATCCATCCATTAAAAATTTTCTTCCTAATCCAAATACTCTATTAGATATGAAAAAATCAACACTTAGAATTGTTGAAGCTATTTTAGATAAGGAGAAAATTGGTATATTCGGTGATTATGATGTAGATGGAGCGACATCAACAGCTTTATTGGGAAATTATTTTTCTAAATTAAATATAAAATATGAAATTTACATACCTGATCGCAAAAAAGAGGGCTATGGACCAACAATTAAAAGTTTTAAAGAATTGATTGATAAAAAAGTTGATATAATTTTTACGGTAGATTGTGGCACTCTTTCTTTTGAAGCTATTAATTTTGCAAAAGAAAATAATATAGATGTAATTGTACTTGATCACCATCAGTCCGAAATAGAATTGCCTAATGCTTATTCAATTATTAACCCAAACCGAATAGATGATAAATCAGATTTACAATATTTATGTGCAGCTGGGGTTTCGTTTATGTTTCTTGTTTCATTAAATAGAGAATTAAGATCTAATAATTGGTTCGATCAAAATAATATTGCAGAGCCAAACCTTATTGATAATCTTGATTTAGTTTCATTGGGAACTGTTTGTGATGTAGTGCCTCTAACTGGTTTAAATAGAGCAATAGTCAAACAAGGACTGAAGGTAATAAAAGCGAAAAAAAACTTAGGACTTAAAACATTGTTAGATATTTGTAAAATTGAGTCAAATCCTTCAATATATCATCTCGGATTCATGCTAGGACCAAGAATTAATGCAGGTGGAAGAGTTGGTAAATGTTCTCATGGCGCAAATTTACTCTTAAATAAAGATCCAAAAGAATCTTTCAAACTAGCTTCTGAATTAGATCAATTTAATAAAGAAAGACAAATACTTGAGAAAGATCTTTTGCAAAAGATTTTAAATGAAACTAGTGATTATTCAAATGATCCAGTTTTGATTTTGAGTGGTCGTAATTGGCATGAAGGTGTTATTGGAATTGTTGCGTCGAGATTAAAAGATAAATTTAATAAACCAGTAATTATTATATCAATAGAGGGTGATTTAGGTAAAGCATCAGCAAGATCTATCGTAGGTTTTGATATTGGATCAGTAATAATAGCTGCCTCTCAACAAAATATTTTATTAAAAGGCGGAGGACACAAAATGGCTGGAGGTTTTTCAATAAAGATTGAAAATATAGAAAAATTTAAAAATTTCGTTTTTAAAAAATTTCGAGGAATTAATGAAAATTTAACAACGAAAAAACCTTTATTGTTAGATAGTATTATTTCACCAACTGCAGTCAATTTGGACTTTTTTAATAAAATTGCATTATTGTCACCTTTTGGATCTGGCAATCCAGAACCTAAATTTTTAATTGAAGATTTAAAGACAATTAATGGAAAAATAGTTGGGGAAAAACATATTAAATCAGTTTTACTAGGCCAAGACGGCACAACAATAAAATCTATTGCTTTTAATGCCGTCGAAAATGATATTGGGAGCTATCTTTTAAAAAAGAGCAATAAATCATTTAATATTGCTGGAAAATTATCCCTTAATGAGTGGAAAGGGCAATCAAATGTAGAGTTTATTATCGACGATATTTCTGTTAATAAAGTTTTCAAA
>MDTC01128288.1_pt1 | contig 12137 bp, 9 predicted proteins | sample 811181 | NCBI WGS metagenome assembly MDTC01 (sample SAMN05326644, study PRJNA326480) | marine metagenome | isolation source: seawater | place: Pacific Ocean: North | collected 2011
GCACTCTGTAAATCGCCTTTTTCCACTAATTTTGCAATATTTTCATTCCATATTTCATAAGCAAAACCGGATGTATGGGTTAGAAGATTACCAATTGTTATGTCATTAGTTGGCTTAGAAAGTATCGGATCACCATTTTCTTTGAAACCTTTGAGAATTTCCTTCTCCGCAACCTCTGGAAAAAATTCCTTAAGCTTTGTATCCAAGGACAATATGTCTTTTTCAATTAACTGATAAATACATGAGGAGGTAATGGCTTTAGTCATCGAGGCAATCCTAAAGAGAGAGTCCTTACTCACTGGAACCGAATTTTCTAGATTTGAAAAACCAAAGTGACCTTCGAATAACTTTTCTTGTTTAGAAAAAACAGCAGCCGATATCGACGGGACTCTTTTCTCGGCAGCGATCCTTAAAATGTTATTTATTTTGTCGGAGTCAACTTGCATTTTCTAGAATCTAAAGATTTGTAAACTTATCTAAGTGAAAGTCAGCATTTCCGAATTGAGAATCTATTACCAATAGTCTTTTAAAAAAATGACCTATTCTTAGTTCTTCAGTAACACCCATGCCGCCATGCAATTGCACTGCGTTTTCACCTACAGATATTCCTGATTTACCTATCAAATGTTTGAGTGCATGGATAGTTCTTTGGGAAAGATTCGGATCTTGAACAGTTTCCATAGTTGCCCTAAACAGCAAGGACTTACACTGCTCATATTCCATAAACATATCGACCATTTTGTGTTGCAGGACCTGGAAATCTGATAGAGGATGATCAAATTGTTCTCTTTGTTGGGTATATTCGACAGTGTCTTTATATAAAACTTCCATTGCACCAACAGCTTCCGCCGATAGGGCCAAAATCCCATCGTTTACTATTGATTGCAGTATTGCAAATCCTTTATCTTTTTCTCCTATTAAACTTTCAGAGGCTACTTTTACGTCTTTAAAAGTTATCTCAGAGGCTCTAAGTCCGTCAACGGTAGGAAAATTCTCTCTATCTACCCCATCAGACTTTGCATCAACTAGAAATAAACTTATACCATCCATATCAATTTGGCTGCCACTTGTTCTGGTAACAACAACAATTTTGTCTGCTGATTCAGCATTCATCACCATAGATTTTTTACCATTGATAACAAAATTTCCATTTTCTTCTCTAGCCGCCGTAGCAATATCATTAATATCGAATCTGCTCTGTTCCTCTGCATAAGCTAAAGTGATTTGAAGACTACCTTCAATTAATTTAGGCAGAATACTGTCTTTCATCTCTTGAGATCCTCCTCTCTTGATAGCCCCACCACCCAAGACTATATTAGCTATAAAAGGCTCGAGAACTAGTCCTTTTCCAAATTGCTCCATAAGAACGAGTGTATCGATTTGATTTCCACCAAAGCCGCCATCTTCTTCATTAAAGGCAAGACCTAGCCATCCCAATTCAGCCATAGAAGACCAATAATCTGTGCTAAATCCTGGGTCCTCTGAACTAATTTTCATCCTATTAGGAAGGTTATAATTCTCTTGCACAAAGCGTTCAACGCTTTGTTGGATCATTTTTTGTTCTTCAGAGAGTTCGAAATTCATTTTGAACTACCCTTTGTAAGTCCAAGAACTTTTTTAGCAACTATATCTTTTTGGACTTCACTAGCCCCACCATAGATTGTGAAATATCGGCTATTCAAATAACCTGCAGTACCGCCTTTTGCAAATGCAGGTCCAACTCCTTTATCGCCCCAAGCGGAAGAATATATACCACTGGCTTCTACAGTTAATTTTTGTATACGTTGTTTTATTTCTGTTCCCTTTAACTTCAATATTGAAGATTCGGGCCCAGGTTCACCTCCGGCAGCTGCAGATGCTAAACTTCTTAGTTCTGTAAATTCTGTAGCTAATAGATCTATTTCAAGTTCTCCTATCTTTGATTTATAACTGGAGTCATCCATTAGGTTTCCATTTCCTCTTTGGATAGATCTTGCGTTATCTTTTAGTTGTTCAAGTTCGACTAAGGATTTAGATAACCCAGCTAGACCAGTTCTTTCATGTTCTAATAAACCTTTAGCATAAGTCCAGCCTTTGCCTTCTTCTCCAATTCTATTTTCTACTGGGACTTTTACATCCGTAAAGTGCACGGTGTTAACGGTATGAGAACCTCCTAATGTAATAATAGGTTTAACCTCTATTCCTTCCTGTTTCATAGGGAACAATAAAAAGGTAATGCCTTGCTGTTTTATTCCAGAATCATCAGTCCTTGTTAGGCAGAAAATCCAATCTGCAACGTGAGCTAGTGTAGTCCACATTTTGGAACCATTCACTGTGTAATACTTACCATCATCAGAAAGTACAGCTTTAGTTTTAAGATTAGCTAAATCTGAACCTGCTCCAGGTTCCGAATACCCTTGGCACCAGTTAACCTTCCTATCTCTGATGTCTGGCATGAATCTTTCTTGCTGCTCTTCATTTCCATAGTTCATAAGTATCGGTGCAAGCATTCCTAATCCAAAAGGCAAGTCAAAAGGTATATTTGCTTGGGCAGTCTCTTGTTCCCAAATATAATGTTGAGTAGGTGTCCAACCAGGGCCTCCAAATTTTTCAGGCCATTTAGGGACATCCCATCCACCTTTTTCTCTTGCTTTCTTAAACCAATCGAGTCTCCATGAGAAATAGTCTTCTCCAGAGTTAATTTTATTATCTTCAAAAAAAGATCGAACTTCGTCTCTAAAGGCCAGATCTTCACTGCTTAGTTTTATATCCATATTTAATGTATTGAAATTGTTGAAAATGAGAGTAAATACTAATGTTTTTTAACTTTTAACGCTAGAAGAAAGAAAAGAATTTTGATGTTATATTTCTTTTCACTTCAGTTTAAGATGGCATTCTTATGAAAGAAAATCTAGAAAAATTTAATGAAAAATTCTTTGGCCCTTCTATGGAATTCTTCAACATGCAGTTCAGCGAGGTAAAAGGAGAAAAGATAATATTTTCTTGTGGATTTAATGAGATGTGCGGTAATCCAATGGGGTTTGTTCAGGGTGGGATGATCTCAGCTGCATTGGACGATGCTACATCAGCAGCAATGATTGCAGGATACAACCAGAAAAAGGCACCTCTGACCACTAATCTTAATATTCTCTTCCATAGACCTCTTGAGCTTGGTGAGGCTAGCATGGAAGTCATAATTGTAAAATTAGGTAATAAAAGTGCCACTTCAGAAGGGAGAATGTTCAATAAAAAAGGAAAATTAGTAGCAACTTTGATGCACACAGCTCAGCCAGTAGATGTATCATAATATTTAATATAAGGAGAGATGAATGAAACCAGTTTGTTTAGTATTTGGAGCAGGAGCAGGAATAGGGGGAACGGTAGCAGCTAAATTTGCATCAGAAGGTTACCACTCTTATTTATGTAGACGTACAGACCAAGAGGGCCTTAATAAGTTAGTTAAAGGTATAGAAGACTCTGGAGGATCCGCTTCTGGTGAATTAATAAACGCCCTTGAAGAAAATTCTATTGAGGAATTAATAAATAAAGTTGAGTCAGAAGTAGGCCCTATAGAAGTTGTTATTTATAACTTAGGAGCTCAAACAGGCATGAAACTTCTCAGTGAAACAAGTTATAGAGAATTTGAATGGGGCTGGAAGATGGCAAGTTTTGGGTTATTTAGAGTGGCAAAAGTTTTATGTCCACTCATGGTAGATAGAGGGAAGGGAACTATTTTAGTTACCTCAGCAACTGCTGCAATGAGAGGAAACGCAACACAACATTCCCACGCAGCAGCTATGGCAGGAAGACGAATGTTGTGCCAATCTTTGAATGCTGAATTTTCATCACAAGGGGTTCACGTAGCTCATATAATAGTTGACGGAGCTGTGGATGCCCCTGACACTCTTGGAAAAATGATGGGACCAGAAATGTATCAGAAATTTCGTGAAACAAAAGGCATGGAACATGACGGTTTGTTACTTCCCAAGGAAATTGCTAAAACATATTATCATCTATCACAACAGCATCGCTCTGCGTGGACTCACGAATTAGATCTTAGAGCTTTTTCTGATCTCGCTTGGTGGAATCATGCCACCATGCTTGACGATCGATGACAGAACTAAACTTAGTAGATTAAAAAAAGGGCTTTATTCGTGCCCCGAAGCTCTATCTGAGAACTCGAAAACCTTCTCAAAAGAATACATTGCTTTTAATACGGTAAGGTCCTGTCTTTGAGCCCCTATAATTTGTAATGAAGCTGGCAAACCGGACTCTAGTAAAGAAATAGGCACTACCCCGGCAGGATTTCTAGTCATGTTGATTCCCATCGTAAAATCTACCCAAGATGGAGTCTGCTCACCGTTGACAAACCCATCGCCTTCAAGAAACGGAGCATGCCCACAGGTTGCAGGAGTAATTATCAAAGGAGATTCTTCAAAAAAATTATTCAGTTGAAAACCTAATTTGTGACAAGCATCTATAGAAGAAGCGTATGAAGCTCCATCCATTGATGTTCCCATTTCTATAAATAATCTCAATAATGGATCTATCTTTTCGAAATCATCAGTACCAATCAAATGCTGTTGCCTTCTTGCACAGGCACATGCCCAGAATACCATCCAAGCATCAACAGGGTTTTCTTCCCATATAGTCTCTTTCTCTATGATTTCAACTCCAGAATCAGCTAATAAATTAATTGCCTTCTCACAGGCAGATAATATTTCTTTGTCCACATTAGAGAAACCCATTGTAGGAGACCAGATAGCAGTTTTTGGTAAATCATCGATAAGATTTTCAGACCAGTTTAAGTTCTCTTCTTCTAGAGAGAAAATATCAGTAGGATGAGGTCCAACAGTTGCATCCAATGCCAAAGCATTATCTTCAGTTGTATTTGCCATAGGGCCCTTAACGGTTAGAAGTCCAGATCCTGGAGGCGTATCACCACCAATTGGAATTCTTCCTTGAGAGGTCTTTATTCCTGCTAGACCTCCTAACGCAGCTGGTATTCTGATTGAACCCCCACCATCTGATCCTGTTCCTAGAGGGATCATGCCAGATGCAAGAGCTGCTGAAGTGCCTCCAGAAGAACCGCCAGGAGAGTATTCTAAATTCCAGGGATTTTTCGTAATTCCAAAATGAACATTGTCAGTCTTACCTTTATGACCAAATTCTGGAGTATTAGTTTTACCTAAAATTACACAACCTTGATTACGCATTCTTTTAACTAATATCGAGTCTTCCATGGCGACAGGATCATTAGCATGAAGTTCAGAACCAAAAGTAGTGATGAATCCTTTTGCATCCTCCAGATCCTTGACGCCAATTGGAATTCCAGCTAATTTTCCAACACGCTCACCCTTTGATATAAGTGAATCTATATGCTCCGCTTGTAAAAGTGCATCTTCAGGATTTACTGAGCAGAAGCTATTTAATTCACCGTCATATTTCTGGATATTATCCAATGCCGACTGAGTTATCTCCTTAGCAGACATTTGCTTAGTCTGAACATTGTTGACCAAATCTTTTAAAGAATAATCTCTGAAATCCATAGCGCTCTCTCCAATTGTTAAAATGATGTTATCATTTTTTTAATAACTATGATTTCAAATTAATTATGAACTTTGAGCACACGGAAAAAACAAAAAAACTAATGGGTCTTGTTTCGGATTTTATTGAAACCAGAATAAAACCTAAAGAGCAGATATATGCCGATGAAATGTTAGCTTTTAGAGAATCAGGAAATCCTTGGCAGGTACCAAACGTTCTTAATGATCTTAAAAAAGAAGCCAAAGATCTTGGTTTATGGAATTTTTCACTTACTGGTGAATTGGGTTATGGATTATCTAATCTTGAGTTTGCTCCTCTTGCCGAGATGATGGGAGTTGGATGGACATCTGAGGTTTTTAATTCATCTGCCCCAGATGCGGGCAATATGGAAGTTCTAGATAAATATGGAAGTGACTATCAGAAAGATAGATGGCTTTCTAAACTTCTTAATGGTGAGATTAGATCAGCCTTTGCTATGACAGAACCTAATGTAGCCTCCTCAGATGCTACCAACATATCTAGCACAATTTTAAGAGAAGATGATGAGTATATAATAAACGGAGAAAAATGGTGGACATCAGGTTACGGTAGGCCTGACTGTGAATTTATGATTTTTATGGGGGTTTCTAATCCCGATGCTCCAAAACATCAAAGACAATCTCAAATTATTGTTCCCAAAGACACTCCAGGTATATCTCTTAAAAGAATGCTTACTGTTTATGGATCTGACCATGCCCCCAGTGGTCATGCTCACTTGATATTTAATGATGTCAGAGTTCCTAAAGAAAATATGATCCTTGGAGAAGGAAGAGGCTTTGAAATTGCGCAAGGCAGATTAGGACCGGGGAGAATTCATCATTGCATGAAGATTATCGGAGCCGCAGAAATTGCACTTGAGCTATTATGCAAAAGGGCTTCCACTCGTAAAGCTTTTGGTAAAGCAATAGCAGAATTGGGAGGAAACTATGATGTAATTGCTAAATGCCGAAACGAAATAGAGATGTGCAGATTATTGACCCTTAAAGCTGCTTATATGATGGACACACTGGGAAATAAAGATGCAAAGAGTGAGATAGCACAGCCTAAAGTTGAAGTGCCTAGTATGGCTGTTCGAGTTATAGAAAGGGCTATACAAATTCATGGAGGTGCAGGAGTCTCACAAGATACGCCCCTTGCCAGCTTATACAGCTCGATACGATATCTAAGAATAGGCGATGGTCCTGATGAAGTTCATCTAAGAACAATAGCCAAGGAAGAGCTTAAAAAATATTCCTAAATATTAAATAAGGTTAAACGTTGGCTTGAAAGTCAGCCGCAAGGCTTCTTACAGTAGCTATAGGTATTTCTCTAGTCTTTATGTTGTATTTAGGGTGGTCCACACCAGCATACATCATTTTTATATCTTTAAAATCTTCTACCATTTGTTTATCTAAATTAAATTCCAAGTTTTCTGAAATTAGATTATTCCTTTCTCGATTGGCATAGACCCTTGAATTTTCGCCAATTTGTATCCAAACTTTGTCATATAAATCTTTAACTTCTAAGTAATTGGAATGTGTATCTTCTTTCTTATCCTTAAGAATATTTAATGTTCCTATGAGTTCTTTTCTTTTATTTAAACTAGAAGGACTTATAAAATTTAAAGAAACTTTGTTGCCTATATATATTGATCTGATCGAGTCATTGTCACTAGAAAATGCCATTTTATAAAATATTAATGTGTCAATTGAAGAATAGAATTATGAGTATTTTATAATTTTTTGAAAAAGAAGACTACGTCTTAATGATTCTCAATTTTGGAAAATTCTTTGTTATAATTATTTACTGTAAAGGGGTGGCATTTAGCCTGAGATTAAACCCTTTGAACCTGATCCATACAATAATGGCGGAGGAATTACATGCTAAAAAAGAATCTTTTAATTTTTATTTTATCTCTCGTAACTTTATTTGTTCAATCTGAAATGATTAACGAAATAGTCGTGACAGGAGACTGGAGAGAAACAAGTTTAAGTGATGCAGGATCAAGTCTTGCCTTAATCACTGATGATCAAATTGAGAGGAAACAACTTAAACATTTTGAGGATGTTACTTATTTAGTTCCAAATCTTAATTTTGCAGCAAGCGATTCCAGACCAAGGTATTTTCAAATCAGAGGTATTGGTGAACGCTCAGGATATGAAGGTACGCCTAACTCCTCAGTAGGTTTTCTGATAGATGATATCGATTTTTCTGGACAGGGTGGGATTGCGTCTACGTATGATATTGAGCAAATTGAAATATACAGAGGTCCCCAAGGATCTAGAATGGGTGCCAATGCCTTAGCTGGAATGGTTTACATAAAAACTAAGGATCCCAAAGATTTTTTTCAACTACAAGGCGGATTAACATTTGGTGACTTTGGAAGAAAAGATATTAAAGCTTTAATCAACATACCTTTTACAGAGAATATTCAATCTAGATTGACGATAAGTAAAGAGGATTTCGATGGTTTTAGAAAAAACCTTTTCTTCAATAGTAAAGACACATCTAGGAAAGATGAAACATCTATAAGATTTAAAACTAACTGGCATATCTCTGAAAGCTCATTTCTAAATTTAGTTTATTTTAGTAATGATTTTGATGACCCTTCTGATATTTGGACCATTGATGGCTCTTTGAATACATTATCTGATAGGCCTGGTATGGACTCTCAAAAGTCAGATGCCTTAGGCTTAAAGTTTCAAGTTGAAAATTCTTTAAGTAAATTTCAAATTTTATTTTCGGAAACCGACACAAATGTAATCTTTAGTTTTGATGCAGATTGGGGTAATCCTCAATCCCATTTTCCCTATGTTTATGATTATTTTTCAGAAACCCTAAGAAATAGGGAAACATCAAGCTTAGAGCTCAGGTTTCTTTCTAACCCCCAAACTGCCAAGGCTGGCAATATTGAGTGGGTTTTTGGATATTCATTTTTCGAAATAGATGAATCTAATATAAAGAATGACGATGGGGCTTACGGGGATCCATCAGATGGCTTTGGCATTTTCAGAAGTGAATCTACTTTTATAAGCGATTACTCTTCAGAGAGTAAATCTTTATTTGGTAATTTAGATTATTTATTTACTGAAAAAATTAAATTTTCTTTAGGTGTGCGATGGGAAGATTGGAACGCAGATTACCTTGATTCAAAGCAAGAAGCTTTTAATCCTTCTGATGACATGAATGGAGGTAAGATATCTTTAACTAATAAAATGAGTGATGACCTTAGTATCTACTTAAGTGCAGCAAAAGGTTATAAACAAGGTGGTTTTAATTTAGGAACCGGACTTAATAGTTCTGACTTTTCTAATTCTATAATCTACTCACCTGAGTATTTAACAAATTATGAATTTGGTTTAAATAAATACTTCTCTACGTCAAACATCTATATAGACTTTGTTTTATTTTATTCAGATAGGCAAGATCAACAAGTTTTGTCCTCTACTCAAGTAGATCCTCAAGATCCAAATACTTTTCTGTTTCTTACTCAAAATGCAGCTGAGGGAGTTAACTATGGTGCAGAATTTAGTTTGAATTCTCAATTATCTGACTCTTTAGATTTATTTGTAAATATTGGTTTTTTGGAAACAGAAATTCAAAATTATGAATCAAGGTTGGACTTGGAAGGGAGAGAGCAAGCCCATGCTCCAAGCAATAGTTTTTCAGCCGGCATAAGTTGGGAGTTAAGTAGCGATATGGAATTACTTATTGATGTTACAGGTAAAAGCGATTTTTACTATTCAGAATCTCATGATAATAAATCTGATGATTATGTGCTGACTAATCTTAATTTGATCTATAAAAAAGAAAAACTAAATTTCAACCTTTGGATAAGGAATGTATTTGACGAATATTATTCTTTGAGAGGTTTTTATTTCGGTAATGAACCCCCTTATTTTGAAGATACTTTATATGAAAGACATGGAGACCCTAGGCATTATGGAATCTCTATGTCCTACGATTTCTAAGAAAGAAGATGGAACTAGTTGCAGTTGCTCTGGCAATTATTTATCTACTGCTGGCTGTTAAGCAAAATATTCTTTGCTGGCCTGCAGCTATAATTAGCTCATCTCTTTATTTTTTTATAATGTATTCGGCAGGTTTATACATGGAAGCATACCTGCAGATCTTTTACGTATTTATGGGCTTTTATGGTTGGTCGCAATGGAATTCAAATGAGGCTCGTTTAATTGTCCGGACATGGGCTAAAAGAAATCACTTATTTGCGTTTTCTTCTATTATTTTACTTACTTTGGTTTCTGGATACACCCTGCAGACTTATACAGATGCTGTATTTCCTTTCATAGATGCCTTTACAACTTGGGGCGCTATTATTGCAACGTATATGGTTGCGAAGAAATTGATTGAGAATTGGATTTATTGGTTTGTGATAGATGCTATTTCAGTTTTTTTGTTTTTATCTAGGGATCTTGTTTTTACTTCTCTGTTGTTTGTAAGTTACTTAATAATCATTTATTTTGGATATAAATCTTGGAAAAAGATACTTAAGGAACAAAAAAAAGAGACTATTTAGCAAGCAATAGTCTCTTTTATCTTAGCTCGGGTTATGTAACTAAATCAGCGGTCATGACCTTATTCCAGGCCGATATAAAGTCTACAGTAAACTTATCTTTAGCATCTGAACTAGCATAAACTTCCGCAATAGCTCTTAATTGAGAATTAGAGCCTAATACCAGATCAGATCTAGAAGCAGTTCTGACTTTTTCTCCAGAGACTCTATCTGTAGCTTCATAGGAGTTACCAGTCCCATTTGGTTTCCACTGGACAGACATATCTAATAAAGTTTCAAAGAAATCATTAGAAAGTTCGTTAGGATTTTCAGTAAAGACTCCTAACCCATCGTTGCTAATACCCAATGATCTCATTCCACCTAGAAGAACAGTCATTTCAGGAGCAGTTAGACCTAAAAGTTGAGCTTTATCTAAAAGCATTTCTTCTGAAGGTATATTTGTTCCAGTTTTGTGATAATTTCTGAAGGCATCTGATATTGGTTCTAGAACAGCAAAAGACTCTGCATCTGTTTGATCTTCCAAAGCATCACCTCTGCCAGGTGTAAAGGGGACATTAGATCCACATGCTTTTTCAATACCTGCATTACCGGCAAGAATGATTACATCTGCAAGAGAGGCTCCACTATCGTTGGCTATAACCTCAAGAACACTTAAAACTCTTGCAAGTTGTTCCGGTTTATTAGCTTCCCAATCTTTTTGGGGAGAAAGTCTAATCCTTGATCCATTTGCACCTCCTCTCATATCCGAACCTCTATACGTAGAGGCACTAGCCCAGGCAGTCTCAACCATTTCTTGTATAGTAAGGTCGCTCTCGAGTATCTTGGTTTTTACAGAATCTACATCATAATTTGAATTTCCTTCTGGTACAGGATCTTGCCAGATAAGTTCCTCTTCTGGAACTTCAGGTCCCAAGTATCTTGCTTTTGGCCCCATATCTCTATGTAATAATTTGAACCAGGCTCTGGCAAATGCATCAGCAAATTCATCAGGGTTTTCATGAAAACGTTTAGAAATATCCTTATAGATAGGATCTTCTCGAAGTGCAATATCAGCTGTTGTCATCATAGTTGGAACTTTTTTGGATGAATCTTCAGCATCAGGTGCCATATCTTCCTCTCTTTGATCTATAGCATGCCAAACAATAGCTCCAGCTGGAGTAGTTACTTGCTCCCATTCGTATCCAAAGAGTAGATCAAAATATCCATTGTCCCACTGGGTTGGATTTGATGTCCAAGCGCCTTCAAAACCACTCGTAATTGTGTCACTTCCTTTTCCAGACCCATAAGAACTTGTCCATCCAAAACCCATTTCTTCCATAGAAGCTCCTTCCGGCTCAGTCCCAACATTATCATCTGGTCCAGCTCCGTGCCCTTTACCAAAGGTATGGCCACCAGCCACTAAAGCAACTGTTTCTTCATCATTCATTGCCATTCGTCCGAATGTTTCTCTAATATCTTTTCCACTTGCAAGAGGGTCAGGGTTGCCATCAGGACCTTGTGGGTTAACATATATAAGTCCCATCTGCACAGCACCTAAAGGATTGGCAAGATCTCTTTCTCCGGTATATCTCTCATTTGTAAGCCATTCCGATTCCACGCCCCAATTTATATCCTCTTCAGGAGCCCAAATGTCCGGTCTTCCTCCACCAAATCCAAATGTTTTACCACCCATTGACTCTATTGCCACATTTCCAGCTAAAATTAGTAAGTCAGCCCAGCTGATGCTCTTTCCATATTTTTGTTTTACAGGCCAAAGAAGTCGTCTAGCTTTATCTAAATTTCCATTATCGGGCCAGCTATTTAAAGGGGCAAAGCGCTGAGCACCAGTTCCACCGCCTCCACGACCATCACCTATTCTATAGGTACCTGCAGCGTGCCAAGTCATGCGCACGAAAAACCCTCCATAATGGCCATAATCTGCTGGCCACCATTCTTGAGAATCTGTCATAAGATCTGTTAAGTCTTTTTTCAGTGCATCGTAGTCAAGTTTTTTAAAAGCTTCCGCATAATTAAAATCTTCATCCATAGGATCAGATTTTTTATCATGCTGGTGTAATAA
>MDTC01276750.1_pt1 | contig 12137 bp, 14 predicted proteins | sample 811181 | NCBI WGS metagenome assembly MDTC01 (sample SAMN05326644, study PRJNA326480) | marine metagenome | isolation source: seawater | place: Pacific Ocean: North | collected 2011
ATTTAACAATTCAAATAATTGAATTGTGGTTGATGTATTAAGTTTTAAGGTTTTGACTGGATCAGCCATGAATTTACCGGGTTGTCCGTATCCGGCAGTATGTATAATGTAATCAAAACTTCCATATTCTCTTAAAAAATCAATCCCATTAGAAAGATCTCCTGAAACAACACTTGCTTGAGGAAAATTAAAAATGCTGTTGTCAAAATCTTTAACTTTAGAGTTTACAGCACAGATAACTAGCTTTGGTCCTTTTCCTTGTTCACACAAAGCCCTTAATGAAGCAACAAGGTTTATGCCTATTAAACCAGAAGAACCAGTAATAAGAATCGTTTTATTACTTAGACTATTTAAATCAATATTTTTTGTTACATTTTTACCAATTTGTAAAAGTATTTCACTCATATCGCTAAGCATTGATAAGCTCCTTTGCAGTTATGTGAATATTTTTTTCAGTGAGGCCAATAGCAATATCATGATCCTCAGCTTTTCCGTATGATCTGAGAAACTCATTAGGAACTCCAATTGATTTTAAGGAAATTTGTATATCTGTTTCGTTGAATGTTTTATATATTTGTCTTGAAATTGTTCCACTATAAAATGGTTCAACTATTAGAACTTTTCCAGTTTTTACTATATTTTCAAGCAGAATATTATTATCAAACGGTGATAGAGAATTGTAGTATATTAAACTAGCATCTAGGCCCTCTAATGCTGGTATTACTTTATCTAAAACTGGTCCTATAGCTATAACAGTTATAGCATCTCCATTTTTGATAAGGGAGGCTTTTCCATGATCTGTCATTATAGACATAGTATTTTCTCTTTCACTCAATCTAAAATATGAAGGTTTTCCATTATTATATGCGGACTGAAATAAAGCATTGAATTCCTCAGAATTACCAGGAACATAAATTTCCATTCCAGGGATATATTGAAGAATTCCCACATCTCCCGGACAATGATGTGTGCAACCTAGTGAGGCATAATCATATGAAGCCCCAACACTAATAAAGTTTCCACCAAGAGCCTGATAGCCAAAATCAACCTTCAATTGTTCATAACATCTCTCTACTAAAAATGGTGCGATGGTATGAATTACAGGAATAAGATCAGTTTTGGCCATTCCAGCTGCTAAGCTGACAGTAGCATCCTCTAAAATTCCAATGTTATATACTCGTTCTGGAAAATTAGAAAATGCATCTTTAAAACCATAAACTCCAATATCTCCAAGCAGTAAAACTAAGTCTGAATCTTTTTTTAGAGTATCTTCAATTGTATTTACTAATTGTTTTCTCATGATAGTTCATCCAAAATCTCATCAAGTTCATCTTTTGATGGGCACTTATGATGCCAGGCAGGTTGACCTTCCATTCTTTTGATACCAAACCCTTTAACAGTTTCACAGATGATAGCCATAGGTGTATCATTTTTTTGTTTTAAAGACGATTCAATTTCATCATGGTTGTGACCCTCAATAACAACAGAGCTCCACCCAAAAGATTCAAATTTTTCTTTTATATCACCCAGATACAAAGCTCTGTCAGTTGAATGATTGTAATCAATAATGCAGGTTAAATTATTTAAACTATGGTGCGATGCTAAAAGCGCAGATTCCCAAATTGTTCCTTCATTGCACTCTCCATCTCCAATTATACAAAAAATTCTATTTTCAATATTCTTAATTCTTGATGCTAAGGCAATACCAAGAGCTATGGGCATCCCGTGACCAAGAGATCCAGTTGAAGCTTCTATGGAAGGAACTTTATTACAATCTGGGTGTCCTCCTAGTGGGGAGTCATAATTGCAGAAAGAATCTAAATATGAACTAGGTATTATATTTAATTCCTCAAGAACAGCATATATCGCAAGTGAAGCATGACCTTTGCTAAGAACAAATCTATCATTTTCAATTTCATTGATATGATCAAGATTCATAACTTGATTATAAAGAACCCAAACAATATCAAGTATTGATAAGGCGCTCGGGATATGACCCTCTTTTGCATTAAATGCGGCTTCAACAATTCTTGATTTAATTTTATTTGGATTATATTTCATTTATTATCTACCTTATTTTATTCAAGAAAATTGAATCTAAATAAAATCAGTCTATTGATTTAACTCCCAATTTTCCCAAACAAAGTAATAATCATAAGTTAAATGATGGGTTTGACTTAAATCGTTCCTAATTTTTTCTCTTAATCTTTCCGCATCTGGAACAAAGTTATGAAACTGAATTTGAAGGTTTTTTATATTGTGAACTTTATGGTTTTCTATTAAATCAGGTAGCACTGAAAATTCACCACCTTCTGTATTAATTTTTAATAAATCAATATGCTCAATATTATTTTTATTTAGAAAATCTGCTGCTGATTTTAATGCGATATTTTCTTTTTCTCCTTCATCTATAAAAATTGAAGTTCCGTTATCACTTAATGTGATGCTCCTGATCTCATCATTATCTGATAAACCAAAATCAAATATTCTTATCTTAGGATTATTTTTAAATCTTTTAACTATTGAATCATAATATTCTTTAACAGGTTCGAATACATATATAGTGCAGCCAAATCTATCAAATATTTTTTGAGCAAATTCTCCCTCATATCCACCAATGTCGAATACTATAGAATTTTCATTAAGAGAGTATTTATATCTTAAACTTTCACCCTTATCTTTATTATCATTAACCCACTGTCGATGAGCAATTAAAAAACCATCTTTTAGTATGTGTATTTTAAAAAGTCTAACAGCATAATTTCTGTATAGATTTATTAATTTAATTATCATGCTTCTAATCATGTTTTTAGTCTCCCTTTTGAATATAAAAATATCATCATGAGTGTGCTGCCATCTTTTTAAATTGTTCATTTTTTTCAATTAATTCATCATACCTACCATGATCTATTACTTGGCCATTATCTATAAAAAATATCTTATCGCAATTTTGTATTGTTTTTAGACGGTGAGCTATCATAATAATAGTTTTTTTACCGTTAAGATTATCAATTGATTCCATAATCATCTTTTCAGTTATGCCATCAAGAGAACTGGTTGCTTCATCAAAAACAAGTACCTCAGCTTCGTGATATAAAGCTCTTGCAATTCCAACCCTTTGCCGTTGACCTCCTGAGAGTTGAACACCTCTCTCACCAACTTTGGTATGGATATCATCGTCAAGAGTTTCAATAAATTCATCAAGATGAGATAGCTTTAAAGCCTGTTGAACTTTCTTAAGATCGATTTGATCACTTGGAATGCCAAATGCAACATTTTCAGCAAAGGTACCTTCTGAAAGAAAAATGCTTTGCGCTACAAAACCAATAGTGTTTTGCCATGAGCGTCGATTTTTTTCGTTAATAACTATATTGTCAACCATGAGCCGACCTTGCTGAGGTTTGATTAGACCCAGCAAAATATCTACAAGTGTTGACTTTCCTGCGCCAGATGGACCAACTATACCAATTACGCTATTTGCTGGTATTGAAATATTTAGCCGAGATAATGCTAATTCGTTTTTGCCAGGGTATTTAAAAGATATATTTTCAAGTGATACTTCTTGTTTAGGATGCATGTAATCATCTTCTTTCTTTTCCTCTGTAACTTGTGTTTCCGATGAGTCTTTTAAATCTTGTTTGATTGATTCAAAAGCTGAAACATTTGCTTTTATATGACCAAGACTATTATATATTTGCTGAAGGGCTGGAAGCAGTTTAAAAGTAGCAAGTGCATAAACTGAAATTATTGGTAAGACCATTGATAAGTTACCATCATGAGTTGCAATCAAGTAAAGTAATAGTGAAATCATTGAACCAAAAGCAATCAGTTCCATTAAATAACGTGGCACCTGTGTTAATGCTTCTGTTGACCCTGAGCTGTTGGCAAATATTTTACCTGTTTTGTTAAAACGGTTTATGAAATCGAGGTCTCTTCCAAGTAAGAGAACGTCCTTGATGCCACCAAATCCCTCATTCATTAGACGAAAACGTTGTTCATTTACAATTGATATAGCCTCACCATTGTGTTGTAGGCGAAGTCTTACCAATTTATAAAGAATAAGATATGCAAATGCAAAAACAGAAAATCCAACAATGGCAACTTTTGGATCATAGATAAAGATAGTAAAACTCATAAAAAAAATAAATACAATTCTTGCATTCATTGCCATTAAAGGTATTACAAGCCCATTTGTAACTCTTACAGCTTCAGTAGCAACTTTCTTTGTTAATTGAGCGCTGCTGCCAGTTGCATGAAATAACCAATCCTGTTTTAAGTAATGAGTATAAAGTGTGTCAGCAATTTCCACACCAATTTTGTGTGCAAACATACATAATCGCCATATAGTGAACATTGATATTACAGAAGAAACAAACAACATTAATAATACGCAAGCGCCCAACAAAAATAAAAATTCCGACTCTGAGGTCATACCACTGAAATTGTAAACTTTTGCAATCATCGTATCTTGTTGCAGTTGACTCATATCTCCAACTAGGGCCATGAAAGGAATAATTGATGTAACACCTACAATCTCCATAAATGACATTAAAACGACCAGAATTTGTAATCCAAAAAATCGCCTATATTGACTTGGAGTAAGCAGGGAAAAGAGCTGCCTTATTGCTTTAATCATTATTAAATTTAATTTTGGATAGTAATATATTTTTGTTGTCTAACAAAACTTAGATTGTTTTTTTGTAGTGAGGTAAGATCATTATGTCTTGTAAAACTGCTTAATATTATTGCAAACATGAATGACATCCTCATCAGAAAGTTGTGTAGCAGATGGAAGCCACAATCCTTTTTCTCCAATTAAATTAGATACAGGATGATCTTCTTCTAAATTGTATGCTAATTGTTTATTTATTGGTGGGTACATCACCCTAGTTCCAATCCCTTTGTCCTTTAAGTAGTTAATTAAAAGTTCTCTATTTTCTACAATACTATCAATAAACCAAGGTGTTGTATTAACTAAATCTTGATCAAATAAACTAATTTGCTCAACGTTCTTCAATAAGTCTTTATACAATTTTAATATTTCTTTCTTTCGCTCTACTCTAAACGGAAGTTTTTTCATTTGTTCAATACCAATACAAGCTTGAAGTTCTGTAAACTTAAAATTGTATCCAATGGTGTCGTGTATATCATTTCCACCCCCACTTCTTCCAAAGTCTTTGAGCCTTCTTATTTTTTTTGCAACTTTATCATTATTCGTGATCAGAGCTCCACCTTGGCCTGTGGAAATGATTTTTGGAGCAGAAAAAGAAAAGCTTCCTACAGTGCCTGCAGCTCCAATGTGTCTACCATCTGGATAAAATGATCCCAAAGATTGAGCAGAATCTTCTATTAATAGAATGCCTTTATCATTACACAAGTCTTCAAATGCTTTTACGCCTGATCTTGGGTATCGTCCATTTGCAGATACCAGCATAATACCTTTTGTTTTAGAGGTGATTGCGCTTTCTACTTTTTCTATATCTAAGCAAAGAGTATCAGGTTCAACGTCTACAAATATTGGGCTTGCTCCAAACATTTTTACAGAATTTGGAGTGGCAACCATTGTGTAGTTTGGTACGATTACTTCATCACCTGCTTTTATACCAGCTGCCATTGCTGCAAGAGTTAAACTAATAGTGCCATTATTTACTACGATACAATGCTTGACGCCCGTGAATTCACATATCATTTGTTCAAACTTTTCGGTTCGTTTGAATTCGGTGATAAAACCATCTTCATCCATATAATCACAGATCGCTTTTTTCTCTTCGTCGCCAAACCAGGGCCTCATTTGCATTATGAAGTCATTCATATTTCTATTATTTCAATATTTAAAATTTTATTTTGTCTTGCTCTACGCTCGTAAAGGGGCCATTTTTAGATTCAATTATTTTTGTATCATCTTCTAGGATCTCAAATCCATGTCCACCAAAGGCAAATACAGCAAGATCTCCTTCGTAAAGAATAAAATCTTGTAAAAAGATTTTTTCTTCTGTAAATACCAAACAACGCATAGACCCTTGTTTTACATATACCGTTTCTTGAGTTCTAGTACCTTCTCTAGGATAGTCAGTATGAATATGATTTTGAAGAATTTCTCCTTTTTGATACCACCATGAGCCTGCTTGAACAAAAAGCTCATTTGGGGTTATAAAGTTTAGCCCTTTCACCCAATCCTTTTCTCTGTAGATAATAGAAATTATTTTTCCATTATGTTCGATTGTTTCCATTAATTTGAATCCCTATTTGATAAAATTGGTTTGTATGAGTGCCATTTAACTCCAATACTTTTATCATTCCAACTTACAGTGAATTGTTCATCTGCATCAATATAGTCTCCATTATATGCAAGTTTGTAATGATAAACAGCTTCATTGCTTTTAACATAATATGCATTACCCATATTTGGAGGGATTAATATCAACTGTTGGTTATCTTTACTAATTTCAAAACTTTGCCATTGCTTATAGCTTGGTGACTCTTTACGCATATCAACAACCACCTGTTGTATTTCACCATATACGCACGTTACCAATTTCCAAGATTGGCTGTCGCCATGAATACCTCTTAAAACATTCTTCATAGAAAGCGAGAATTTATCATGTTTAAAAGATAAGTCACTTGGTAATAGGCAATCCACTTCATCTTTTAAAAAAGAGGTCCAAATATTGCCTCTAGTATCTTCTGATACTGATGGTTTCAGAATATAAACTCCTCTTATTTTGTCTGATTCCTTGATGTCAAATTCAATACTCATATATTTTCTTTAAAGCCATCATTTTCTAAATCATACTTAACCATTTCTGAAACCAATTCTTGAAATGAAACATTTCTTTTCCAGCCTAATTCTTTTTCAGCTTTCTTAGGATCACCTAATAGTAATTCTACTTCAGCGGGTCTAAAATATTTTTCATCAACTTGAACTAAAACTTTACCAGTAGATTTATCGACACCTTTTTCATCTACTCCAGATCCTTGCCATTTAATATTTATGCCAACTTCATTAAAAGCTACTTCAACAAACTCGCGAACAGTATGTGTTTCTCCTGTAGCAATAACAAAGTCTTGTGGCTTGTCTTGCTGCAGCATTAACCATTGAGCATAAACAAAATCTTTTGCATGACCCCAATCTCTCTTCGCATCTAAGTTACCTAATTTTAATATATCTTGTTTGCCTTGATAAATTTTTGCTACAGCTTTAGTAATCTTTTTGGTTACAAATGTTTCACCTCTTCGTGGAGACTCATGATTGAACAAAATACCATTACATGCAAATAAATTATATGACTCACGATAATTTACTGTTATCCAATAAGCATATAACTTAGCAGCACCATATGGAGATTTTGGATAAAAAGGAGTTGTTTCACTTTGTGGTTCTGTACCAGGAATGCCGCCAAATAGCTCAGAAGTTGAGGCTTGATAATATTTGCAGTTTGGTCCTAGATCACGAACAGCATCTAGAAGCCTAATTACGCCCAAACCATCAACATCTGCAGTATATTCTGGAACTTCAAATGATACAGCAACGTGAGATTGGGCTCCAAGATTGTATATCTCATTTGGTTTGATTTGCATAATCAATCGATGTAGGTTACTTGAATCAGTGAGATCTCCATGGTAGGTGTGAAGTCTATTATGCTCCATAATGTGATCTATGCGATCAGTAGTAAATACAGATGAGCGACGAAGGGTTGCATGTACCTCATAGCCTTTATCTAACAATAATTCTGCTAGATAGGATCCATCTTGCCCAGTAATACCAGTTATCAAGGCAATCTTAGGTTGTTCTATAACTGAAGCTTTAGTATTTAATTTAGAGTTCATAATTTCCTTTAATCTAAAAGTGGCAAAAAGTAGTTATTATTTTTTTGCTCTAATGAAATAATGTCGAATTATTACAAATATAATACTTAACATTCCTCCAAGGATAGCTCCCAATATGCATATTGAAGAGCGAACAGGAGATATTTTGTCTTCCATCACTCTTGGTGGATCTAAATACGCAAAAACATAAAATTCATTAGCTTCAATTAATGTCATTTGTTGCATTTTTTGCTGAAGCAATGCAGCAATAACTTCTTTAATTTCAGTATAACTAGTTTGCGATATTTGCACATTTAAGAAATCCATAGCCGCTTGTGCTTCTAATTTATCTTTAGCTCTAAAAAATTCGTTAATCTTATTTACTATTAATTCTGTCCATGCTTTTGCAATAAAAGGTGACTGGTGTTTAACAGTGATCGAAACAAAACCGTAATCATCTTTAGATATATTGAACTGCTTCTTGAATGTTCTAAGACTTTCTTGGGGGCTTGGAATTTGGGACTTAGGATATTTATAATTTCTGATCCAAGTTTTGGTGTTATCGTCATATATATTATTGTAATAAGAAATGGTATTACTGTCAGGGTCCCAAGATTCAATGGCCATCAAATCTGGGAGGAAAATATTTGGATAAATATTATCTGCAAAAAAGCTAAGTGTATTAAGTTTTTCTATGGCTTTTGTTTCTTTTCCACCACCAGACTGGTTTATATCAATGCCTGCTAAACTGGCTAGCCCTCCGACACCCTTCATTGTTTGATTTGAGCTGTTTACGCTCACTGGACTTAATAGTGCCGAAGATTGATATATATTTGGAAGACTAAGGCTATAAACGACTGCAACTAGAGAAAAAAATGCTGTTAAGCCAATAATCAAATTCTTGCCTTCCCAAAGAATTTTGAAGAGCTGTTGTATATCTATCTCATCGGATTGCTTTGATATATTGAAATCAGTATTATTTATCATAGAAATATCTAGTTAGTTTATCGTATTCAATTTGTTTTTGTTGTAAAAATTGACTAATCAAGGCTGTTTTATCTTTAATTCCTTTTGGAGTCAATATGTATAAGTAGCCTTTTTTGTTATCTGACTTAGAAAAGTTTTGTAATTTTATAAATCCAGCATTTGCTAGGGACTTAATACAGTAATTTACTTTTCCTAAACTAAAATCTACTTCTTCAGCAATGCCTCTTTGAGAGATACCTGGACTTACATCAATTAAATGCAATACTTTCAAATTATCTTCGTTTATCTTCTTATTCATAACTTACATCAATAATGTTAATTATATCAATACATTGCTCGATGGAGATTCGAGCTTATTGTAAGATCTTTCACAAATTATTTAAATTTTTTGGCCAGTATTTATAGCTACCGCACGGAAATAATACAAAATTAAACCGTTCAACGTGTGAACTATATAACTTATATAAAATAATAACAAGCATACAAATAGCGAGAAATGCAGCCAAAATATATTTGTTTTAAAGTTTTATTTCACTAAGAGGAACAGAAACCATTCTTTTTTCTCCAAGAATATTGAGAAAGATATCAACTCTTTCTTTTTTTGGAAAAGATGCAATTTTTATAAATGCTCCTTTTAAAGGGCCCTCTGACATAATGGCATCTTGGCCAACAAATACCCTTCTAGGAATAGGTTCAAAAAAAGATTGTTCCTCTATTTTTTTTAATTGATTAATTTCATCATCATGCAGTATGGCAATATTGTTACTAAAACGGATAATGTTTTTTATACCTTTTGTATATGCGATTTGAGCATACTGATCTATCTTTGCTTTAATAAAAATATAACCAGGAACTAGGGGTTCCTCTTTTGAGATTGAGTTAAACTTTTGAGTTTTTATTTTTGCTATATAGTACTCAAGTTTCTGATTTTGGAGATTTTGTTGAAGATTTTTAAGCTCTTTGACTTTATATGTAGCTACAATCCAAACTTTCATAATTTTAATTTAATTCATAAATCATTTATAAATGGTACCCGAGGCCGGACTTGAACCGGCACGATATTTCTATCGAGGGATTTTAAGTCCCTTGTGTCTACCAATTCCACCACTCGGGCAAGATCATACACATAAATCTTAACAAGAATGCCATTTTACTATACATTTTTTCTTAATGTATCAATATATTAATTAAAGTAAAAGGGTTTCAAAATTATTATCTTTCATGTTATTTCTTAGCTTGGTTTCACTTATTTTATAATCATATATGATAGATAAAATGATGAATTTTTAATGCAAAGTTAATTTAAAATATATTTTATGTATAAAGCAAATCAATATGGTTGAGCAGATTTCACTAATTATTCCATCTCAGAATGCAGAGGATAAATTGCTACAAATATTAAGTGGTATTCCAAATTGGAAGATAATTCCAAACGAAATTATTATTATTGATTCATCTCAAAAGGAGCTTGTAATTCCAGAAAGCTTTGTATTGTATGCTAAAAAAAATAATATTAGATTGCTAGTTATGCATAAAAAAAATCTTTATCCAGGTCATGCTCGCAATATTGGAATATCAAATTCAACAAATTCTTTATTGGCGTTTCTTGATACTTCTACCCGTCCAAACAAAGAATGGCTATCAAGTGGCTTGAATCTTATTAATAGCCAAGATTTGCAAGGGGTCTGGGGTAATACATATTATCAAGCTGACACATTTCTATCTAAACTAATAAGGGCCAGTACTTATGGGTCAAAGCCTATAAATACTTTTCCAGGAACCATTTTGGAGAAAGATGCATTTAGAAGCTGTGGTTTATTTATAGAATCTGCTCGTGCAGGCGAAGACGGAGACTGGATTAGTAGAGCAGAGTTGCAAAAAGTTAAAATGTCTAATCCATTGGAGTTTTTGAATTATGATGAATTGAATAACATGACTATTGAAAAGCTTTTAAAAAAATGGTTCAGAAACTATATATTTAGTGGAAAACTACCGCACAATCGAACACAAAAAGATTTTTATTTCTACTTCATTTCTTTTATTGCGGTTGTAATAGCATATAACTGGAATAGTTTATTGGCTGCATGGGATACAGAGAGTTTATATTATGTTCCAAATATTACTAAGATAAGCATAATAATAATATTTAGTGTGTATACAATCATAAGAGGTGTCATACTTCCTATGAAAAAGGGTGTGAATTTTAGATTTATTTTTCCAATCAACTTTATATTTATTTCTTTTCTGTCAGGATTTCTTGATATAACAAAAGTTTTGGCTTTTAGCTGGTCGAAATTTAATAGACAATAAATATTATTACAGCTTACCCTCCTCTCTCAATTTTTGTCTTATTTTTGTAGCGCTTACTTCTGTAATAGATTTCTCAAATGATTCCTCTTCAAAAGTATATCCGACGCCCCTCCCATAAGAAATATTAACAATATTTGGTACTAACATTATTTCGTATTCAACTCCTCTTTTAAAGTCATCTTCTAATAAACCCTGTTCAATATTATTGCAAACCGCATCCCAATCAAAAGGGTTGTCATCTTGACCATCACCACCTGACGCACCCTGAACATCCCTAACCTGAATGACAACTTGTCCTGTCTTAGCTACACACCTTTTAAAAAGTGCCTGATGGCCATCATGCCAAGGCTGCCATCTACCTAGCATCTGAACAGTCGGTTTTTTCCAATCAAACATATTTTTACTCCAAATTTAATATAACTTTATAGAATATAAAATTTTTATTTTTTCAAATCAGTAATTTCTTTAGCAATATCTTCATGATTATGTTCATTCCATTCTTTAATATGAAAATCAACATTGTCTGGATTCTGAAATAATTTGTTAGTATCCTCAAATCTGCCTTCTTTAATAGTATCCATCCAAACAACAATATCTGCACTAAAATTTTCTCTTGTTGCTTTTGTTGGGCATACAAAGTCACATATAACAAATCTTCCATGACTTTTTTCAAAGTCAGCAAAAGTTCTCATTCTTTTGGATTGTCTATCTCTACCTTCATCCGAGAAATCCCAATCATTTGCCATTTCTCTAACTTTATCTGCGTTATACCAGGCAGCACTTAATAACGGAACCATTCTTTCTGTGAGATATGTTTTGCCACTTCCTGGAAGACCCATAACTAATATTTTCATTTTTTTGACCCCAATCAAAAATCTAAAATGCATTATATACACATGTTTTTAAAAAGCCATGATTTTACATATTAGGATATTTATTAGAAGCTGAGATATTTATTGGAGGCTGAAGCCGGAATCGAACCGGCGTAAACGGCTTTGCAGGCCGCTGCATAACCACTCTGCCATCCAGCCAAG
>MDTC01133502.1_pt1 | contig 12136 bp, 4 predicted proteins | sample 811181 | NCBI WGS metagenome assembly MDTC01 (sample SAMN05326644, study PRJNA326480) | marine metagenome | isolation source: seawater | place: Pacific Ocean: North | collected 2011
AAAAAGTCGTGCGGCGGCGATTTGGGTTAGCAAGGACTCGGAGGAGTTGCTCAGTTCACTGAAAGAGGAACTCAAAAAGGGCGCGGGCATTGATGTTAATTCGAACATCTTCTCAAATGCTGAAAAAAAACTGGCAGATGTGAAGAAACTGTTGGAGTGATTCGCTCAGCGGACTGACGGAGCATCTCAAGATAAATGGACGGCTTAATGCCGTCCATTTTTTTGTCGTGGGCGATTGCTTCGCCAAGCGGCATTATCAGGTTACTTCTTTATTAACCGAAAAAACTGTGCGTCCGCAGTCATCTCGACCCATGTAGACGCGATATTATTCTCAATGTCTATCAGGTCAACCGGCACGTCCATCCATTCGCCGCTCAGCAGGTTGCCGGTCTGTTGCAGCGTGGCACCCAAGGTTCCATCATCATCCCAATCAAGGTAAAACCAATTCGGTGAATCCTTGCTCCTAACGGTGTACAAGGGTGGCAAGTCGGTGAATTCCAGCGTGGACACGTACTGGTTGGCCACCGGGGCATCCGGCTTGTCGATCGGGACATCCATATTGTACTCCAGAACCTCACTCAAATTGCCCATGAAATCGGATGCCTGGAGTTCCAGTGAGTATTGGCCCTCGGTTGCCTGGGCGAACTCGACTTCGATGCCTTCCATTCCGTTTTCCGGGGTGAGAATGAAGCCGTCCTCGTAATGGAAAGACTGGGGTTGCCACTCTTCATTCACAGCGTCCCAGATTTCCGAAAAATATACCGGATAAAGTTTACCGCCTTTTTCGAACTCGAGCGATGAGGAGGCCGGAGTGGCGGCCACTGCTGCACCGTCCGGCAGTTCCTGGCCGGAGTCTTCCAGAATGGTGTGCACCTTCCCAAAGCCTTCCTCGTCGATGGTGGTGAACAAAAACAACTGGATGACCTCTTCGGATTCCGGCGGCTGATAATCGGCGAAGCTGATCATCTGCTTTCCCTCACGGTCCATGAACCATCCGCCAAGCTCTAACATGTAGTCCATGTCCGGGCTGGTGATCATTGGGTTGGTTCCGGGCCATTGCAGCTCGTAACTTCCCTCCTGTTCGATTTTGAACCGGCCCACCTCGCCGATGTAGAAATACTCGTTGGGATCATCGGGGTTGTCCGGCACCACCAGGGTGGCGCTCAATTCAAACACATCCTCCCCGGACACGGAAAAATCCAGGACAGCCGGCTCATCCAGCGAGGCATTCATGAAGGCGGCATCGGGCTCATCCGGGGTTCGTCCGGCGGTGGAAAAGCTCCGGGAGTTGTTGCCGGCCGAGAGAACCGGGGCCGTCTGGTCCGCCGCGCTCATCGCGCCGTAGAGGGCGAGGAACTGTCGCCAATCCGTCCCGATGCCCTGGGTGAACGAAATCGAATCGTACTTTTTTTCATAGTGCTCCACCCAATCGTCCGTATTGTGCGGGTAGGCAATGGACAGGGCGGAGACATGGGTGCGCAGGCTGCCGGTGGCCTTCGCAAGGACCATGTCGTCGATGGCTTGTACCAAGTTCAATGACGCCAGTTTCAGGTCGGCATTGACAGGAGCCTTGGCAACTCTCCCAGCGAAGTCGCCCAAATCGATGAAGTGCGTTGACGACTTGGCCTCGGAGCTCTTGGACACGGAATAGTGGGTGGCCTCAGCACGGAGCTTGGGCACTTCCTCTCCGCCAGCTTGGCCGTAAAGCTTGAGCTGTTCCGAGAACGACTTGAAGCTCTGGGCGAAAGCATCATACTTTGCCATGTCGTAGGCGGCATGAACTTTATGCGTTTGATCCATTGAGTCCCCGTGGTGGGCATTCCAAAAACCAACTTCCGCCCGGGCAAACTCGGTGATGTCCACTTCGGAGTTGGCCTTTAGATAATTGAGTGTGGCGCCATAGTCCCAGCCGTCCCCGTAGTCCAGTTCCGGGCAGGCGAAGAACACATCGCAAAGCGTGCTGAAATCGCCCAGTACCTCTGCTCCCCCCATCAGGCAGGTATCAAACCCGATGAATTCAAACTTGTTTACACCAGTACCGGTCAAAGCTTCCGTGAGAGTCGATCGGATTTGCTGTGTGGTTAATCCTTGTCCGTGCTTTAAAGAGGCATCCTGTGTGTCCCCTCCATACCCGACAAATTGACCACCATGATTCCATAGAACTAGTCCATATCGATCGGCGGGATACTTGGCCATGCCCCACTTGATGAAATCCTTGAGCACCGCCGGGTCATCCATGTTGTTGTCTTCTGATAACGACTCGAGAATCTTGGAATTAAATGAGAATTTCATGCCATCGGTGTCTTCACCGATAAGCAAACGATTCACACCCTTGTATTTTTTGGAATCAATGTTATTTCTTTGTTTCCAATGTCTTAGGATCTTTTTGGTGTTGAGATCAAGCTGAATAACGATGTTGAAATCTTCCGAACTCCCCACCTGCTCCATTTCCAAAAGGTCATCGAGGATGGCGGAGGTAAGGTTGTGATCAGCATGGCCATATATCAGGACGGTCCAACTCTCAACATGGGAGATCGCAGTGAAAGGCAACAAAATAATCGCCCCAAAAACTATTTTGCTTAAACAGACAGTTAATCGTTTCTTCATGATAAACTCGTGAAATGCATGAATTCAATTCGGTCAAGCCCGAGTCAAGTTGCAGCAACTAACGTTTATCGTTGAAAGCGAACAGTCAAGGTTAGTGTTTCGGATCATGGCAATGAGTTGGCCTTGGGCTAATTATTGTTCATGAGGAGAAGTAATCGGTTCCCATTTTGATTCCATTCTTTCAGGACGCTTTTTGGGGTTTTGAATGACTCCAGATATTTGGTGTTCTTTTCATATGGCCTCTTGGTTGTTTCGTAGTTGAGCGCCCCAAGGATAAGGTCATCATCTCCATCAGAATCTAGGTCCCCCTTGCCAATTCGGCACCATCTTGATTTTTCACTTTGGGGAAGTGGGCGACTCACAAACTCACCATTGTTTTTGTTTTGATGGATCATTGCACCCTGTTCGGGTTGGTTTTTGAAATCGCCAAAGTAGGAAACAGAGGCGAGATCAAAGTGGCCATCGTTGTCATAATCAAAGGATATAAAGTCCATGACTCCATGCACTGGAACAAACCAGCTCTCGTTAAGCGTATCTGGGGCAATGTCATAAGCCCTTATGCCGTGATAGTTTCTGGGGTTGGATCGAAATTCAGTGGTATCCCCGTTTGATATCAGGATTTCCAGTTGACCGTCATTGTCAAAATCCAGGATATCCATTGCCGTAAACCCCCATCCGGGTTGCTTTTTCATGAGCACATCCTGTTGAACCTTATCGCCCGGTCCCAAGATCAATCGAATGATGCATTCATGTTCTTGGGCAAACAAAACATAGAGAGTTGTATTTTGATCGCCCGGTTCCTTTATTATATCACAATCTATCCCGCCACTTAAATTAATGGTGAAAATCATCCTCATGTCCCTAAACAGGGTGACTTTCCCAAGGCGAATGCCGTATTCCAGGAGAATCGAGTGATTTGCCCCGTTGTGTTGAAATTCAAGGTACTTTGTTGGCCTGTTCAAGCCTTTGAGTAAGGGGGTGTATCTTCCATCAGGATCAATATGCCCGACCTCTCCCTGTTTGCTATCCAAAGGGTCGAGCGAGTTTATGCTGCAAACGATCACATTGTTGTTGGAAACGCAAAAAAACGACGGAATTTTATTGAGTTCTAATCGATTCAAAATTTCACTTTGGTTATTCAGCGCAACTGCAGTCCGGGTCTTGGCATCACCAACATATAGTGCCTTCTGGGCTTGATGGTAAAAGATTGCTGAAACATCAGTTCCTTTAAGCACTTCTTTGGCATTGAAGGATTGGATCGGCTTTTCCTTTGCAACTTGTTCACCGGCATTTTTAAGGGAACCGTTCTTGATGTAATAATCCTTAATCTTACTCCAATTATCCAGCACCTTCTCGACAGTCTTTTTGTCGTAGTTTTTGAGGTGGTGTAATCCCAACAACTCCTCCAGATATGGAATGGCTCCATATTTCCAGTCCTGCTGTAACATGCTTTTGGGTGGTGGAAACGCATGACATTTCGAGCATTCTCTAAGTGCCAAAATTTCACCTGTCTCCTCACTCAGCAAGACTAAAGGCAATAGCAGGATTAAAACGAATGTGACACCGGGACAGGCTCCAAAATTGCCAAATAAATGATTGGTATGATGCAACATGTTGGGGTTGGCCAGATACAGCCTCAAAAATTCACCGAGTACTTTCTTTTGTCTTCAGTCACCGGAATGATCGATTCACCCAGATGATGATCAATTAAAATGGATTCAACATCCTTTGAATGAGCGAATATTATCGACCGGCTTTTCGAGTTCCTGAAACCCTGCTTGGGTGAATATTCAAACATCGGACCCAGGTTTCCGTTGGAGTACTTGATTCGAGCCTTGAGACCTGCCAGGGCATTCTCATTGCCAATCAGCTTCAACTTAAGACCGGTGCCGGTACCGATATTTTCATGAAATGCATACGGCCTTCCATTGTCGCCTATCACGATATCCGGTTTGTTGTCATCGTTGATATCAGGGCTGCTGACCGATCTGGGTTCGAATAAATCAGTCCTGATTCCCAGATCCTTGCCGTCGAACGGCTCCAGGTCTCCATTCTTGTCCTGGATCAGAAACAATCCCGAATGGTTATAGCTCGATTCTGTATCACCCTTTGAGGCCGTAAAGCCCTGACACAAAAAAATGTCTAACCTCCCATCCAGGTTGTAGTCGTTGATATCTATCCCGAATGTCGGCAGAAAGTTCACCTTGGGAGCCAATTCCATGCTTTTAAATTCATTGTTACGATTGATGAAAATGCACGTATTGAACTCGGTATATGTTATGGATTTAAGCTTCCTTTTAAAGACCGATTGAATAGATTGGTTCATAAAGTCCTCATTGGACTTGTAGATAAAACCATATGATGGATGAATCTTCTTGAAATCATCAAGATTCATCAAAAACATGTCGTCATTGCCGACGGCGTATGTCTCATAAAGGTTTGTTCTTTCACCCTGCCTTTCATGATGGAGCTTATAGCCTGATTGGCGATATCTGTTCAGTGCAGTGTTGCTTCCCCAGTTGCCGCATACAAGGTCCAGGGCTCCATCGCCATTCAGGTCGCCGCTGGCGATGCTGTTCCAGTTTCCAACAAGGCCATTTAGCTTCAGTTTTGCGGTGATGTTGGAGTAAGAATCGTTCTCGAATCTCAGGGCCTGTATGCCATCACCTTCCGGTGCCAGGACCAACTCTTGGTTGCCATCTCCGTCAAGGTCGGTGAATGCCGAGTCATTCACTGCCCTACCGCCATAAATTACCTGCTTATATTCGGTCAATAATTTTCGGGTCCTTAAGTTGAATGGAATCGAGTAGGTATCACCACCAATTGGATAATGCCCTAGAAGATGACCGCCGCCAAAAATTATATTTATATGTTGGGGTTTTTCTCTGGAAACTCCCCAGTTTAGGCAATTGTATGATCCATTCAATTTAAAGGAACTAATTGGGGCAAGATTATCTGTGGTTTCACTTAGGGTATATATGTTTAAATAACTTTCCTGTTGATCCCTAATATTGTCCGATCGCAATTCGAAAATCAGCATCTTGCTGTCATGTTTGAAGGTAAAGAAATCAATTATGCGCCCCTTTTGATTGACGATTACTCTCTGTTTTTTTTGTTTTGTGCTGTGGGTTTTTGGAGCTTGCCCGGTGTTAACAATCACACTTTCGCTCCTGCGGTTTTCCTTGTCGGGTTCAATCACGGAAGTAATCGGTTCGTTGATGAATAATTCCTTATTGATGTTTTTTTGAAACAAGCTGGTATCTGTATGGCCGGGCCTGTGCACAATCCTTGATGTCCCGATTAAGGAAGAAAAAAGTTTTTTCCTTGTTGCTGTCTTCTTTTTTAAGGGGATTGAGTTGCCCTCTGTTAAATCAGAGTCCGTAACTTGATAAAGGTGATTGGGCAGGATATTCCGGAACAAATAGCGTTTCCTGGCCAGGACGACATCAATCACACTCGATTTGGCACCGGTGTTATATGCAAAGGTAACCGCAGGTTGATCGGATGAGCAGTACCTCGATCCACTTCTGATTTGTTTTGTTTGTTTGATTCCGTCCTGAATGAAGCAAATTGTGGCTCCTATGCCGTGTGTGTTTCCAGTATTAAGATTTAGTTGAACCCGGATCCTCGGTTTGCCTGTAAGATTCCTGTAGATAACGGCGTTGGGATTGGATGGCTGAATTTGAGGAAGTGTCTCTGCTAAAAGTTGATTTTCAGGAATGTACAAACTGAAATTATTGATGATTACGTCCTCGTCGCCATCGTTGTCCAAATCCGCCAGGCAGGCGCCCTGTGATATGCCCTTAAAATTGAAACCCCATTCAATCGACTTATCAGTAAATGTTAAGTCACGATTATTTTTGAATGCAATATTACTGTCATTCTTCGTATAGGATATGTCATAGGAATTTGCGTTTAAGTAGCTTAAGTTGCTGCTGTTTTTTCGACTGGCATTAATTAAAGATTTATTTGGTGATGAATTTACTAGATCAAGATGTTCTAGATCATATCCAAAGCCATTGGTTACAATAATGTCTTGATAACCATCCAAGTCTACATCCATAAAAATGGGGCACCACGACCAGTTTGAGGATTCAAGCCCGGCATAATAAGCGATTTCGTTGAAATGCCCAGATTCATCTCCAAGAAAAAGCATGTTTCTGTTATTCTCGTAATATTTATAAGGTTTGTTCTCTGTGTTACCGATGTTAGGGTTATGTGTTTGTTGCAGTTTCCTCGAGGCTAAATCATGGTTAAGCATGTCGACAATAAGAATGTCTGAATATCCATCATTGTTCATATCAGCAACATCTACCCCCATGGAAAACATTGGCGAAATATACTTAATTTTACTGTTCGCACGCAAAAAAACATCGCCTCTATTGTAGAAAAGATAATCACCGCCCCTTAAGTCATTGCATACGAATATATCATCATTAAAATCGCTGTTAAGGTCTGCAAAGATGCAACCCAACCCCCAATTTTTATAGTTGTTGTAATAAGACGAGGCATCAGTATTGGAATCGATCAAATAATCTTTTATTTTACTGGATTCAAACTTACCTTGGCCATTGTTAAGTAAGATGTAATCTGAAACTCCTGATTCGAAAATTTCGCCATTCGGATTAATATGAAATCTATCGCCGGTAATTTTTTTGCCAGTAGTGGTATCTATTGCATATACGATGACCTGTTTTCCTTCTTTAAATACGGTTTCAAAATTTAAATTTATATTGCTTCTTAAGGAATAGTTTCTGTATGTTGAAACATAGATATCTAAGTCACCGTCATTTTGAAGATCGGTAAGGGCCAGACCAAATACCGCGGATTCAGGGTCAATTGCAGGCGAATCATTAGAAGTAATGAAATCACCTTTCTTATTATTCAGAAAGATTTTGATTCCTGATTGGATGGTGCCCACCAATAAATCCGGCCAAGTGTCATTATTGATGTCGGCAAAAACAACTGACGTGGACATTAAGTCGGTGCATTTTAGCGCCTCCGGAGTGGCGTTCCTGAACCTAAAGTTGCCTAAATTAACGTATAGCTTATTTTCTTCCTCAATCCCCGCAAAGTAAATGTCGCAGAAGCCATCCTTATTGTAATCTGAAGCCGTTACCCCTGAACCATTTAGTAGGATTTGATTATTAGCTGCAGATGATAATTTGACCGTATTCTTAAACCTTAAGTCGGTGGCTTTGTTCTCAAGAAATTCAAAACCTGCCTTGATCGATGAATTAACATTTAAATTCGCGACCTCGACAGAAAAAACTGTTAAATTAAGCAGGAACGATAGAATTAGTACCGTCGGTTTTGGGGTATGCATAAAAAAGGAACCACCCGTGTAGAACACGGGTGGCGTTAACAAGCGCGACTTTAATTCATTATTAATCCAACACCTTGATTCTATAGAATACCGATGATTCATTAGCACTATCCAAGGAAATAAAATTAACATAATTACCTTTAATTGGATCTCCAATGTTGCCCCAACTAGTACTGCCCGCTTGACCGGTTGCAAGCGATATCGTGCTTTGAATTTGGAAAGTATTACCATTTCCGACCCATCCTAATAGAATCTTGTCGGCAACACGTTCTATTTTCACTAATTCCGCCCCAACTGACAGGTCATTTTTGGCAGATGAAACGTGAAGGAAATATCTACTCTCCAATTCTTGGCCTGTTGAATTTATTGTCGCCCTAAAGTGGACGTATTCTCCATTCGAATCATCAGAAACATCCCATGTTAATGTTCCCTCATTTAGGTCCATTCCGTGCGGGCCGCTTAGGAATTCTAACTCAAATTCATCATTTGCGGAAATTTTTGGTGTGTAGGCATATTGAGTGCCGGCAACTGCCGTCAGGTTTGGTACAGATGCAAAATATACTTTATCATCTATGCCTGCGACATTCCATTTTGGAGCGACGGAAATCTCAAACGTCTGAGTCACTGTGGAATTTACATGTGCTGCCGCTACTATACCATCAGGTTCTTCGGTGTTTTCAGTTGCGGCAATTGTGACCTTATGAACTCCAACTTGTTCTGGTGTGGGATTCCACTCGACAGCGCCCATTGCGGAATTGATTTTCATGCCCTCAGGGCCTTCGATGACGCTCCATATGATAGGGGTTTTAACATCACCTGTGCCGCCATCTGCCTTTATGATATCGCGTATTACGGGATTATGTTCATCCGCATCAAATAGCAGTGGGACATAAACGTAATTGTATCCTTGAGTTGCCGATTCAATCGGTTCTGAGATGATCAGTGGTTTGGTTGACCCGGGTATCTGCGTTGGGGTGACGCGATGTATTTCCATCATTGCCGATTCAAAATAATCCTTATCAGCCGTTACCACTGAAACCAAGTAGGGTTGACCGTTTTGAATGCCATCAACTATTGCAGTATTGTTTCCCTTTGCAACTAATACTGATTTATCCATTACATCGAATTTATCGCTTTTACTTACATGAACATTGTAGTGTGAAAAGTCTCCCTCGGGTTCATCCCACTCAAGAATGATCTTATTATTACCAGCGCGTGATCTCATGGTTGTAACTGGCTTCGGGGCTCCGTCTTGATCAATCCAAATAGGCATATCGGTGTATGAAAATTGGACAGGATTTCTGCCGTCATCAACGGCTATAACACCATAATACCATCCAGGCCGTACTGCTGGCAGATGGTCCGTGTCGAACTTGAAGGGTTCGTTAAAGTCAAAATCGCGCAACTTTCCGCCACCGACATGTATGCCATCGTTGCCGGTGTTATTTTTGTCTATCATAAAGCTTATTTCAGCATCAGGGCTGTCTTTATCGACTGCATACCAATCAAATTTATATGCGCCAGGCAGTATTTCACCTCCCTTAGGCGCTTGGTTGTCTATGGCGCCAAGCGCTTCTGCTTTTTGAGTCATTGATGCCAACTCGGTGCGGATTCCACCCAGTCTGCCATGTTCTTGAACGACCATCTTATATGTCCCGGGTTTCACATCGTGAATCATAAAAAATGCCTCACGTCCGTCCACGTTATGCGATGCCGCCCCAGTTACACCTTGCGCTGTAAAACCTATCGGGAATGGTCCATCCTTTAGGTTTAAAGTTTTTCCATCTGGTGTTACTAGGGCTACATTCAAGTCTTGAATGTTCTCTGTCTCATAATTAATTCTGAATACACAGGTTGTTATGTTGGGATCATCTGGAACCTCAATATCAATCACCTTTTCAGGTCCTGCTTTCGATATGGGCCCCTGTTTGATTATCCCTCCACGCTCTGTCTGGGCCCACAATATATCCCAGTTGTTATTGAACACCCACCAGCCAGGAGCCTCTGGGTCCTTGACCCAATATACAAAAGGAATTTCCCAAGGATACTTCGCGATGTGGAAATTGGAGTTTTGTACCCCGGCTAGCCAGGCTTTAAAGGATGGGCTTCTTGTTGAGTGATATGAAAAGCCTACGGAAGCTTTGATTGCGGGTATTCTTGGCGTGCAAACGTTCCAGCAATTTCTGGAACTATGAGTATCCCAACTACAACCGCTCCATCCGCATCCATGCAAATGTGGCCAGTAGAGTGTTACACAATCTGACCAACAAACGCTCGGAACCTCTGGTGTTATGACAACATAGACTTCTCCTCGTATTTCAAAATAGTTATTATGAACGTATGTAATTCCCGCTTTAACTCCACCGAGAGTCAATCCGCCTATTATTGGCACACCTCTCGGAACACCCATTCTGGCTCCTATATTGCCTCTGACGTTTGAATTGTAAACAGTCAGATCCAAGTCACCTAGAAAAACACCCCCAATTGGCACATCTCTAATTTGAACATCAAAATTTGAAGGCGGATTGTAAACAAACCTTGCAGTGGATATATCAAAACTCAGAACACTCGCCTTTGCGGACAGTTCAACACGACCATTTTGATTAAAGCCAATTCCACCTTCTGCAGAGGCTAGATATACATCATTGCCAAATATGCTAAATGGCTCTTTCCCATATGAAATTAGAGCTCTGCCATTAAAGTACCAGGGTGCCTCAGGTTTGGTCAGGTTGCCAATTTCCCCTCCAATATCCTGAAAATATGCGCCAGACTGTCCCAATGGAATGCCCATTCCGGTTGCCTCCATTGCAATTTTATTTAGTCCACCATTGGAATATTCAATTGCCGCACTCAAACCAAGTCCCCCAGCTTTGGCACTCGCGAAATCCCCCATTTCTCCCTCCATCGCAAAACTATCCTTTGAAATTTCAAGAACAACCCCCGTTATGGACACAGCTGGAAGTTCCATGTCGGGAAGAGAAATTTTAACTGCATTGAAAACTAATTTGCCGTTGGGACCGGCCTCCAACTGCAATCCTTGCTCCAAGAATGAAAACGGACTCCCTTCTTTGGCGATTGTTTTCATTTTGAAATCATCCTTGTCGGGAAATACTGGAATTAAAATTGTGGTGGAGTAGTATATTTTATCTTCCGCAGGATCAATTATGATTTTATTTTCCAGTCCCTTAAATCCTGCCAAGTTGAAGCTTAAGCCATTAAAACCAGCATAACCGGTTGATGACTCGTACCCAAAACCTCCGAAATGTTCGTAGTGTTCCTGCGCCTCGGTGAATTCTTCACCGGTGATCTCTTGGCCATGTGAAAAATTGGTTAATTTGGGATCTGTAATCTCATAAATTGTTTCCTTCTCGACGTCCACGACATCTAAACCTCCACTGGTGAACCACGACGAAACCCCGGTTATGTTGATGCTCCCATCTGAATCTGGTCGGTGTTGTAATAGATCATCTATCTGGACTTCGCTCATTTTGACCAAGTCGCTTATATGGACAGTTGGGCCAGCCTTTGCCTCCTGATTTAATGAGAACGAAATTAAGCACAGCGCAGTTAATCCATTCAGGACCTTTAACATGTTATTTGTGTATTTCACTGTTTTATTTGTCTTTTTTTGACTATTTCTGATATTTATTTGTCTTTTTTTGAGAAAATTGATTGGAGGCAAGCGAATGCGCTTGGCACAAGGAAACGTGTGTTGACATGCAGAGTCAACACTTTTTCATATTGAAAACAGATATTTTTTTCGTTCGCATACAGTGTATGAAACCTAAAATCAGCAATAGGATGCCGCAGTTGATCATTAATTGTGGCTAATCATATTTGGCTGTCTAACTAATAGATTCTTGCCAATTTACGCCTAAATCTTGTTGATCAAGTTGATGATGGACTACTGTGTCTCGCTGGGTGATTGACTCAAGCCATTGCACGGAACCGAAACGACTTGCCAAACATCAACCAAATCCCAAATGAACAAACCATGCTAACAGGTCGAATGTGAGGAGGTCGACTTCGTTAATTTGTCTCATTCTTGGTCTGAAAAAATGACTTGGGTCAGGCTTGCCATAGAAAAACCCCGCCTGCGCAAGACCAACTGATCGAGTTATCCAAACTGGGCCAAAGCTTTCGTCAGTCTGGACGGATTGATTATTTGCTCAATGTCATAGAGTAAGTCAATGCTGGGACGCA
>MDTC01220297.1_pt1 | contig 12132 bp, 7 predicted proteins | sample 811181 | NCBI WGS metagenome assembly MDTC01 (sample SAMN05326644, study PRJNA326480) | marine metagenome | isolation source: seawater | place: Pacific Ocean: North | collected 2011
AACTAAACATAATCCAAGAAAACCTTTAATGTGGTTTGATGAAGGATTAAAAAGAAATAGAGAAATAAGATTAGCTAGCAACCAGCAATCAATTTTTGCCGATGAGCAGGAGGGGTTTGTTACTTTAACACATGTAATGTTTCAAGATGGGACTTTAAATGTACCAAGAACAGAAGTTGCAATGCAAAAGCTTTTATCTATATATCATCCTCAAAAAGATAAAAAGTGGTTTGAAGTAGATATGGCTAAAAAGGCAGCTGATGAAATTGATATTTTAGAATTTGAACTTAAAGCATTAAATTTAGTAACTGAATTAGATGTAGAACATTTAGAAGCTATTATGCGTACCGAATTAGGTGGTAGTGTAAGCTCTATGACCTCTAAAGAGCTAAAAAGAGATGCTTATGCTTTTGCTAGAAAAAATCCTAAACTATTTATTGAACTTTCTCAAGACGAGGATATTAAATTACGTAATTTAGCTAACAGAGCAGTCGAACAAGGAATTATTGCTTTAACTGAAGATAATACTGTATTTAAATTTGCTAATGGCAAAAAGATTATGACAGTTCCTTTTGATCAACATCCTTATGGAGCTCTAGCCCAATATTTTAAAACAGATGATGGCGTTGATTTAATGAAATCTCTAACTAAAAAGCTTACTTAAGCTTACTGGATATGAGGCGAGAAATCAGCCTCATATTCGCTAAACAACTAAACAAAAGTAAATGATTAATATTAATAATGTATACCAAACAGTCCTGGTTTTAGCTAATAAAGATAACAGAGGGTATATTACACCTGCTGAATTTAATCGAATGGCTGATCAAGCTCAAAATGAAATATTTGAAGGATATTTTGTAAGAGAAGCGGGATATGAAATGTCTGGCGGTATAGAAAGTGATTTTTCTAATCCAAGCTTAAATATTTCAGAAAGAATAAATCTGTTTTATAAAAGTGATACTCCAACGTTAGCTAATGGAGTTTTTCCTTTTCCTTCAGATTTAAGACAACTAGGTATTGTAAGCGTAAATGGCAAAATAGCTGATTATGCAAGCCATGAAGATATAAAATATATTAATCTTTCTCCTTTAACTTATCCTGTAGCTACTCAACCGGTATATACTCTTCAAAATAGAGGCGTAAAAGTATATCCTTCTACAATTACTACAGACGTAGAATTAGAATATCTTAAGAATCCTGTTAGACCAAAATGGGGTTATGTAATGCCGACTCCAGCACAAATTGCTTCTGGTGTTCCTAATGAACCTATTTATGATGCAACACAATTTGATCCTGCAACAGATAGTTATGATACACCAGCTAAATCATATAACTTTGAGTTAAGTCCAGCTGAATATGCAAAAATAATTGTAATGATTTTAGCCTACGCAGGAATTACTATAAAACAAGGAGATGTAACTGGATTTGCACAAGGTAAAGAAGCACAAATCTCTCAAACTGAACAATAATGGCAATATCAAGAAAACCTTTAGACGTAGATAATTATTCAGCACTAGATGGCGGCAATGGAACTGCTATTCCTGGATACTACAGAAGAACTAATCTAAATGATATAATAGATAACTTTATGGTGGCTTATGTTGGGGATGGTAAAGTCCTTAATAAAGTTCCTCGTTATGAAGTAGCATTTTGGGCACAGAAAGCAGTTCAAGAATTTAGCTACGATGTATTCCATTCTGAAAAAGCTATGGAAATTCAGTTAAGTAGTTTAAGACAAATGTCATTGCCTTCCGATTATGTAAATTATGTCAGACTTTCTTATACAGATGCTTATGGTATAGAAAGAACTATTTTACCCAGCAATACTACTCATGCTAATCAAGGTGTTGCTCAGGATGAAGATTATAAATATTTATATGATCAAGACGGAAATATTGTATATGCTGAAGAATCTGAAACTATAGAAAGATTTCAAACAGCTAGAGACAAAATTACTACTGAAGAAACATTGAATTATTATAATGGTTACTATACGTTTGATAATTTTGGATATTATGGAAGAAGATATGGTTTAACACCAGAATTTCAAAATAAAAATGGAAGTTTTGTTTTAGATTTAACTGCTGGTCAAATTTATTTTGATGCAACAATTCCTGAAAATACTTATGTTACATTAAGATACATTTCAGACGGTCTAGGTGATAATGGTAATTTTGATAATGTTTATGTGCCTAAAATGGCTGAAGATGCTGTAATGACATCAATATTATATAATTTATCTAAAATAAGACAAGCTGCTGGGGCTGTTGCGCCAGTATATAAAAGAGAAGCATATGCTAAAATGCGTAATGCAAAAATAAGGCTATCTAATATGAAAGTTGCGGAAATGACTAATATATTCCGTAATAAAGCTAAATGGATTAAACATTAATAAAATTTTATGCCAGAATTAAAAAGAGCTTTCAATGTCGGTAGAATGAACCGAGATTTGGATGCTAGATTAGTACCATCCGGTGAATATCGAGAAGGATTAAATATTAATGTAGGAAAATCTGAAGGGGCTGAAGTTGGCGCAATTGAAAATTTACTAGGTAATGAATTAATAGGAAATATAAATGTAGCTGGCTCTAAATGTATTGGCGCTTTTAGAGATAACTTTAATGAAACTATATATTTCTTTACTACAACTAATGATAGTAGTAATGAAACTAATATTGGTACGCATGGTATATACGAATTTAGTCAGTCTAATAAACAGTTAAGAACTTTAGTTAGTAGATCTGATTTAAATTTTCATCAAAAATATCCGGTAAATGGAATTAATATAATTGATAATTTATTGTTTTGGACTGATGATAGAAATTGTCCTAGAAAAATTAATGTAGAAAAAGCTAGAAATGATTTTGATTACTACAATAATTTAACTTCTTTAGACGATGTGGCGTCTGTAGCTAAGTTTGCTCCATATAGTTCGGCTACCGTACTAAGTATTGGAACAACTAATGAGCAAGGTGCAACTATAACATCAAACTTTTTAGAAAATAAAATAATAAGATTTTCTTATAGATGGAAATTTGAAGATGGCGAATATAGCACATTAGCTCCATTTACAACTAGTATGTTTTCTAGATTAGGCAATGCAGATACAGTTAGTTTAACTGCCGGAAATTTTGGAGAAATTGAAACCTTTATTAATGCAATTAAATCTGTTCAGTTACAAGTTCCAACTCCTACTGGATATGGAATAGTTGAAGCTGAATTAGTATATAAAGAAACTGGTTCGAGTGCTTTATATGTAGCTGAAAGTCAAGCAGTTTCATCTACTACTACATTTGTAAACTTTTTCTACGAATCTCAAGATCCATTTAGAACTATACCATCTAGTCAATTAACAAGAGTTTATGATGCTGTTCCTAGGAAAGCTAAAACACAAGAGCTTGCCGGTAGTAGATTAATATATGGTAATTTTTTACAAAATTATAATATTCCCGATGTTAGCTTTAATGTTACCAGAACAGGAGAAACAGCTGCTAGAAATGATAGAATACCATATCTGTCAGTTAAATCAAGAAGAACATATCAAGTAGGAATAGTATTAGCAGATAAATTTGGTAGGTCAACACCTGTTATTTTATCTAGTACAGGTGGTGATTCAATTTATGTTGATCCAACTGTAGGGGATGCAGATACTACAACAGCATTTAATGCATTGAGAATCTCTTTTTCTCAAGATCAAATTGATGCTTTAAAAGCTTTAGATTGGGCTTATTCATATAAAGTTGTTATTAAACAAAGAGAACAAGAATATTATAACTGGATTTCTATAATATCTGGGCAAGATGCTGTAGAAAGATTAGGAGATAGTATTAATAAAATACCAAGAGATCAAACTGCAGTTATACCTCCAAGTACAGCCGCTTCTATATCTCCTTGTGATGTATCTGTTTTTCCTAAAATTTTAAACGCAACAAATCAAACGGGTTCAGGCTCCACTATTGTACAATCTATTGCTAATCCAACTGGTATAGCTAAAGTAGCAACTGGAGCTGTTACAAGCGGTTTATGTGTATATGAAACTACTCCTGTTGAAACAGAATTAGATATATTTTATGAAACACCTACGGGAGGATTAATAGATGATTTAACAACTACAGCAATAAATATTGACTATTTTAATTGTTATTTATTAACTGCAGGTACAGGTATTCATGTAGAACTAAATAGATTACGAGCTGGATATAATCAAACTGCATTTGATTATGGAGTAAGAGCTTATATGGTTCAAGAAAATTTTGCTGCAGAAAGAAGATCTAATACTTTAATACATTCTAGTGGTTTATTTAATTCTAGAACAGGTATTAATTATCTTAATCAATTTAATGAGTCTGAAGGAGGTTTAACAGTTTCGGTAGACCCTAGAAATGGTTCAGTACAAAAGCTGCATGCTAGCGATACTCAACTTAATATTTTTCAAGAAGATAAGGTATCGTTTTCTCCTATTGATAAAGATTTTATTTATTCAGCAGAAGGGGGCGCAATGCCAGTGACTAGTAATTCTCAATTTTTAGGTACTATAGCATCTATGCCAGGCCAGTATGGGATTGCTTTAAATCCTGAGTCTTTTGCAAGTTACGGAACTTCAAAATATTTTACAGATAAAAACAATGGTGTTGTTTTAAAATTAGTAGGCACTCAGATTGGAGAAATTTCAAATATGGGTATGTCTGACTTTTTTAGAGATGCTTTAAAAAGTGCATCATCTGCAATAGGATCATATGATGAATACCATGGGCAATATACATTAACATTAATTGGTACATGTTATGATAGTAATGAAGATACTAATGTAGCTACGGCTAGCGAAGGATATTTAACTGTTTCCTATGATGAGGCTACAGGAGGATGGAGTAGTTTTAAATCTTATCAACCTGAAGCCGCTTTGAGTCTTAATAATACGTTTTATTCCTTTAAAGATGGTAATTTATGGCAACATAATGTAGAAAGTATAGCAAGAAATAATTTTTATGGAGTTGGATCAGCTAATTCTCATGTAATCCCTATTTTTAATGATGCTCCTTCACTTGTAAAACATTTTAATACTATAGGATATGAAGGAACTTCAGGTTGGGAAATTGATTATATTGAAAGTGATATTACTGCAATTGGACCTGTTCCTACTACTACAACTTCTTATACAACTACATTAAAGTTTACTGGTAGTGGGCCTAATACAGTTGTTACCGGTGAAAGTAGCATTTGTGCTGCTGCTAATACTGCAGTAACTTGGATTGCTACATTTAGTCCAATTAGTTCTGACTATCAATTTACGCAAGCTAATGATATTATTTTAACACCTTCAGCTGGAGTAAGTGTTATTAATCCTACAACTATAACTAATGGTAATTTAGTGTTTGTTATATCGGCTAATTCCGGAACAGCAAGTACAACTAAAGAAGTTGCTATAAGTGGAGTAGGTGCATCATTTGCATTTAGTGTATCTTTATTAACAGTAAATATAACTGATAGTGTAAGTAATACAGATTTAGCACCTGCATCTATTTCTAAAACAACAGCTGGGGCTACTACTTTAACTTGGGTTCTTACACCTGGACTAAATTATTATATACCAGATCCGGTTAATCCTATATCTTCAAGCGCAATAACTGTTGACATAAGTGGAATGCCTTCTAGTACAAACCCACAAACTCCTACAGCGGCTAGGAATAGCGGTAATCAAAATCAAATAGATTACACAATGGCTTGTGACGTACCTAGTACAGCAACTTCTGGAACTATTGCTGTTTCTGGTGCAGCTACTATAAAACCTACTCTTACTTGGGCTACATTAACTGGGGCTGGGGTAGCTGGTGGCGTTTTAACCCCTCCTAATGGAGAAGCAATTGGAACAGCATATTATTGGGGTCCATTTGATGGTGCCACAGGTAGAACAGCAACAATTGTATGGGATGCAAGCTTAGTAAGTACCACTGAAACAATTACTACTGGAAGTTTAGGTGGTGTATCATTTACACCGGCTAATACATTAACTACAAGTGTTGGTGCAGATGGAGCTGGAGGAAGTGTTACAACAGTATTAGATGTATTTAGCACTGATACATCAGCACAAGGAACTGTAGCTACAAGTCCTATAGTAGCCGCAACTTTAGGTGTTGTGGCGGCTAATAAACCACCAACTTTTGCTAAATTAAATAATCCCTCATATAGTACAGCAACTTCAGGTTTTTGGACAACTGAACCAAATGTTATATTAGATGTTGACATAGATCCAGCTGACACATGGATAAAAATTGGTACTACCGCTGGAAATGTAGCTCATGCTTCACTAACTGCTTTGCCTGCTGAAACTCCATTTTTTATAAATGTAGATGATTATCCAGACACTACTCCACCATCACCACCAACAAGAAGCGGTACTATTACTATAACATATGGAGGGCAAAGAGTAACTGGGTTACCAGCAGCTGGTATAACTATAACAATAACTCAAAATTACACCTAATGAGTATAATAAAATTTCCGTTTCAAAAAAAAGAAGGTAAATATTTTTCACCTATTGTTTCAGAAGAAACTACATATAAAGTTTCCAATGGTGCAGTAGTTGCCGACGCTACCCAGTTAGTGGCGGGAATAAAAGGAACCTTTGCTGAAGTTAAATTAACTTTACCTGCGGCTACTGCAGGAACAAAAACAAAACTATTTTCAGTAAATTCGGAGTCTGTAAATTCTTCGAATTAAAACTATAATCAATTAAATTTTATTTTATGTTAAGAGTAAGAAAATTATTAGAATCCGATTGGGAGTTCTTGCCAAAATGGTGGGATAAATACGATCAAGAACCTTGGCTACATACAGAAAACTTTAGGGATATAATGCCTGGGGCTTTTTTAATCGGTGAATATGATACTAAAAGATCAGGACTTGGGGGGTTTATGGTCTGTAAAGATGATCACCCCATTGCTGCTATGTGGTTAGGCTTAACTAATTCCCATTGTGCATTACCAACCGCAGCTATATCTGATCCAGAATATAGAGATACAGATAGAAAAGAAGCCATACAGCTTTTGGTAAATTTTGTAACTGATTTTGCTAAAGACTTAGGCTTTAAATATTCTTTTGGCTGGGCTCAAAAAGGATATATGCTCGACTACTATTTAGAAGCGGGTTATGAAAAATGGGACAAACCATCTTATGAATTAATAAAAAAACTATAAATGGGCGGTAAGAAAAAAAGAAATAGAGCTGCTGGTAGAATAGCTTTAGAGAACCAAGAAGGGCTTCAACAATCACAAGCTGCAGCACAAGAACTCTATGATCAAGACATTGCTGCGCTTCGAGACGCGGCTAATGTAACAGATTTTTATGCGGGATTAGATTTTTCCGCTATTGATCCTACCCAAATGCAATTAGCTCAAACAGAAAGGGCGCAAATGGGAACATTAGGTCCTGCTGCACAAATGACTGCTCAGGGCTATACAGGGCAAGGTTATGATGCAATGACAACTGATATTGCTGGTCTTCAAAGAGGAGCAGATTCAGGGCTTAGTAATGTATTTAATAATTTACAAGTTTCTACAGCTGGTGCAGACTTAGCGGCACAAGAAGCAGATCAATCGTTAGCGGCTTCTCAAGAGGCAATGATGATGATGGGCGGTGGTGGTGGAGCGACAGCTTTAGCTTCACAAGCTGCAAAATCTAAAGCTGGTATTGCTGCTGATATTGATAGACAAGTTAAGCAAAATGAAATGATGAGGGCTCAAGGAGAACAGTCTTTGCAAAGAGATTTATTATCACAAAATAATTTAGCCTCTCAATTTGATTTAGGCCAGGCTCAAGCCAATGTAGCTGCCCAAAATCAAGCAGCCCAATTTTCTGCAGACGCTCAAAACCAAGCTAATAGATTTACAGCTCAAGCTCAAAACCAAGCTTCGCAGTTTAATGCTCAATCACAAAATCAATTTGCATTATCTAAATTTGGTGCTGAAAATCAAATGAACCAGTTTAATGCTAATGCTGCAAATAATGCATTTGCTCAGCAAGCTAATGCTATAAATAATTCTATAGCTCAAAACGCACAAATGCAAAATCAATTTAATTTAGCTAAAGCAGGAGGGCAAAGTCAAGCAGAGTCTAATCAATATGATGCTTTAATGGGAATTGCTGAAATTTCTACCAATCAACTAAATGAAGCTGATAGAGCATTAGGAGAAAATCAAGCGGTTATAGATCAAGCTAGAATGTCTGGTATGAACAAAGATGGTAGTTATACTAAAAAGTGGTATGAAAAAGCGGCAAACAAATATGGAGGAGCCATTGCTGGCTTTGTTCTTGGTGGCGGACCCGTTGGTGCAATTATAGGTAATCAAATTGCAAAAAAGACCTCTAACAATCCTAATGTAGGGATTTAAATTAATTATATAATATGAAAGATTATAATCCTAAACAAGTATATACCCAATTAAATCCTGAGCAACAGGCTATTAAAGATTTTCGTATTGCTGAATATCAAAGAAAATATGGTATAAAATCTGAAGATAGAATAAACCAAGACTCTCCCAATCCGCAAGGGGTTTTTCAAGTACAACTCCAAGCCCTTGGAAGAGGTTTGGTAGAAAAAGCTAGCGATCTTACTAATAAAAAGAAAAAGGGAGAAATAGATAATTATAAGTATGCAGCAGATATGGCTGTAATTGAAAGAAGTGTTAATGAGCTTGGTGCTTTTTCTCAGGCAGCACAAGAGGCAATGAATAATTATAATGAAAATTTAAAAAACGGCACTTTATCTTATGGTATGGATCAATTTGATGAAGGCGTTTTACAAGGTCTTAATAAGGGCACCGTACAATTAACTATTGATAAAGACGGTCGAGCTGTATTAGCGGGGAAAGCACAAAACCCTTTACAAGGGGAATTTGATGTAAATATTTATGATGTAAATAATGTTCCTGCGCCTGTTCCTAAAATTAAACCTATTAACTTAATGCTAGATCCAGTAGCTAAAGAATTAGGTTTAGATGCAAATGGTCAACCTTTATTGAAAGTAGATCAATATGGAAATAAAATGTATGATAGTGGTCCTTATGAATCCCACGCTAAAGAAGTGCTTGATTTTTCTCAAAATGCTTTAGAAACGTTAGGCTCTAATGGGGTTAGATCATATTTAGCTGATCATATGCAAATGCCTCAATCTCAGGTAAAAATGTTAATGGAGGATACGGCTTATACTGATCCTACTGGTAATGACTGGGATAATAGGGGTACTGCAGAGGCTTTTGCTAGTATATATGATTACATTGGTAGTAAATATAATAGACAGCAAAGACCTCATCCGGATACAATAGCCAAAATGGCTAAATTAAAAGCAGCTAAAATAGCAAAACAAAAAGGTATTAGGCCAGAAGAAGTTTCTTTCAATGAAGCTTTAGGTATACAGGAATCTCAACCTACTTTTGTTCCTAATGTACAAGAAGGAGATCCTTTAGATTTACCAGTAGCTCCAATTGAAGAAGTTGCAGTTGCTGAAACAGAATCTACTCCGGAAGGAGAAGTAAGTGCAGAAGAGTTAATTAAAAAATATTCTTAATGAGTTTAGAAACCATTGTACAAAATATGGTTACGGCTAAAGAGCCAGAGGCAAATATTGCTCAGGTTATTAAACATTATAATCAAATCAATAAATCTCCTTTAAAGCAAGTAGAAGAAATTGTTGAAAGTGAAACAATAGAAACGCCTGATTGCGAGGCCGAAGGAATGGTATGGAGTGAAGAAGAACAAAAATGTATTAGTAAAGATGGGTTTATTAAACATACAGGCCCTTCAACTATAATAGATAAAGGCTCTAGACCTGTTTCAAATGTAGAAAAAGAAGCAATTTTAGAAAAAGAAAGGGAAGATTTAGGGGGAGAATTAGAAGAAGTTGAAGTTACAGCAACAGCCCCAGTATCAACGGAAGTTGAAGATGTTGAATTAACAAATCAAAAAATAGATAATATTTTAAAAAATGCAGATCCTGAAGAAAATAGGGATTTTAAATATTTATGGGGATTAATACAAGGGGCAGATAAAAGTAAAGGAAAAAATATTGGTGTAGAATTTGGTGCTGATCTAAATGTAACTAAAAATAAATTAACTAAACAATTAATTGAAGAAGACCCGTTTTTTCAAGATTTTGCAGCTAAAATTGTTGAAGGATATGGATTAGGAACTATTACTGAAGATGGTAAATGGATTCCAGCAAAACCTGGTAAAGAATTTATTGCAGAGGCTCAAAGTATTATAAGTAATGCTCAAAAAAACTCTTCTGTTTTTCAAAATAAATTAAATAATTATCAAAAAGCAGTATCAGATAGAATTGATAATTTAGATAAAGAAAGAAGAAAAGAAGAATATGGAGAAGGTGTGTCAGGCGCTGCTTTAGAAACTATTAAAACCACTATTCCAAAAGCATGGTCAGAATATAAAATGCTAAACAATGCTTCAAGAATTGAACAATTAAATAAAGAAGCTAATAGTATTGCTAACCTTCCTGATGGTACAATAGTAAACTACGGAGGAAGCAGAAGTGCAAAAGATAACACATACATAGGTGGCAAAAAAGGCACTAAAGAAGAGGCTTTAAATTATCTTAATGATAAACTAGATATTGAAAAGCAAGAGGTATTAAAAAATATTTCTACTAGTCAAGAATATGGTAACGAATTAGCGAAATTTGAAAAAAATGAAATTTTTGACAAAGACGGCTTAACTTGGAATGATTTTAAAAGATTATTAGGTTCTCAAGGAGTTCAATTATTTTATTCGGCAGGTACTTTGGGAGCTGGTACAAATATACAAGAAGCTGGAAAAGCTTATAAAGATATAACCGATAGGTTAGCTATGCAAAATTTAGGCCTTAATGAAAATGATTTTTATGCTTTACCTAAAGAAAAACAAGCAGAAGCTGTTTTAAATGTTATTAATACTAACCCAGCTGGAATTGATGAAGCTTTTACTGTTGGATTTGGTAACCAATTGTTAGATTTAATTGGTATAAGTGCTGTTGGGGGAGCTGCTAAAAAAGCGATTCCAAGATCATTTACTAGAGCGCTTTTAAGAAAAGATTTAAAAGATGCGGCACAACAAACTATTAAAGGTGGGAAAACTTTATTAGGTGCTCAAACAAAAGAGAGTGTTACAGAAACTGGACAACAAGTAGTTAGCAGAACAGGGGTAGCTGTTGCAACTGATGAAGATATTGTAACAGCTTTAACTAAAAATCCAAAAGAATATGCTGAGGAATTTGCGGCCGCTTTTGTTACTACTGGGCCAATGATAAAAGGTGGTCAAGTTCTTTCTACTGCCGCTAACCGTACTGCTGATGCTGTTTTAACACGAGTAAATCCGGATAGTGCATTAAATGTAATGAACATATTACAAAAAGAAGTAGAAAGTGATTATACAGCAAAAAAGAATAAAATTTATGAAGATTATGCAAAGCATGGTTCAAAAGTAAGAAGAGATGAAGAGCTAAATAATTTAAATGAAAGCACTAAAGAGGCTTATAAAAATTTAGGAGCTAATAAAGATTATATAAATAATACTACTCTTCATGAGTTAGATGGTGATAGAAAAAAAGTTGTTTTTAAACATTTAAAAGACAAGCAAGATGCCCAAGCTAATATAGAGGCTATTAATGACCAAATAGCAAATGCAGAAGGCGTTGTTGATACATCAGATTTAAAAAATCAATTAAAAAACCAGCAAGATGCTTTATTAAAAGCTAAGCAAGGAGTTTTTGAGCAAAGAGCGCTGCATTTAAGAGATAAGCATGGTAAAGCTATTATTAATTATATAAAAAATGATACTGAGGGTGATTTCAAAGATGTTTCAGTTTATGAGGTAAACACTGTAACAGAGGCTAAAAAGGAAATTGAGGATGCTGGTTATGATCTTAAAGATCCTGAAGTACAAAATTTATTAAAAGGCGAAAATAATGCTGTAATTTTAGGTGGAAAAGATATTGTAATTGTTGAGGATAATATTCAAAAAAATTTAAAAGCAGGAGATTTAATAAGTACTAATGCTATTCACCATGAATTATCTCATTTTATATTACGTAATGCCACTGCTAAAGAATTAAACAATTTAAAAACTGGTATTAAAAATGATCTTTCT
>MDTC01229906.1_pt1 | contig 12131 bp, 14 predicted proteins | sample 811181 | NCBI WGS metagenome assembly MDTC01 (sample SAMN05326644, study PRJNA326480) | marine metagenome | isolation source: seawater | place: Pacific Ocean: North | collected 2011
AACTGGATCACTGAATTTAGTATCAATTGACATAATGGCCAAGCTTTCAGAAAGCTGCTCTTTAATAGAAGCTTTCACAGATTCTTGAGTTGCAGAATCGACACCATCCTTAAATTTTAAAGCTACGTACACACAACCGTAAATTGCTGGTACGTTATCATTGCCGCCCCAAGCAACTACGTCTTCAATAGAAGCAGAAAATCTTTGTAAGATAAGAGCTTTATAATCTTCTGAAGTAACCAGCCTTTGTTGAGTAGCAAAAGCCAAAGGTGCGTTTGCTTTGACTGAAGAGATAGATTCTTTTTCAGCGCCTGCAGCTGAATTAGTAGATGTAGTTACGTTTATAGTATAGTCAACTGAGTTGACAGTAATATCGTTGTCAGCAATAAACGTCGTTGCACCATTAGCCACACCCCCCTTTGTAGAAAGATATGATACTTCAATTTTATTTCCAGCGCTTGGAGCTTTACCTAGAACATTTCCATCACTAAATATAAGTTCATAAAAACCATTAGGAGCTTCTCTAATAAAGAACACAGTCGAGTCTGTATTAATACGTATCTGATTTTCAATGTCGGTGTATGCTGCAAAAGTTGAAGATGTAAATGTATCGAAAACATTAACTGATAGTGTGTTAGTGTCTACAGTTTTATCTGGAATAATATACACCTGTTCATCAGACGTTTCACCAACTATAAATGTTTTTGTTTTTAGCGTACCTTCTTTGATGGGAAGATTCTCATCTCCAGACGATGTCTTGAATACAAAGTTACCAAGTCCGTCGTTTGTAGCAATGTATGCTTCTAGAGTTTGAAAAGTATATGACACTCCATCTACACTTGCACTAAACGTAGTGTTGGAAGGTAGAGTGACCGTGTTAACTGTAGTGATTCCTGTAGCTATAGATGCTTTGATGGTAGCTGTTGATGCTGCTACGGATCGAGGATAGTAACCTAATCCTTCGGCATGAGATACAACAGAAGATCTTAATTGCGCTGATCCTAAGAAAGATTCGTTAACGCCAATATTTGCAATCAATCCATTTAAGTGAGTGTTGTATGCCAAAACATCAAGAATGTTTGATAAACCCGATGCTTCGAAATTATAATCAGCAAATTCAGATTTAGATTTAAAGTACGTTTTTAGATTTTCTTTGATTGTATCAAAATCTAAATCAGATGATTGTATAATTGTTCCCATCTTATCTCAACCTCGTTAGTGAAACTGCTAGATCTACTATTTCCAGTGTGTTAACTACTTGAAACTTTACCGTTACTTTTATAGAATTTTGATCGCTTTCTATTTCAGGCGTTACGCTTCTTACTATTGCTCTTGGCTCATGATTTGATATTGCTGTTCTTACTCTGTCTGCGATTTCTGTCTCATCAAATTCTTCGTCTAAAGAAAATAAGAACCGATTTAAATCACCGCCATAAAAAGGACGAAATGGTTTTTCACCAAAGTTAGTCAACAAAATGTTTTTAACAGCTTGCTTCACGGCTGCAGCATCTGTTTTTTTAAATAAATCGCCAGAAGGCTTTGGTTCAAATGTTAAATCCACATCAGTGTACGTAGCATTACGAGATGTCGTAATTGCTTTAGTATTTAGATTTCCATCTTCTGTCGAAAATACTCTTGCCATGCTTCTATTTATACCTTAATTTCAGTAATTCTAATTGCGCCGTATTTAGGAAATTGATCTGTCGGTGGATATGAAATAAAATATAGCACATGTGTCTGCCCGGTCGCTGGTGCACTGTGCAATCTTACCTGAAATCTAATTTCTATATTTCCTGTATGTGAATAATATGAGGATCGAGTTGCAGTATCGTCATAAGTGCTTTGAATATAGTCCACGCTGCCAGCATCATTTCCGCCATATCCACCGCCACCCCAGGTATCGTAGGGTCCTGATGCATTTAAGGAATTGCCCATAGTTGTAAAGGTATTACCGCCATCCTTTGAAATTTGAGCTCTTACACCAAATCCATTACCTGGAGAACCGCCCTCATCCGCAAAATAATAAGGGAAATGGTATTGGACCTCGACGTGACTTTGATTATGAATTTTTTCAAATTGCACAGACTTTCTTGCGCCAATACCCGTGCAATTGTAACCTGCCGCGTCAGCAGCGTTAATGGTTATAGTCTGAAATGCAGTACTTTGATCGGCGGCATTTAATTGTATGCCAGATGTTTGAGTTCCTGTCACCCATCTTGCAGATTTGATAGTTTCACCTGGTCTATAATATGTGGTACCATATGATAGTGTAGTAAAGTGTGCAGAATCGACACTCATTCCTCGCGCTGTAGTGTTACCATTTTTTAGAACACGATCAAGAGTCATATCACTATCAAGATCGCGAAAGTTCTCATCCATTTCAGCATATGTAAGTGCTAAACCTTTGGCCGATCTCTTAGTAATTGTCATGTTGTTTCTCCGTCATCGTTATAATACACTCCAATCAAACTTACAAACTTTCCATTTTCGGTCCCAGGATTATTCTTAATATAGTCAAAAGCTACGTATTCGAATATCTCAGTTTCCTGTTTTGTAGGAACCGAGGTAAATGTAAAACCTGTCGCATCTAGTTCTGCCATATTACCCTGCTATTACGTTACCAGATCCGCCGGCAGATGCGTTCGGGACCCAAGAGCCGTGGCCACCAGTGCCATCGCCAATCCTGTGCACACCACGTCCATTTACGATTACTTTACCTGATCCTCCAGTGGCTGGATCACCGCATCCAGTTGCATCGCCAATCCTAACTGCTCCTGCACCATTTACTATTACATTGTCAGATCCACTTGCATAAGATGTACTATGAAATGGATTCGGCGTAGGCGATGCATGGCCAATGTGGCTATCCGTGCCTCTTCTCGTAATACCAGGCATTATGTCCCCTCGCTCCCTACAGGTTTACAAACATATTCCACTGTATCCCAATCACCGTCAGCTGGTACACTCACATACACTGGTAACATTTCTCTACACTGTTCTTCTTTTTCAAACCATTGAACGTCTTGTTCTACGCATATGCTTCCTAAACAAACGGTCAATAGTATATGCCATATAGTTGCCATTAATTTAACAAAATCTTTCCTGTGGTTGTAGTTTTTTGATCGCCAGTAACCGAAGTTGTCTGTCCGCCCCCAAAAGTTTCAGTGACACTGCCTTTTACCGTTAGATTCAAATTACCATCAACTGTTATTTCCATATTTCCTGTAACGTGCAACTTATCGTTTCCAGTTGCAGTTCTAAATCCATTCTTATGATGTGTAACAACATCTCCGTTTGGATGCATTTCTATAAATGTACCTGACCTGTGATAGATATGAATTCTTTCGTAACTACCATTGCTGTCATGAGAATCATCAATCTCAATGACGTGACCTCTTGCAGTCTGATGAACTTGATTTAAAGGATAGATTGCATTATAAGGTTGATCTGGTTCTCCAGTTACTGTGTCTGGAGTTTTTGTAATTGTGTTTGTGCCACGCGCAAGTTGATTTGTGCTTCTACCACCCGGTGAGTTTTCTTCTAGTTTAGGAAGACTTCCGAGTACAAGAGGAAGTTGAGAATTAGTTCCGTCTAAAAATACTCCAAATACACGAGCACCAACTTGAATTCCAGTGTGTATACCTAGTCCTTTTGTTCCACCTTCAGTTATAGGTAATACAGTTTGAGCCCATGGCAATCCAGAATCGGGTATGTCATTTGTATTTTCGGTATGAATACCTACAATTCTAACTCTAACTCTACCAAGTTGCATAGGATCTTGTACGCTTACAATTCTTCCTATGAACCAGCGAGTTTCATCACCATAATAATCTTTATATCGTGTTGGAATCATTTCTTATAATTACCTAGCTTAATGCATGTTAAAGCTACATCATATCTTTCTTTTTTAAACATATGTCTAGAGGCAAAGATCAAATAGTCACCAGACTTTTTAACATCAATTGATTTTTCACCACCGTCTCTATCTGGCTTTGAAGCTTCAAATTCAACTCTTAGGTTGTTACCTACAGTTACGTGTTTATCTCCATCTAAAAAATCAATACCATCTGTTAACATGCTAAGTGGATTCTTTTTAATCATATTATCCATAGCACGCGAAATAATTTCTAACTTATATTCAGCTCTATCTGTTGTCTCTCTATAAGATAAAGGATACGCTCCAGTATCTACTTCTCTATATGCGCCAGATCCTCCTACTTGTGTAATTGTTTTAGAATCGAGTTCATTAAAAGATTTGCCTTTTATCTTATATTCATCAGAAAACGAAAAGTTAGGTTGGTTAGACTGTATAGCGCCTGTATCTAGTGCTGGCAATAAAAAGTCTTTCATAACGTCAAATTTAAAAGATTGATGTTTTTCGTTTATTGAATCAACGTATTCGTATTTTGATCCAATTATTCCTTTTTGAATAACCTTATAAAGATTTTCAGTTGCACCTAGAAATTCATGGCTAAATATTGTTCTTCTCTTCACGTCAGGGTCGTCAGACTTTGTTGCTTTTGAAGAATACTTATATGTTACATCGGCATTGATAACGGGATTTTGCAGCATTGATCCTAAGTCATTAAACTGCAATGCATCTCCAACAAAAGTAGAATATAGGTAAAACGGATATCCGTCTCTATTTGTCGAACGACTACAAATCCATTGCATAGCTTCGATAGGATTAAGGTTCGGCACAATCAGACTTAATTTTTGTTTATCTGTTTGTGTGCCTATCAATTCTTTATCTAAAAATTCAGAAGCAATATCTTGTAAGATCTTACTAGGTTTTCCAGAATAGTAACGATTTACATTTAAAGCATTTGAAATAAAGTTAATATCTTCAACCAAGTGAATCGCAACAGTCTGAATATTGTCGTTAATTTTTTCAGTATTTAGAACTTTAGAAATATAAAAATTTTTCTTTACTACTTCAGTGTCATCTCTTAGACTTTTGACTGCAACAGTTATTCTCTCTCCTCCAAGAACATCTGCGTTTTGAAACATGTTTTCATTGTCTACTAAAAAGATAAAGCCAGTTAAGTAAGGCTTTTGCATATGCTCAAAAATCTCAACGTCTTGTACAACCTCTCGTAGTTCAACATCTACATTCAATCTTTCTGATTGAAGAAGTACACTTTCAATTTTATATGTTTTACTATTATCAGCCATTAGATAGAAACTGCTTCTCTAAATGCTTCTACAAGTTGATTAATAGAACCAGGTTCGATAACTCTTATCTGTCTTAACTCTTCATTCCTTCCATTTAAAAACTCAAGCCAAGTAATCTTTGTGATAGATGATCCTGGTCCAATTCCAGGATTAATATCCACATACTCTTTATCAGCATTTTCATAATGATGAGCTGCGTTATATTGTGGAGCAACGCTATCAATAACAAGAGACTCGGTAGCTCCAGTGAGCGTATTTACAGACGTTACAGTTTCTCCAGCTACAAAAGTCCCGGTTGCATTCTTAATCCAAATCTGTCCTAAGTCTAACTCTCTATGTTTTACTTGTGCCGTAGCGCCTGATCCTAATCCATTTAGAGTTTGATTTACTTTAAAGGTTGTAGATATTGGAAATGTTTTTGTAGTTATAACCGTAGAACTATAAACTCTTTTTGCTTTATTAAAAACATCACCTGGAGCAAGAGGCCAACCGCTTTCTCTTAATTTTTCATTCATAAGAAAAAATGTCCAATGATATTCGGCTTTGTCGTACAGCCTCATTGAAACTTGATCAGGCCTCTCGTTATTTTGAATGTAATAGTCTTGATATGCAGTAGTAGCATCTTTGACTTGATCGATCACATCAGAATATATTGATATATTTTCAATTGCATCTTCGGTTGTTTCATTACCAAACTTGTAAAAGGTTCTTGGAAAATATTTAAAGTATCTCATTACACACCTCTCTGTGTAACTCTTCCTTCGTATTGATAGAAGGTATCGTTTTCTTCGTTAACCACATCATTACGAGAAAGAGCTTTGTATTCGGTAAAGGTCATGTTTAAATCTACTTCTGTAGGAGAACCATCTGGATGAAGAACAGCACTAGTAGGGTTGTATACAGTAGAAACAGTTTTCAAATAACAAAGCTTGATTGGTGTACCAATATTTTTAAATCTTTCGTCGCTTCCTTTTGATAGAAGTTTAATTCTAAACATGTTTGGATATTCAAACGCAACGTTTTCTTCTAGCTCATGAGGATACGCGTGGAATCTAAAAAATTTAACAATATCTTTTACCATGACAGATTCTTGTGCAGATCTTGGAATAAATTTAAAAGTAAAGTTGAATTCTCTTACTGAAACACCATTAAACTGAGTACGCAAGTTAGGATTCATAGAAGCTCGAGCTGTTATGCTTACTGCATTCCTAGCAGTGTCACCTAAGTTTTGTGAAGCTCTAACAGCAGCAACTCTTGACATTCCGCCTGATTTAAATAATTGTCCGATAGAAGCGGCGCCTTCTTTAAGACTTTCCATTACAGAACCAGCGATTGCATCTCCTCTGTTAGCCGCAGCCATGCCACCCATACCAAGTAGACCAAGAGAGGCGGTAGCATAATCAAATCCATCGTTGACTTGAAAAGACACCGGCATATATAAATCTGCTTTCTCACCAGCAACTTCGTAAACCAAAAGAGGATTGCCTTTTACGGTCGTGCTTTCTTGTCTTTTTCTTATTCGACCAATAATGCCCGCATCGACTCCAGCTGACTTAGCAGTTTCAGTCGAGTCAAACCTTATAGCAATATCAGGTGGTAATATTCTGATTGCTTGAAAAGATATCCTCGTGCGATATGACGGATCTGTAGCAACTGGAAACTTTAGATTACCTGGGCCGCTTTTCTGATTTGTATCATTTTGAATTCGAGATCTACTCATTACTAATCCTTATAGATATAAAGTAATTTGAAACTATTTATATCGAAAAATGGCATATTCTGGACGATACAACGTACTGAACTCGAAGAAGTACAAAGGTGATCACACCAACGTTATCTTTCGCTCATTATGGGAGAGAGATTGTTTTAAGTGGTGCGATTCAAATCCAAAGGTAAAGGCATGGTCTTCAGAGGAGATCATGATTCCATACTATTATGAAGCTGACAAGAAATATCACCGCTATTTTCCCGATCTCAAGATTGTCTTTGAAGACAAAACAATCATCGTCGAGATCAAACCAGATAAAGAAACCAAGCCGCCGACAGGAAACAAAAGAACAAAAAGATATATTACCGAAGCGCTGACCTATGTAAAAAATATGAATAAATGGGAAGCAGCTAATTCCTTTTGTAAAGATCGTAAATGGGAGTTTCAAATCTGGACAGAAGAAACATTGTATTCAATGGGGATCATGGCAAAACCTTTGAAGAAAGTTCCTGGCAAATTGAAACCACTACGACCATATCGTAGAAAACGTAAAAAATAGTTATAAATACTGGTATGGCAGGTGAAAGTTTATTTAGAGAACTTGAGATAGAGGCATTCCGTGCTGGTATTACACCGCGGACAAAGGAATCTATACGCTGGTTTCAAAACAAAGCAAGACAAATGTTTCGCGGCAGAGTTGTCAGGAACAGATTAGAAATCATGCAAGACGAAGCATTAGAACTACAAAGAAGACCAGTGACACGTACTCGCGGTCCGGTTGGTAATATGTACATGTTTTTCTATGATCCAAAACATAAAAAGACTTTACCATATTACGATGGCTTTCCTCTTATTATAATGATGGGACCTGCATCAAATGGATTTATGGGTTTAAATTTACACTATCTTCCACCAGCCCTGCGGGCTCGCGTGCTCGACGCAGTGTTGGCAGACAATGGAAAGATTCCGCAAAGATTTTTGGCACCGGCTATGAAACACTATTTGTTTAAACATGTTAAGAGCAGGTTTGCAGAAGTAGAAAAACCCGAATGGGAGATAGCAACATTTCTTCCAGCAGCAGATTGGAATAAAGCGAGTGCAAATAAAGTTTACAGAGATTCTCGTAGAAAAGCTAGAGGTGGATAATGGTAGCATCACTTGATGAATTAAAAAGTTCAATCTCAACAAAAGGTGGATTGGCTCGTCCAAATAACTTTGTTGTTGAGCTGCCTCCTCTTGCTGGTATATCTAGTAGAGACATGAACATTTTGTGTAGACAGGCCACACTGCCAGCAAAACAAATCGTAACACATGAACGTCGTATTGGTATGGAGTTTGAAAAGATAGCATACGGATATGCAGTTGATGATGTTTCTTTAACATTTCTTGTAATGAATGATTACGGAGTTAAAGAATACTTTGACGCTTGGAGAAATCTAATTTTAAATGAAGATGCCCAAACTGTCAATTACAAAGATGAATATCAAAAAAGAATTGTAATACACCAATTGGCCAACAGCATTCCTCAAGTGTTTGGATCAGCTTCAATCAGCGTAGGACCTCTGACAGCTGGAATATCCAGAGGATTCGGATTCTCAGCTGGAGGTAGAATTGATATATCAACCACCGTTTATTCATGCGAATTGATAAACGCGTTTCCAACAACTATCGGAGAAATTGCTTTCAACAATGATCAAGATTCATTTATTGAAATGACCGTGCAAATGTCCTATACAAACTGGAAAGTACTTCCAGCAGGACAGAAACAAGTAACATTTACATTATTCTAGGAGTAAATTATGGCACTGCCTAAGTTAAATAACGCGCCAAAATATGAAATGAAGATTCCATCTCTTGGCAAGTCGGTAAGATACCGGCCATTCCTTGTAAAGGAAGAAAAAAATCTTATGATTGCTAGCGAAAGTGGCGATCCAAAAAATGTTTTTAGAGCCTTGGTTGACACTATTAGTGCTTGTGTAGAAGACAATATCAATGCAAAGAAACTTACTTCTTTTGACGTAGAGTATATGTTTTTGCAAATGAGATCAAAAAGTGTAGGTGAAAGCTCGAAAGTCGGATTGAAATGTAGTAAGTGCGAAGCACCAAATGAAATGTCAATTAGGCTGGACGAGATCGAGATTGAGGTTCCTGAAGTCTCAACTAAAATTGAATTGACAGAAGAGATTACATTAGAAGTAGGGTATCCTACATTTAATGATATTATTGAGACAGGAATTAATGACGGAAAAGAAGCGAATACTTCACAGGCTTTTGCTTTGATTCGTAGTTGTCTAAGAGGAATTCAGACAGAGGACGAAAGAATTGATTTGTCAGAGGTTTCCGAAAAGGAAGTACAGGACTTTCTTGATTCTATGAATACTGCACAGTTTGATAAGATTAAACAATTTGTAGATTCTATTCCTAAGTTAACTCATGATGTAGACTTTGAGTGTAAAGCTTGTGGCCACGAAAATAAATTGACTATCGAAGGAGTCGCAAATTTTTTATCCTAGCTCTATCTCATGAAGCGTTAGAAAATTATTATCAAATGAACTTCAACCTAATGACTCATTGGAGTTGGAGCCTGACTGAGATAGAGGAAATGATACCATGGGAAAGAGAAATTTATATCTCTTTATTGATTAACCACTTGAAAGAAGAAAAGTTAAGACAAGACCAGCAAAGGTAATAACATGGCAGACAAAAGTTTATACGACGTATGCGAACAGCTAAAGGCTAACAGCGATAGAAATACTGCGCTGTTAACTACGCTCAACTCTTCTGTGCTTAAGTTGAATAATATGATGGGAAGCTTCCTTGATATTATGAATCAACAACGTATGGATATGCTTGAAGCTATGCGTGAACAAAAGTCTGACAAGGCTGCAGCAAAAGCAGATGCTGGCCAGCCAAAGGGCGGCGGTAATATTGCTATGATTCTTGCTGGTATCGCAGCAATCGCATCAGGATTTCTTACCGGTATTCTAGATTCGGTAAAAGCTTTAGCCAAGCTTGCACGATTGGATAAAGCGTTTGATGCAATTAAAGGTGCCATCCGAGGATTAGGCAGTGGAATGAGAGCGAGGTTTGTGGCATTTGCCGACGACGCCTTGCGAATACTCGATGATCTAATCAAACCACTAAAGACTTTCTTTAGTGCCGAAGGTGGATTTGCAAGATTTATTCAAGGACTGCGCGGTGCTTTCAGAGATACATTTCGTGGCGCAGCTAAAATCTTTGATGACCTGATTCAGCCATTTAAAACACTAATGTCTGGCGAAGGTGTAGTTGGCCAGAGGATCACTAAATTATTTAACAGTATTGTCGACATTTTTAAGTTTCCATTTGAAGGAGTTATTGACGACGTAGTTAAACCATTTAGAGCTATCTACATGTCTGGTGAAGGACCGAGCGTACTCAGCAGAATCATTGGTACTATCACACGCCCATTCAATGCAGCAGTCACTTTTGTTACCGATTTAGTAAAACCACTAACTACATTCTTTTCTGCCGAAGGTCCAATCGCAAGAGCGTTCGGTGTCATTAAACAGGCGTTTGCTATCTTCAGCGAAGGATCTGAATTGATGAAAATGCTTAATGGTATTGGCCGAGTGATTGGTCGTTTATTCTTCCCTATCACATTGATTATGACAGCTTTTGATACAATCAAAGGTGCACTGGCTGGATACGAAGATGAAGGTATTATAGGTGCTATTCAAGGTGCAATCACCGGTCTTCTCAATTCAGTCATTGGTATGCCATTAGATCTATTGAAAAGTATAGTCGCCTTCCTTCTTGACAAATTTGGTTTTGACTCTGCAGCCGAAGCACTGAAAGGGTTTAGCTTTTCGGATATAATTTCTGGCTTGGTTGATAGTGTCTTTGACATGTTTAAACACGTGATAAATGGCATTATTGAATTAGCTGCGACAGCAATTGACGCGATTCCACTGATTGGTGATGGTGTTGGTGACAAGATAAGAAGCATGAAGTTTGACACCAATGTTCAAGAAAGAAAAAAGTTAGACAAAGAAATAGAGCAAGCTAAAGAAGATGAGAAAGCCGCTGCAGCGGCTGCTGATAGAGCTGACACCGCATTGACTAAAAGCCAGAGAGCTGCTGATCAAGGTAACATGTTTATTAAGGACGCTACTACTGGCAAAATGCGTAAGATGACCGATGAGGAAGTTGCTGCTTCTATGAGTCGCAGAAGAGATAGAGCAGATGTAGCAAGTTCTCAATATCTTGAAGCTGCAAATAGAACAGATGAATTGCAAAGGCAGAGAGCTGCTCTTGAACCTGGTGCTGCTGGTGGAGTCAATGTAGATGCTCGTGATCAGAGCAGTCCTTCAAATTCATCTTCCGCTATGATTACACAACCTCCAGGCGCGGTTGATGTAGAAGATGCTACCTTAGCGGGTGCATAAAGAAAGGGGAGCTAAAGCTCCCCAATCTCCGGGATACCTGGCTAGGCCTGGTTACCCTTCTCCTTTCTAGTTACACCAACTTTTGCCCGAATCTAATTCTGCGGCTAGGCCTTGTCGTGGTTGGCAGACCTAATCTTCGTTTGCCAATCGCGCAAAGTATGACATGGTATCGTCATCCTCTGTCTGCGGAATTGTTTCCGCCGTTGGCATCGGAGCTTGAGCAGCCGGCTCATTTACCTGAGCTTCCTGCTTCATAGAAGGCGCTCCGACAGAAGCTTCTTCACCAAGAACACGACCTAGTTTTGCTTTGAGGTCATCATAGGTTTTGTAGTTCTTGGGATCGGTGAATTCACCGAGATCATATAGTTGGTTATAGACTGCTTCCAGTCTGGATTCGTCTGACTCATAGAGAGCAGATGCGCTTGCAAACTCTGACTTATCATAATTACGATACCCTTCAACATTACGAATTTTAAGTTTAAAGTCGGCACCTTCCCAAAAATCAAATGGGTTAACCGGCTGTTCATCTTGAAACGAAGGTTGCATGAGGTCCATGATCTTGTCAAAGATTTTCTTACCGAACTTATAAATGAAGACTTTACCTTCATTTACTGGGTTAGAAGGATCTTGCAAAACAAGTACGTTAGTTACGTAGTGCAGTCTACGCTTCTGAGTACGGGCTTTTTCTTTATCTGACTCGATGCCAGAATTCCACAACCTGGAGTTGAGTTCTCCAACTGGATCAGGCTGACCAATAGAAGTAAGGCTGTTTTCGATATACCATAAACCGGTTGGTCCTTTAAATCCGTGGTCCCAATAAC
>MDTC01110825.1_pt1 | contig 12130 bp, 6 predicted proteins | sample 811181 | NCBI WGS metagenome assembly MDTC01 (sample SAMN05326644, study PRJNA326480) | marine metagenome | isolation source: seawater | place: Pacific Ocean: North | collected 2011
AATTTGACGGTGGATTCTTCCCACTCATTACACTCGTCGCCAGGGCCAGGAATTTTATCTGGGTCTAGAGCTTCCTCGACCGTCTCATCCTTTTCGTCTTCCGGTATGTCTTCGACTGGTTCGGGCGGGTTCGCATTGAAGAGATTGCGGTCTCGAATCAACTCACCCCACCCAAGTGCCATGCCCTTGATGGTGGACTTTTGCTTCACTTTTGCTTCGGGCGCCTTTCGGTCTGGCTCTACACTCACCAATTGTTCGGCGATGAGATTGTTTGCAACCCGAGCCGATAGAAATGCGAGGCCCGTAAGGAGCACCAAATTGACGATCCAAAAATATCTTTTAGCAGCGCTTTCCATCGTTTGGCTAAAGGTCCTTTGACTACAGCAGGTTTTGAGGTGGGCCGGGCCAATATAATGAACCAACATATCCTCGAATATGTTTCTTTTTACAAGAATCGTGCCGGTTCTCTGTTTAGGGTAAGTCGAGCCTAGCTGGCACGGATCTACACGGAAATCAATGTGGTGTCGTGTGCCAATTTGTCAAAAGGGAAGCGAATGCTGGTTAAGGATGTCAAAATGACATTCTGCTCTTAGTTGTCCAGTTTTCTGTAGATGGTTCGCGTCGCGATACCAAGGAGCTGCGCCGTACGTTTCTTATCACCCCCCGTAAAAAGGAGTGTTTCACGGATTACGCGACGCTCGATTTCATCAAGTGGTGTGCCGATTGGAATTGTCAGGATTTCAGCGTCTCGAACCTCATTATTGATGGTCGCGGGCATGTCAGACTCGTCTAACACAGTATTTTTCGCGAGAACAACCGCACGCTCCATGGTGTTCTGGAGCTCACGAACATTACCGGGCCAGGAATAATCAGTCAGTTTTTGAAGCGCACTTGGCGCGATCCCATCGATTATCTTCTGATTCTTCTCCGCATAGAGGCGAACAAAATAGTCGGCGAGGAGCGGCACATCATCTCGACGTGCGCGGAGTGGTGGCACCGTGATCGGGATGACGTTGAGGCGATAGAATAAGTCCTCTCTGAAATCACCACTTTTCACAGCGGCTTCCAGATCGCGGTTGGTTGCAGCGATGATCCGGCAATCGGTGAAGAGTGTCTCTTGGCCGCCCACGCGTTCGTAGTCTCCGGATTGTAGAACCCGCAGTAGTTTGACCTGGATTTGAGGTGACAGTTCTCCGACCTCGTCAAGAAAAATTGTACCTCGATGTGCTCTCGTAAACCGTCCGTCACGTTGCATGTGTGCGCCTGTGAATGCGCCCTTCTCCGACCCGAATAATTCTGCTTCAATTACGGATTCAGGCAGCGCGCTGCAATTCACCGTCACCAGGGGTTGATCTGCCCTGGGAGAGAGCCTGTGAACGGCACGTGCGAATAACTCTTTTCCTGTTCCACTCTCGCCCATAAGCAATACGGTCGCGGACGATGGCGCCGCTTGCTTTGCTGTGTCTAATACATGCCGCAAAGCAGGTGCATTGCCGATGATTAAATCACCGTGACGTTGTTGATTTCGAGCATCGGCCAGCTGTGCCTTGAGGGCTTTATTTTCGGCGATCAAAGTCAGTTTTTCGATGGCGCGGGTGACCGTTCGTTCGATCTCTGCACGCCTGAAGGGCTTGGTCACAAAATCATAAGCCCCCTCGCGCATTGCCTCTACAGCCCGTTCGATGGTCCCGTATGCGGTCATCAGAACGACTTCTGTATCTGGCGAAATAGCCTTTGCGTTCTTCAGCAGCTCGACACCGCTCATATTCGGCATCATGAGGTCCGTGAGAATCACGCCGACATTTTTCTGACGTAGTGTGGATAAGGCTTCTTGCCCATTGGTGGCTGCAAGCGTTCGGATCTCTAGCTTTTCAAAAATCTTAACAAGGCTCGCTAGATTAGATGTGTCGTCATCCACGACCAGTAATGTGGGTTGCATGAGCCATTCCTGACATTGGAACTCGGTACGTAGTTAACAGTTTGTTCCAGATTCAACAACGATGCCGTGGTCGCGCACTGATTCACAGTCGGTTATTTTCCACCTGGATCGTGTATCGAAGGGCGGGGAGATGGAGCGATTAGTCGTCGGCGGGCTCATATGAGCCGTGGTCAAAGGAGAGCACGTTGTAGACATTGACATCGTGTGATTTGCCCTTGAACTTGACCGCATCGAATGACTCGTACTTCACTCGGTCTCCCAGCGCAGATGTGACTGGATCGGAGACGAGTATCTGACCTGACTTAGCATGATGGCACAATCGCGATGCTGTGTTGACCGTATCGCCGATGACTGTATAGGAAAGCGTTTTTGTCGATCCCATATAGCCCGCCACCATTTCGCCTGTGTTTATGGCCGTCCTCGCGAGGACGGGGTTGACCCCATTGGCAACCCGGAAACGATTCCAGTCTTCCAAGCTTCTCCGCATTTCCAGCGCGGCCCGAACGGCGCGCTCGACATGGTCAGTTTGTTCGACGGGCGCCCCCCAAACGGCCATTAATTCATCACCAATGAATTTGTCGAGTGTTCCCTCGTGGCGGAACACGATGTCGACCATGATTTCAAAGAATTCATTGAGCAGGGAAATCGTCTCTTGTGGGCCGATGGTTTCGCTCAGGGATGTAAAGCCTCGGATGTCTATAAATAGCACGGTGGCGTTTCGAATACGGCCGCCTTTATCCATGCTAACGCCGCCGCTCACGACCTGTTCCACGAGGTTTGGTGACAATAATCTTGATAAGCTGCTGCGCGCTACGGCCTCTTCCTCGGCGCGTCGAGCCAAACTGACATTCTCGATCCGCATCGCTGCTTCGTTTGCGAAAACTGTTAAAATTTGAAGGTCTTTCTCCGTAAAAACGCCGGTCGCAATCCGGGTGTCCAGATGAATCATGCCCAGGAGAGAACTGCCGGCCATCAGAGGGACGCACATGGTGCTGCGAATGCCCTGCATAATGATGCTGTGGGACCCGCCAAATCGGCTATCCATCGTTGCATCACTCGATAAAACCGCATGATGCTGCTCGAGTACCTCGTTGAGGATGGTACTGGACAATTGCATCTGCTCATCATTTCCGCGTCTGTTCTTGTAGGCCCGTGGCTCTGGAACGTCATCGTCGTTGAGGAGCAGAATGACCCCTCTGTCTGCACTTGAGAACTCCAATGCTTTGTCTAGAATTCGATTGAGCACTGTGTCCAGGTCAATATCTGCACCGATCGCTTGGTTGACTTCGAAAACCACGCGTAGTTTTTCGTAGTCCGTCCGCAGTGTGTGTTCATCCAGAATATCTGCCTCTGGCAAGAACTCTTTCTGCTGCGCTTCGCGCGCTTGGAGCCGAGACCGGATTGCAGTCTCAGATGCAACAGCGTGAATTGTGACATTTCCCGAAAGCCGCTGATTCGTCTCGGTGTCTTCGGTCAGAAAGACAATTCGGCTGCCGCCCATCGTTACGGTGTCATTATCAGCGAGGCGTGTCCGGCCTCTAATTTGGGTCCCGTTTATGAAGGTGCCATTTCGACTTCCGATATCTTGTAGCCAGTACGCATCGTCGGCAAACGTGATCAACGCATGCTCCTTACTGACCACTCGATCGAGTATCTGAATGGTTTGCTCTGGGTGCCGGCCCAAGGTATTGATCGCCCTTAGCTTATGCTCCCTCTGAGCGCCATCGGGCGTTGTTACTAATAGTCGAGCCAATCGAAAGTCTCCCAGTATTGGACAGGATGATAGCAAAGATTGAGGCTAAAAAGAGCATAAATTCCGACACGATCGTCAGACCGACTCAATATTGCAGGGGACTCGCATAGCACGGCGTCGATCAAACGCCCTCCGAGGTGCACGTGATGCGGGCTGAAATCGGAAAGTGATCGCTGGCCTTAATGTGGCGCAACACATGACAGCGATCTCCAATCCAGTGGTCTTTGGAGAGCATGATGTAGTCGATTTGTCGATGAGGGTCTTTGACACTGAATGTCTCTGCCAGACCAGTTCCAAAGGCAGCGAAAGCGTCCGTACAGGTATCCGTGAGAGTCCTGTACTCGGCCGACTCTGGACGGGCATTGAAGTCCCCTAATAGTATCGCTGGTCCTGACACTGTTCTCATAATTGACTGGAGCGCCTCGGCTTGCTGGCGGCGTTCACCGTCCTTGATACTGAGGTGAGATGTGATGAGCGTGACAGGGATCTGCGTCCTCATCTTGGCGATTAGGCAGACGCGTTGTTCATCCGCGTCTATTGGCAGGCGGCGGTGTGCGATCACCTCATGGGCGGATCGTGTTAGTAAGGCGATGCCGTATTGTCCACCGTCGCTGTCTGTCAGTGCGCCGCAAAATGTGCCGTTCATTCGAAGGCGCTCTGCTAAGTAGGCGGTTTGATCGATGCGTTGGCCCATGTTCCAGTGCGAACCAACCTCTTGGATGGCCAACACGTCTGGTGTGCCGTAGGCGATGATCGCGTCAGCAATGTCATCAAGATTGCTGTCCAGACCAAGGCGAATATTATACGACATGACGTCTAGTTGCATGGGGTCACACGTCGTCCTCTTCTGCGCTGATCCGCGTTGGAAATGAGAGTCTAAAAGTTGTACCTTGTCCCGGGCTGGACTTGACTCGAATGAAACCATCATGAGCATCGACGATCTGCTTGACCATAGACAACCCGAGTCCCGTACCCTGTGCCTTTGTGCTGTAAAATGGTTCGAATAAACGTTCTTGGGTATCGACTTGGATGCCACCACCCGAATCGGTCACTTCCACATAGACTACGTCACCAACTCGACGGATCCTAAGAACAATATGGCCCCCATGGGCCATGGCTTCCTTCGCATTTCTAATCAAATTAATGAGCGCAGCACGGACCTGGTTCGGGTCCACTTCGACGGGTTTTGGGACGGGGTCAGGGTCCAGTCTCATTTTGACACCCGCGCGCTCCATCTCCGAACGGAAAAAATCGATGAGCTCTGCGGCTGTATGGTTCAGATCGACGAGGGACTTCTCGGGGACCGGGAGCCGCGCAAAGCGCAGATATTCCTCTGTGATTTCTTTAAGCCGATCCACCTCGCGCGTGATGCTCATTAACAAGTCGCGCGCATTATCGACGGAGCTGGTCTGTTGACTGGCGGCCAGTTCCTCCATCATCAGCTCAGAGTTCAATCCGATGCTACTCAGGGGGTTTCTCAGTTCATGAGTAATTTGGGCGGACATGCGGCCAACCGTTGCCAATTGTTCTCGTTGAAGTAGCGTTTTCTGCTGTTCATTTAATTTGGCGTCCCGTCGTCGAATTGCTTCCGCCATTCGATTGAATTCAGTGGCCAGCAAGCCTAATTCATCGTTTGCCTTGGTCATAACAGGTGTATCATATTGGCCATCAGCCACCCGTTCAACACCCTCCCGCAGCGCCCGAAGGGGGTTGAGCATTCGGGTTGCCAGAAATGTGATGAGCAAGCCCAATAAGGTGGCGACTGTGGCAAGGAATATTGCACCCCAGGCCAGTTGATCCTCATCCTGCTCAAACACATCGATTGTTCGGCTCAATGCTCGGCTTGTTTCGAGTCCGAAAAACTCAACTTCACGAGCCAGTTTGGCAATCGCTCGCCGCGTTGGTCTCCTAAAGACTGTGATGTCTTCGCCATCCTCGAGCGCCCTAAAAAAAGTTTTTAGTTGCGTGTCCATGGCCCGATATTCTGAGTCTAGACGCTGAAAATGCGCGAGTAATGCTTGCGCTTCAGGCGATCCGTCTCGGCGTTCAAGGCGGGACCGCATTTTGTCGAGCCTTTGAGCTAGGCGTTGAGGTGTTTGATCACCTTTTTGTAAGCGGTCGACAGCCCGCAATAGGCTATTGCGGTCATTGAGTCCGGCGACAAGAGAGAGACGTCTCAAGTCAGATTTGACCTCGGCGACCATAGACGGGAGTGGGACGAGGCTGGTATGGAGTCGAGTCAAAGTGGTACCTAATTCACGGATCCCCCATGCCGTGTAGACCATGACCCCACCGAATGTGAGCATGAGTGCTACGAAACCTGCGAAAATTTTTCCCGGTAATGATATACGCACTATAAGCCTTACTCATCAGGTCGTTGACGTGGGAGCAGTCGTTGTGATACCCGCTTGCGACGTCATAGGACGTTATAATACATCGGTCAAGGAACCATCGGTGTTTGAAAAGGTAAAAATGAAACGGATAATTGTCCTTGGAATGTCGGGCTTAATGGTATTCACCGTGAGCCTGGTTGAGATTCAGATTGCCCATGCTGAGGCCCTAAAGCCTCGTGTTTGGATCGCACCAATACAGGCCCGTGAAGGGGTTGCCGGTGCGAGTCTACTCGCTGAAAAATTTGACGAAGTCGCCCGCGGTCAGCTGCAGCGTAGTCAAAAGATCGAGACGGCGGATAAGGCAGGCATGGGTCCAGTCAAGGCGGGTGAGTCCGATCCTCGTATCGAAAAAGCAGAACGCCTTAGGGTTGCCAGTAAGCAAGATTATTCGTCTGGTAATAAGAAACGGGCATTCAAGCAACTCAAAGCCGCCTTGGAATTGTACGAAGCGGGGCTTGCGTCCATCGCTAAGCTGGAGGTTGTCCTCGAGACTTTGGGGTACCTAGGTGCGTCCGCCTTTGACCTTGGCTACGAAGGCGACGCTCGAGATTATTTTCGTCGCGTCGTGAACATGGCACCCGATGCGGAGCCCCTCGATGAATACAGCGATGGCTCCAAAGCATTCTTTGCAAAGACCCGTAAAAAGCTTCTGAAAAAGAAAAAAGGTAACATCTATGTCCAATCGGTCCCCAAGGGGGCTACAGTCCGTTTAAATGGTGTTGAAAAAGGCAAGACGCCCCTTCGCTTGAAATCCCTTGTCCGTGGGTTTCACTGTATCCAACTCTCCCATCCAAGTGCTGGGCTGGCCGGGTCTGTCGTGAAGGTGAAGAGCAAGAAAACGACGAGGACAAAACTTACTCTGTCAAAGGATGTTGGCCCGAAACAACCGGGTAAAGCCTCTGATGGTGATGTTGCTATCTTGTTAAAATCTGTTGCTGATAATCGACTTGACCGTGGGTTTCGAAATAAGGCAGCGGAAATCGGTGAGTTGACTCAAGCTCGATACGTTGTTGTTGGCGCCATCGATGCCGAAGGAAACGGGTTTGTTTTAAATGCCTTCGTTTACGGCTTAAGAGAGAAACAAGTCGTGGCATTAGACCGATTCAAGTTCAAAGCCGATATTGCCAGCACGATGATTAAGGCCGCTCAATTTGCCAAAGAAGTTGAAAAAACCGCCTTGGCTTTTCCCGAGGATAAGGTTCTGGCTGGTGGTGTCTTTGTGGTTCGAGCAGAGCCAACAAAACCGCCAACTGTTCCGGCTGCTAAGCCGGCACCGGCGCCCGTACCCGTGCCAATCACAAGTCCGAAAGCACCGGGTCTAACCGGACCACGTGTCGTGACACCATCGCGGCCGACAGTTGAACCCAAGCCCTCGATACCTGTGGCCCAGCCAAAAGTAAGCGTACAACCGGCGCCCCCGGTGGTTGAGCCTGCACCGAATCGGATGCAGTCGGTGCCCGATCTTGTCCGAGAGACGCCGCGTCCGGTGACCAGCTATACGAGCAGACCTGATTGGTACCGTTCATGGTGGTTTTGGACGGTCACAGGCGCTGTTGTTACTGCTGGGACTATCGGTGGGTACTTTTTGATCCAGGAGGACGAACCAAGCGGTCGTTTCCAGGTTGACGTGAGGTGGAGATAATGAACCGATATATGAGCGCATGCCTTCTCTGCTTGTTTGTCGCTTGTGGTGAAGCCGAGAAAACGACCCTGAGTCTGAATGTCTATCCAGCCGAGGGGACGATGCATGATTCGATTCTCGTCGATAACAGCGCGTCCTTTATGGAGGTCGTTTTGTCCGGTGGAGAGCGTCCCTTCGTCGAACAATTTCCGATGACCGGCAGCGGAGGTACATTCTCTGACCTGCCGGTTGGAGCCGGGTACAAGTTGACGGCCCGCGGCTATCAGACCAGTCCTGACGGCACAACATCGCTGGTTTTCTACGGCGGAACCACAGAGTTTGACGTTGTCGATGGCCAGCCCATTGCAATGTCTATTCAAGTCGGTCGTTCGGACTGTGTTGGATACAATCGGCCGTCCATTTACCGCTCAGCCGATGGGAAAGCAGACCTGATCGACAAACGGGTCGGATTCGGTGTGAGTAAGCTCGCTGACGGGCGGGTGTTGATTACGGGCGGTGCCGATTTGGATGCATCGGGGGCCATCTTAACCGTTCATGATTCAGTTGAGATTTACGACCCAACTCAAGGCCAATTTATGTCTCTTTTAGACGGCAGCGGCCAGCCGGTCAGACTGTCCGAGCCGCGGGCTTTCCATTCGGCGACACGACTTCAAAACGGCACGGTCTTAATTGCAGGTGGGCAGTCGACCCCTGCAGGCGGGCTTGCCGCCGGTGTGACTATATTCAACCCGGCTGGACCCATTTTCGAAGCCCCAATTAATGCTGCTGGATTCTTGCCGCGGAAACGTCATCAGGCCCAGCGACTGAACGATGGGTCGGTCCTGGTCGCGGGTGGTGAAGATGTCAATGAGCAGGCCTTGACAAGCAGCTTCCGGTATTTTCCGACAGACCAATCTTTTCGGGCTCAAGGTGACTTAGCACAAGCCAGACGGGGTCATTCGTTGAATGCCATTGAGCGCGGAGCCGAGCTGGCCATCGCCGCGGGTGGTATTAATGACAGTGGCCTTCTGAGAAGTATCGAAGTCTTTACTACAAATCCAGCACAGACAGGGTGCGTCGGTAACGCGGTTCCTGAGCCTAATTTTGGCTGTTGGATTTCGCTCGGTACAACTCTTGAGTTGCCAGCACCGGTGTGGGGCCACGCGTCCGTGTCAATTAATGATGGGTCTGAAGTCGTTATTCTTGGTGGTTTTACGTCGAGAGACCGAACTCAAGCATCCAACCAGGTTACGGTCATTTCATCTGCGTTAAACGGGGCACGTGAAGCTGGTGTTTTAGCCCTTGGTGGGGGCGAGTTGGCAGTTGCGGAGGGCTCTGATGGCAGCACCCCTTTTATTCTCGTTGCGGGTGGTCGCATCGGCGATGCACCTCAACAGAGGTACGTCCGATTGGTTCGTTCGGACCTCAACGGTGTCGTGCAGTACACCCAGGAAGACTTGACACAGGGCTGTATTCAGCAAGGCTTCCCCGAAGCCCGATGGGCAGCTCAGGCGATCCGGCTCGATAATGATACGATCGTGGTCTTAGGTGGAACAAATCGAAGCGTCCGAGGCTTCTCATCGACACGGCGAGCTGAAGTTTATTTTCCTGAACATGTTCCGAGTTCGTTTTAACCGGTCCTCCGCTACCCAACCCATCCCTTGGGTCGTTAAATCCTGACACTGAGCCCATATTGAGCAGTACCTGCTTAGGCGCGGACGGCATTTTGATCGCAGGGAAATCGCTTCTGTCTCCAAAACGATCAATACTGACGTCAGCAAGTGAAATAATATCGGATAGATCGTGGTAACGAACGCGTCATTAGTGCGCCTCGGCTTTGCCTTGTGGATTTGCTTGGGGACCCTGCTGAGTCCTTTATCAAGTTGGGGGCGCGTCGGCGGTGAACCCCATGCTTTATACGCGCAACATCGTTTATTCGGTGGTGTTGTTGTAACGGGCAATACATTGATGACCCAGTCCGTGGTCGCGCCGCAGGTCAATAGCGTCCTATTGCCTCAGTCAGCTGGCGATGTGCGTGATCTGCCCTTCGATGCCGAGCTGGAAGCGGCCTACTTATTTTGGAGCGGCAGCATCGATGGCGAGATCGACCGTACGGCGGATCTGACGGCGGCTGATGGGACACGTTTCAATAATGTCGCTGCGGATCGGTGTGTGTCCGTGGCGACCCTGGGTGGCTTTTACTATTGTCGGGCTGACGTGAGCGAACGACTACGAAATAGGCCCGGTCCATCTCAGTTTAATGGAACCTATTTTGTAGGGGATGTGCAGGCATCTGTCGGTCAACTCAGACCGAATGGATCGTGCATCGATCGCTTCTGCCAAGCCAAATATGCCGCATGGAGTCTCGTTTTAGTCTATCGGTCTGAAACGGCAAGAACGCTCCGGGATGTCTTCATACACGATGGCTTTCGCTCACTAGACGAAGATGAAGATACGCCCGGCGTCGACCGTTTTTCCATTCGTGGTTTCGACTTTCCGGAGGGTGGGCGAGCCGTTCTGTCATTCTTCGGACTCGAAGGCGACTCTTTCCTCGGTGTACCGCCTCAAGACACTGACCCTGTGATCCCGTGCGATACATGTTTTGATTACCTGTCGTTCGGTGGTCGAAAACTCAATGATGCTCTGAATCCGTCCAACAACCTATTCAACAGTAGTTCGCCTGGGGGGTTTACGCTTGGACTCGATCTCGACAGCTTTAACGTCTCAAATTTATTGGCGGTGGGCCAAACTCAAGCTGAGATTGAGGTGGGGTCAGGGGATGGATTTGTCGACCCGTTTAACCCAGAACCCACGGGAGGAGGAGAGTCCTTCTTTCTCGGGTATGTTTTGCTCAGCGTTGATAGAAACTCTCCAAACTTTAGTCGGGACGGGACACGATTAACGGTCGTCCCAGATGAAGGGGCGCCAAATGAACGCGTGGTCTTTACTCTGCGGGTGTCTAACGAAGGGACACGGGATGCGCCAAACACGGTTGTCACTTTGCCGCTGCCAGGGGGGCTCACTTATCTACCAGGTAGTTTGCGGTTAGATGGCATCGATCCTGTTCCAGGTGCAGAGGTGGCCAATCCATTGGCAGCAGGGTTTAACCTTGGATTACTGCCCTTTCGCGGCGATTCAGACAGGTTGATCACCTTTCGAGCAACCGTGGATCCAGATGCGCGGGCTGGTGAGCGAATCGTGACACAAGGACAGGTCACTGCCGATACGCTTGAGTTGCCAGTGAACACCAACGAGGCCGTTCTAACGGTTCTCGGGGCGCTTGAGCTTGATTCGGCTACAAAATCCGTTCTGGACGGAAACGGAGATGGACTGTTCACTCCGGGTGAGGTGGCCACGTATACCATTCGAATTCAAAATCCACATGCGAGGCCGGTCAGCGGCGTCATCTTTCGAGACTCGTTGCCCAGGTACGTTGATATTTTGCAAGTTGTCGCCTCATCCGGCGATGCCCGCCATAACTTTGATGAGGGCGACGTCGAATTCACGAATATGGTCGTACAACCAGGCAACGAGGGGGCGACAGTCAGTATTATTGTTCGTATTCATGACGAAGGGCAGCTCGTCGCAGACGGTATTGGTGTGGGAGAAATAAACGGGTTGGCGGTGGATAATCAGGCCACCGTGACGAGTGGTGCGCGAGTGATCTCAACCAGGGACCCCAACCCAACCGCGGGTGCGCCAGATGGTGTCACCCGATTTGAACTGTCCTCGGAGTTAAATATAGCTGGCGCCGGCACAACAAAGACCGGGATTGATGTCAATGGAGGGTCTCTTGTTCCGGGCGATGTGATCGAATACACGGTGACGATCGAGAACAGTGGGACCACTTTGGCCAGGACCTTTATCGACGACCTCCTCCCCGAGAATGTCGGTTCTTGCACCTTGGTCTCGGAGCTGCCGGATGTCGCCTGCGACAATGGTAATCGCCTGCGTGGCTTCGTCAATGTTGAGCCTGGTGAACGTATTCAGGTTCGGTTTCGCGCGACCGTGGACTTGGGGGCACCCAACGGTACAGACATCGCCAATCGTGTGGTTCTGACCGCTGGGAATCAGCGCGTTGAGCGTACCACTGAGGCGCTACGCGTGTCGTCAGCCGCCGAGTTGTCTAACTTTACAAAGCGTGCCATTGGGCCCGTCGACCGGATCGCGGTGCCAGGACAGCGCTATGATTATCAAATTTCTTTGACCAATACGGGTAATCAGCCCGCTCAAGATATCGCCATTTCCGATCCACTGGGTGTTCGCTTTGCCAGTGTCGCGCCAGCGGATGGCGGCCGTTACGATCCAGTCTCAAATGTCGTTACTTGGACCGTTGGTGTTCTTTTGCCAGGAGATACAGCCACCGTTGGTTTGAGCGTACAACTCAGTGATGCAATCGCAAACGGAACGGAGATTCTAAATCA
>MDTC01139812.1_pt1 | contig 12130 bp, 7 predicted proteins | sample 811181 | NCBI WGS metagenome assembly MDTC01 (sample SAMN05326644, study PRJNA326480) | marine metagenome | isolation source: seawater | place: Pacific Ocean: North | collected 2011
CGGTTCCTCTAGTAACAAGAGAGCGGTCAAAAGCATTGGTGATTGTGTTGTCTTTAGTTGCAAAGTATCTTTTAATCATCTGATAATTGTTCCTTTAATATCTCGATCTGGAAATTTAAGTTCCATAATAACATTTTTAGGTGTTTTAATGTATGAGCCATCTCGAGAACGCATCTCGTCAAGATCAACCCTGTTGCTTGAATATGATGAACCTGAGCGGTTTGTAATTTTGAGATGACGCACTTCTGCTACACCATCTACTTTTCCTAAAAGTGAATAAAGTCTATTAATATAAATGGGTTCCCCAACATACAATTTATCTTCAAAGTACTCTTGCAACTTACGAATAGAACGACTAAGAACATCATTATCAGTATATCTATTATCAAGTCTTAATTTAAACTCGACGCCAAAGTTAACAATCTTGGCATCAAATATATCAATAACATCGTTTAAAGATTTATAGTGAGTAATCCAGTTTTTTAAATTGGTCTTTACTTTTTGATTTACATTTTCCAATTGATCAGCAGAATTTAAACCAACCACATATAGTGCCATTCTTCTATTGGTGGCACTAGGGTCATTAACAATTGATGCTCGTTTAATTTCTCCAAACTTTTTTGGCATGTTATAAACAGCGGATTCATAGTCTTGTCGAGTAACTGCTCTATTCTGCATTGCATAATATGCTTTTGCTCTTTCCTTAATCTCTTCGTTTGTGATGGTTGAAGCATCACCAGACACTGGTTCTTCATTGGTAACCTCAAATGAACCAATAACACCATTTATCAAGGCTTGCGATAATATTTGAGGATTATCAAATTCAATAAATCTTCTTGTAACATTTTGAATTGAGTTTGCACCAGCGTTTACTGAATCGGCTGTATTAATCTTGTAAACAATTGTTAGTTCTGTTCCTTGTGGGGCAATTCCTAGTTTGGTTGTACCCACTAACTGAGTTGGATCGAAACTAAGATCTGTTACTTGTCTTTGTCCATGCATTCGCAAGAAAACCTTTGCAGGATCAACTAGGCCATCTGGATCGTCGGTTTCATCTCCAAACCCAAACTGAATGTATGTACCAGTATCATCTTGCTCTAAAACAAATCTCCTGGCGGCGATAAATGGCTTCAAAATACTTCTAACACCGTCAGATGCTGCGTCCTTATTGGTTGTTTCTAAGAATACGACTTCTTGAGTTAAGTTCTCGACTTGATAATATTCATTACCATTTGAGTCAATAACAGAAATAATTTCTGATATGTTGTCGCCACCGACCCTAATTCTTCTAAATTTTTCAAAATTTGCACCCGTAAGATCAACTGTTGATCTCTGGAACACACCAGATGTGATTTGGCCATATGCTCGAACAGCAAAAAATGTAGTTGAACCATCTGTACTATCAAATCTAGCAGCGACGACTTCATTATCAGCATCGTCAAACCTTACATCTTCTGTTAAAACGTAACTTGAACCGTTTGCTGATTCGAATGAGGTTCCACGCTTGACTATTGGATAATAAGATTCATCAGGTGCAGTTCCAAAACTAATTGCTGGGACCAAGACATACATTGCAATTGTGCCATATGAACTTGGCGTTCCCGAGAATCTATAACCTAATGACCGCGCATGCTTTCGAATGTTTTTTCTTTCTAGTGCGGTGTCTAAAAAAGACTCGTTAACGCTGTAATCAAGATAAAAAGATAGCACATCACCTACATAAGCAACCTGATCTAAAAGTAGTGAATTAACCGTACCCACAGAGAAATCTTTGTATTGCTCAGGGTAAAATCTTTTTGCATGTTCTATCAAGTCATTTTTGATTGTAGAAAACTCTCTACTGGTATACTTGATAGGAGTATTTTTTGTTTTCGGCATATTGTGGCACTCCTAAAACTTAAATAGTTTTTTGATCAAAAGTTATGCTTCTGTCGTCAATTCAAAAAATTTAACCTCTGATGTTTGATCGATCCTATACTGAATCTTAGTGTTTAGAACCATTTCGTCAATACTAGAATTAATATTAAGAATTGTAATGTAAGGTAAATAAATTTTTGCTTGAGAAGCAATGGTGTCTGTTAATCTTTGTAAAACATCTTGTGTTCCAAATTCAAAAATAAATCTTTGTATTCCTGCTCCAAACGATGGTTCATCAAAAAAAGTACCAGGAATAGTAAGTAATAAGAATTTTAAATTTTGATCAATAGCCTCAGATGTCTGATCATCTGTATAACTTTTATAGCCTTCTGGTCCTATTTCCATGGGAAATTGTATACTAATTGACATATTTAATCCTTTTCAAATAAACTCTGGAATGCGTTTTTACAATCTTTGCCATCCGCATCAAATGGCTTTTCCTTAACAATTCTTCTTTGTTGCCACCAAGAAATACTACTATCCAAATTTAAATACATTTGAGGAACAATATTTTCAATAAATTTTCTGGTAGAGTTTGATCGGCTATTGTTTTTTTCTTGAGGATCATCATCGTCCGAACGATATACAGAATTGAAAAGTTTTCTACATGTGCTTTTTGATTCATTAAACAAGAACGCTTTCCAAAGACCAAGAGGGTCTCCAATAGTAAGATCGTTTTCTTCATTTTCGCTTGGGTCTTTTCCAACTGATTCGAAGAAACCATAGTAAGAGTAAATTCCAAAAGTAGACACATAGGACTTGACAGGGAAACAGTAGTCAACAAGCACTTGATACTCTTCTGTCTGTACTAATTTGTCAATGTAACATTTAAGGTCTTCACCCATGTTTTCATCTTCAAAATCAATGTCTTTTATTTTTCTATCAAGGACATCTTGTTCAAAGACAGCAATTGGGACTGTTCTCGCTGTTAATGGCCATGGCCTCTTTTCATCTTCTCCTTCAATTAGTATTGAGGCCGGCTTGTGAAAGAACGCACGATTTGTTTCTGCGTTTAAATCTGTCAAATCATAAGAAAACGCCGAGGGAGGACAGTACATCAAACGCACACCAAATTGAACCCCTAATGAACCAAGAAGTATTCTACCATCGCTTATTAACTCAAGATTTCCAAACAAATCTGATAATTTGGTGGTAGGATTAAGTGCATTAGCACGCACTACATCTTCAAATTCTTTAATGTTATAAACCTGCTCTGTTCCATTTTTATCATTAGTTCTAATATATCTCTCAAGGTAAAAGACTCCTGATTTGTTTAGTTCTTCAAACTCTTCTGAACTTAAAGTTAAGTTATCAAAAACGTTTTCCTCTAAAACATTTCGAGGGACATCAAAAATAGAGCCATAATCAATACCAGATTTACCTCCTGTCACAGGAGCCTCAATTCTGCTCTCTCCCGCTTTTAAAGTTGAACCCCTTACGATACCATTCCTTGACAACAAATACTTGTTTATGTCGTACACATGAGGCCGTGGTCGCATGTTAAAGTTTAGTTTGTCAGACATAAACATTAATTCTGTTTTTATGATCTCACGCAAGAATACTTTTGCAGCATCTCTAGTTTTCCAAATAGTAAAAATCTTATTTGCTAAACCTAAGCGAAATGGCGACAAGAATGAAAAAATACCACCTGTACCGGCACCGGCAAGAACACTAGCGAGGCTTGAAAAACTAATCTTTGTGGGATCACCATTTACCACCTCTTCCCATTCCTCACCATATGCAATAATTCCAGATCCTCTGGCTATATCACCACATGCGGCTGAAAAGTCCTGTCCCAGGGAATTAAATTGCTCTTTTGCGGCATCTATCTCTTCCTTTGCAGCAGTAAGTTCAGGACTAATCTCTATTATACCGTCAAGGCCCATTCTCTCAACGACCTGATATGCTTGCTCCAAGAATAATAACCAATAAGTGTATCCAGAAATTGTACTAAAAATACTGTATTCATCTATCATCCCTTGCTTTAATTCATTAATTAAAAGATCAACAAACATATCTTCGATGTTCCTAGGAGTCATCTCGACACTAGCAAAAGTTGGGAGCGTTTTTAAAATAAACTCGGTCACATAAACCCTACACGTTGAGAGGACAACCCCCTCCATCAACCCATGGTTAATAGGACTAAACTGTCTGTCAAACGGCAATTCCACACGACACTCAGGGGCTAATTGTAGTCGCTTGTCAAACGGCAGGTTGTCTTCGACCTGCTTTACGCGATTTGTAATTTGCGTAAGATCCAAAAAATTTGTACTGTCTTCATCACATGTCCCGATCTCTGGTACAAAAGTGCGTACTAAGCCAAGCCATCCATTATAAGTTGCTGGTTCAATATAGATTTTTGGTCTTTTAAATGTACCACCATGTAATGCTGGGTCTAAGAAATGTACTCTTGGGTTCTCTGTGGCACTTTTTCCTAGTACTCTATCCTCTTCTTCATAAGTATACTTCCAGGTAGACTCAACCATAGGCATTGCATTTGGGTTCACATAAATTAAGTCATTAAAGGTTATTTTTTCATCAATATCATAACCAAATTTATAACCAACTGGAAGGTTTCCGTTTGGATCATTAATCATTGCATTCTTAACAAAATTGAAAACATCTCTGTTTATTGTCTCGTAAGCATTTAGGACCCCTACGTTATCGATTCCTACAGGCTTGTTGAGGGCACGTTTTAGTAAATTTGCAAAAACTTGAACGTATGCCATAGACTGGCCCTCAGAAGATAAATTTATACCCTCTAAAAAGGAATCATCGTAAGCAAAGTCTTTTTTATAAACAATATTGTCAACTTCTATGTCTGTGTCCAGCGTTTTATTGAAAAATGGTTCTACAATGTGATTATATTGAGTCGCCTTGATCCTGTAGTCGTTACCTAAATTTCCCTGCCTGGCTACTTTCAAAGTGAAATTATAATCTCTCTCTATGTCTCCGGCACCATTAGTAAACTGTGCCGTGATCTCTCCAAGCGTAGGGGCACCAATCTGTATTATTTGGTTTCTTAAATGAAGACCAACGGTATCCGGAAAGAAACCACCGGCCCTATCTTCTTCCATAGCCCAAGTGTAAACAAAACTACCATTCTCCTTTCTGTGATCCCAATCTGCTTGGGAGTTGGTATAGTTTGGAATAAACAAAGGTATTTTTGTAAAGAATTCATGTATTTTTAAGGAATTGTCTGCTTTGTCTCGCAAAATACTAACCAGTACAGAATGAAATTCTCCAATTAGGTCGTCAAAAAAGTGCTTTTCTAAGGGGCTAAAGAAATCATTTATCAGGCCTTTCTTTTGTTGACGACTTTCTGGTGTTTCAAGCGTTATCGCACTTTTGTTTACAGAACACGTTGGGTCAGCACGAGACATCAGATCATTAATTGCTTGTTCCATTAGTCCCTGCGGACCCTGTTGCATAATCTTAGCAACATCTCCTAGGTCATCAAGGACTCTTTCGTTTGCCCTATTAATCATATCCCGAGCCGTTTCTTCATCTAGCCCCCTGTCTGTCAATAATCGTTCGCGATCTCTATTAAACTGATCTAGTTCTTCTTGTGTTAAACAGATTGAATCGTAAATCGGGCCATCTGGGATTGTATTAACCTGGTCAAGTAATTCTGCCATCAGTTCTGGTGGGCAAAAAGATCCGGCTTGTCGGTAAAACTCCTCAACATCCTCTGCTCGACCCATTACACCGCTGTAATCTGGACAAAAAGTATTTACAGCAGCAGCAATTCTTGCTGAAGCGTTAGGGCTGCCTTGGCCAGCGAGAAGTTCAATGTTTTCTTTTCTGGAGGAAACAGAATTAATTGTCCTATACATACAGCCAATATCACCGCCAAAGCCGCCAATACCACCAAAGATACCATCCTTTGTAGCAGCAAGATCATCATCATTACCATCAGGACAAAAGGCATCTCTGAAGGCATTGTCAAGACCATCACCAGTAAAGTCACCCTCAGCAACAAATGCCCCGAGAGCGTTAATTGAGTCACACAAAGCAGAATCAATTGTCTCCAGTAACTTAAATAACAAACTAACAATTACTTTTGCCATAGTTTGGCTGAACTTTTTTATGAAAATGTTTGACAATGTAGTCATCAGAGATTTGTCAAAAAAGTTAGGTATTCTAGGAATCTCTGGCATTTGTAAGCCATTTCTAAGATCACCACAAACGTCAAGAGTCAAGGTGCTTAAAAAATCATCAAAAGCAGGCTCTCCTGGGGATTGTGCTGCACACTTGACGGATGCTATTAGCCTTGGTAACAACTCGCTTACAAGTGGAACCCTATCAAGAGTTTGTAACAATACATCAATCTGTAATGAATCCATCATATAATCAATGTACGCTGCTGTGATTGTTTTTTGAAGAGACCCAAGTGCATTACCATAGGTTCCGGGAGGTGTATTCTCTGGTGCCTTTGCTTCTCTGTTTGCTGCATTGGTTAATGCTTCTTTTTCAGCCTCTGATAGAGAATCCCAGATGGCTATATTTGCCTCACCAGATTCGAGGTTCTTTATTTCGTTCTCAGCCCCGTCAATCGCAACTAACGCTGAGTTCATTTGACCCTCATAGAACCTTTTAGATTCTTGAACCTCTCTTAATTGTTTTTGGACACCAACAAGTTCTTGGGTAATTATCGCTTCTGACCTGTTTGAATAGTTTACAGTATCTTCGCCCCTCTCTAAAAGAGTTTGATTATATTCATAATCTAAGATTGAGTCTTCTAATTCTTTTTGTAAATTTTCATATTTTTTTTGTAATGATTCTTCTTGGTCCATAAGTCTAAAAAGAATTGTTTCGGTTTCTTTAAGGTCTGCGTTTAATTCTTCTAGGCGTGTGCTAACTTCTGGTAGTCTCTTCTTTGCACCAGCACCAGCAAGCGCTTGCTCATTAAACCCGTCTTTGTATTTTTGATAAGGGTTTGAGTTTGACATTGAGCCGGGATCATATCCAGCCTCCCATGGAAGGGGTAGATTTGAAAAATCTCTTTCATACTGTTGTCTGATTTTTACTTGGGCATCCGGTGGTAGGTTCTCAATAAAAAATCCAAGCACGTCAATATTCATCGACTCAAGCGCAACTCGAACAATTTTAGCCATCGCATCATCGTAGGAGGTCCCAGACATGAGACAACGCAGGGCACTCATTCCAATGGTCTTAACATTACACAGGCTCAATACGCTTATTGCATAATTGCTCTGAGAGCCTTGAGGTGAGTCTTTTAAATTCTGTAGCACTGGGCTATTGGAATTTTTACTGTATGATCTTAATGTGTCTGGTGGTATCAGAGATTTCAAAAGTGTGTCTTGAGCAAAGAATTTATCAAAACTTGCCTGATATGCCAACTCCATCTGTTTATCAGCAGTGTTGTAAAATTCTAAAGGCTTAGGTTTATCGCCTGGTTGTGAGCAAGACACATTATTAAACTCATACTCTAGCGCCTTCAGTAGATCAACAGAGTCATTTAAAATAGTATCTCGTAACTCAACAGCATAATCAATTGCGTTGGTTGCGATGCAAGTTCCGAAGTCTTGTTTAACGCTATCGTTGCTAAGTTTACCATAGATAACTGAAATCTGTGGGTGTGTATACCCCACTAAGAAATCAAGCCACGGATAAGATTGTGATGCGCGTAAGGACATATCTATCTTTTTTAAATTGACAACATAATGCATTGTAGTTGGATAACTATCGCACCACTCTTTGAAGGAATCGAACCCAACAGTTAAGTTACGGTACCCGCAGCCATCAACTTCTACTTTAATTGCCTTAAGTTTGTATATTTCTCCCTCTTGAAACTCTAACTTGACTTTTCTGACAAGGACTCCAAAACCAGTAAAAAATCTGTTAATATCATAATCATTGTCCTTAATAATTTGAATGATTTTATCCTTAAATGTGTCAATTCTTCGCTTTTCTAGAGATGCATAATAATCAACTTTTTGCGTATCTTCTTCACTCAGAGGCTCTACACCTTGAGTGTCAGAGAATATAAGATAACCATCATCATTTCTCCAAAATAAAGATTGGTAAGTGGCATAAATACCCAGCGTTGTTGACAGTCTGATTAGTTGTGGTGAAAGATCTTCAGACAAAAACTCAACAGAATCAAGTGAACGTAGTTGAGAATCATTTATACCTGGCTGATCAACATTAGGCTTACTTGGTACCTGGTCGAAAACAAAAGCAGGTACTGTAACCTTAACCTTAAGATAGTTTTCAATTGGATCAATATCAAAATCATCAATCACTGCGTATAACTCTAAGGCGTAAGGGTTTGTGATCTCAGGAAATTGTCCGGATGCAAATTTTGTTGCATCAAAAACTTCAAAACTGTCGCCGTTCTCAGTTGTTTTGTTTGAACCAGCATATGGTATGCCATCTACAATTACTTCATCAATTGGTATACATGAGTTTCTGTTTTCTAAGCGTCTGTCAGCACTAGGATTATTCGGATCTGCACCTCTTTCAGCACCAACCTCAATTTCTGTATAGTTGTATCCCTCGAGTGTTTTTTGATAAGCCAAAGAGTAGTTGTTTTGAAGATCAAGCAGTTCTTCTGTTCCTAACCCTTCAAGTTTAAGGCCAGGAAATGCAGCACAAATAATTGCATCAGCCTCAAGTTTCCCAAACTTTCGTAACATTAAACGCAGTGCTGGTTCTATGTATTCTCTTAGTGCAACTTCTCGACCTTGCGGAGGATTTCTAAATTCTACTGCTGTTAGATAATCTCCGTTTCTATTTAAACTAACAACACAGGTATAATTACATGTTTTTTCGTTTAAGTAAGGTTGATTAACCGTATTTCTCCAGTCTGGTTCAATATAGTCTGGGTTTGTAATACAAGTTGGGCAAATCTTTTTTATCGGCGGTGGTGTAGGAACATCATCGCAAACATCTTTTTGAAATTTTGAGAAATCTTTTTCGGCCATTTTATTTTCCTATGAATACTGTGCTGCTGCAAATGTCGTTGGCACCTTTTAAAATATCTGAATCGTCATCACCGGCAACACCGGTGGCATTCTGTTCATCAATAAGAGCGTTGTAGTTGTAAATTATGTTGGAAAGGGTATCATTGAGATACTTGGGTAAATCTTCAATTGCTTGCGGTATAGCGGCGCTTGGATCTGGTCCTACAACAATGGCTCCCACTCCACCCCCTGTGTGGAAATGTCTAGCAAAAGCAACTTCAACCCGTATCAGTTTTGTTTCTAGTTCTTGATGTCTTGCAGTCAACTTAGAAATCTTTTCTCGCATTGATTTAAGATACTTCTTTAATGCTTTCCCACGAACTGCCGGTTCATAATCATCACTGGCTGCGTTACCAAGAATTATTCTTGCTTTTTGCGAGTGCTGACCGGTTGCCAACAAATCCGCTTTTCCTTTTGGGGTAAAATTCGCTGGGCCAACAAGGAGCCTTACTTCTTCTCGCCCGATTACATAAGTATGATCAGCCTTAATTCCAATACCTGATTTCATCGCTGAAGAGATGCTTGTAGTTGGAGATTTAAGACCAAAATAATGTTCAATTGCACCGCGCTCTGTTATATAAATTCTAGCCGCATCAGAGGCGAAATTTGCTCGCGATTGTATATCCGAGGTGTAGACCCTAGGTTCGTTACCAAGCGAGCCTACAACTATGTCTATGGCTTCACATTGAGTGGCACCAGCACCACCTAAACCAGAATTAATTGGTCCATAATTATCTTTTGTAAATAAGATGCGTCCACCGGCCTTCTTTCCTTTTGTTTCTGTCCTTGATATCAATTTTTCTATTGGCATTCTAGGGCCAAAAAGCGGCAGATCTTCTTCGTCTTTGGTAAGAAAGAGGTGGCCTCGTTGGAGTCCTTCTTTTGTTGTGAATTGATGTTGTTGTCTTCTTTCATCAAACCCTGTTGTGTAGGCAGAGCCTAGGTTTACAAATTTTTCATTACTCATTATATCCCCAGTATTTCTTTGGTTTTTGTGTTATTTAAAAATTGTCTCTTAACGCTAATCATGAAATCAACAACTCTTTCTGGTGTTTCTCCAGCACGAGCAGCATTACCAGCACTGTCGTTAGAATAAACACTTTTTCCTCTGGTGGTTTGTAATTCTACGAATTTACCATTGAGTTTAACCTTCCTGATATATGTGTATTGGGACGGATACGAGGCCCATTCTTCTGCCAACTCATGAGCGGCCCTTTCGGCGTCATCATGTTTATCAATTAGAAATCCATGTAAAACTGGTCTCTTTGCTGATAGACACAGATAGGCCCCTAAAGGATCTTGGGTTGTTTTATTGAAAATATCGGTTGGCTTAAGATCTGCTAAATTTGCCACTGCGCCCTGAAGGGTTTTTGTAATTAATTGATATCTACCAACAGCGAAAAGACCCTCGGTGCCCCCTATGGTTCTTTGATTTTGAGAATCTTGAATTTGCTTTATTGTCTTTGTTGCTAGTTTACCAGTAAACTCATTTATAACAGTTGTTGGGCAAGTTTTCCCGCCGTCTGCTTTGCCACAATTAAATGCATTATATCCCACTCCTGCTGATTCGTGAGAAGCAATATCATCAAGTAATGGCATTAAGGCAACGGCAAAATCTTTATAATTTTGCAATGTGTAAACATTCGATGCTTTTTTTGCTGATTGTTTTGGAGGGTATGGAGCACCACTTGAATTTGAACTCACCAATTTGGGGGCCGCGTTGCGAAATGCATTAACGGCACTAGCACGTTCAGTGGCAACATTAATAAATCTTGAGTTACGTCTTGATATCTTATTTGACACCAAGACGCCTCGTTGACCATTGGACTCTTTAACTCTGTGGCATTCGACTATATCATTTGTTGAAGGGATACTTTCAGCAGCAATCATACATTGGGGGTGCATATTAATTAATTTTCTTCTTATATCCTCGCAAGAACTAGAGAATGGGTCTGGGTAGATAAAATTAGTAATCCCTTGTGGTCTTACTCTTAATAAAACATATCTTGTATCTCCTACGATAATCTCAGTACCATCACTATCCTCTGGAAAATTTATCGACACTACTTCTGCCTCAAAAACCTCTGGTAAATTATCGTATATAGAATCAATGAACGCTTCTTGAAACTTATCGGATCTGCTACTTAAACGATCCCTAAAGTCACGAATCTCTTGTTGTGTTACAATACTCATTTGTCTTCCTTTTCAGAATTTTGTATTGCATCAAAAATCCCTGCGAAGTCCTTATCGGTCAATTCGTCAGAAGTGCCTTCGCCTTTTTTCATAAGGCCGCACAACTTGACCAACTGCTCGTTGGACCTCTGCAGGGTTTCTACATACTTTGCCAAAACGCCACCAATTTGATTGTGTCGAGCCTCATCCACAGAAAGCCACTTGATGGCATCATCAAGCAACTCTCGTGTGATTTGTCGGTCTTCTTCAATGTTTTTAATGGCTTCTTTAATGTGTTTTTCGCTATTACTCATACATTTAAATAGGTTTTAGTTAGATTTTACCGTCATCCCAGTCCACCTTGAACTCCCTGTACCTTTCCCTCATTTTATTGAGTTGAGTCACAATTTGTTTAGTGTTCATACCCGTGATTTCTCGTAGGTAAAGGTAAATCGCTTTCTTGTTAAAGATGTCGATTTCCTCAACGGATGATAAAACAATTTTTACGGCCTCGTAAACTTTTCGCTCTTGTTCTTTCTCGAAGTCGGAATCCCAAGTGTCAATTTCAACCCAAAGATTATTCCAAAATTCAGTGTTTATAGACTGCTTAATGTACTGATCCCCTGGGTCAACAAAGTTGGTTTGAAGTTCCAACTCTGCTTCTTCATAAGGCACCTCGCGCTGTAAACGCTTAGTGTTCTTTTTTACTTTGTGAATAAACCAATTTTTTGTGATAACTGAAAAGTACGAGAACGCTTTTGAGCCTCTGTTCGGATCGTACTTGTCTAAAATTGTTGTTAACCATACCTTGCACTCCATTCTTAGTTCGTCAATGTTTGGGAGAGAGGTAAACTTGTATGCGAATACAATTTTATCAACCATTTCGTTAAAAGCTGGTTGAATCCAATCTCCATATAATACTTCTTTCTCTGCTCGGTTTTCAGAGACACAATACTTAAGAATTGCGTTCTCGTGATCCTGCGTAAAATACATTCTCCCCATAGGGTTTTTGCTCCTGGATTTCTTTTTCTTCACGATCAGACTCCTCGGAA
>MDTC01036331.1_pt1 | contig 12129 bp, 12 predicted proteins | sample 811181 | NCBI WGS metagenome assembly MDTC01 (sample SAMN05326644, study PRJNA326480) | marine metagenome | isolation source: seawater | place: Pacific Ocean: North | collected 2011
AAAACAAGATCAGGAACTGATATCGTATCGATACCATATACTTCAGAGGTTAATGATTTTACAGTTTTCTTACGCCAAGGAAAAGATATAGAGGGAGCGTTCAATGTATTCAAAGAACAATTTGACTGGCTCTATCATGAAAGTGCTGAAAGTGGTCGGCATATGAATATTGGTCTTCACCCACATGTTATCGGACAGCCATTTAGAATCCGCTCACTCCAAAAATTTCTCAAATATTTGAAGGAATTTGATGATATTTGGTTCCCTACTAGAGAGGAGTTAGCTGATTGGTACCTCAAAAATCACAAGAGCCATATTGTCTAAATTTAGTCTTTTCAATCAACTCCTTGCAATTCTCTTAGGGAAGTTATCATTGAAGATCGCATCACATATTCTTTGTGCCTAATAGGATTCTCCACAGTATCCCTTAATTCTGTATAATAGGCCGCCCTCTGTTCTGGGTCTGATGTGTTTAGGATAGCTCTGTTTCTTAATGCTTGTGCTTGAACAGTTTCTATTGCTACTTTTCTTCGCTGCCGCTCATATCTTCCCATCAAATCCAGAGCTGCCCCATCCCAAACTTTCTTCAGTTTCTCAACTAAATTCATAGCGTCATGAATTCCGCCATTCATTCCCATGCCTCCTAAGGGGTTGTTAACATGTGCTGCATCTCCTGCTAAGAAGATCCTTCCCTCAACATATTTATTGGCAACTCTTTCATGGACCCTGTAAGCAGTTTTATGCACTACTTCGTAAGGTTCTGACGAAGGAAATACTGATTGCAGCCTTTTCTCAACGTTTCTTGGGTTCATGATAAAACTTTCAGAATGTTCAGGATTTGTCGGTAAGAGCACTCTCCAAAGGCTTAGCGTTCTCAGCAACACCAACCATTCACTTGGATCCGAAATATATGCAATGTTTGCCAAGTCTGGCATTGCCAATTCGTAGCGAAATTTTGTGGAAAGCACGAGAAATATCTCCGGAATTGTCATCCCTTCAAATTTCACATTTATTGCTTTTCTGACAGTGGAGCGTGCACCATCTGATCCTATCAGGAATCTACCTACATATTCTTCTTTGCTTCCATCTTCCTGTATTACCTTAACCCATGCACTGTGAGAATTCTGACCAACTGTCTCAGCCGTAGCCTGTGTGATCAATTCACCATCTGGATGGTCCTCTATATACTCTCGCAAAGCCTTCGTTAATTTCCATTGTTCACACTGCAACCTGAATGGAAAATTAGTTTCACCCTCCAAAACACTCAAATCAAAAGATGCAATTATACCTTGATTTCTATCCCTAAATTGCCATTGTCTGCAAATGAGACCTTGCTTCACTAAGGTTTCTGCTATGCCTAGTGTCTCCAAAAAATCAAGTGTCGGGGGATGGAAAGTGGATGCCCGCAAATCCAATGCTAGGTCAGCAGTTGATTCTATTAATTTTACTGGAATTCCTGAAGAAATGAGGGCTGCTGTTGTTACGAGGCCAACCGGCCCGGCGCCGATCACTAGAACCGCCTCCTTATTTTCACGCATAGAATTATACCTTTTTTCTATTAGGTCCGTTTATACAGAGAATTTGAATGTAAAGTCAAAAAATTTGTCTGGACAACATGATTATTAAAGCCTCATTATGAATCCGTTGATTGATATTTATTCATGTTTTAAGGGCGTTCATTTTGTCATTTGAACAATTACTACAGCAAATTATTAATGGCTTAATGCTTGGTAGTATCTATATTAGTGTAGCAGTTGCATTCACCTTAACAATTGGAATATTAAATTTCCTGAATTTTACAATTCCAGCACTTTATATGCTGGCAGGAATGGTGGGATGGTCATTATCGCACTATGGCTTACCCTTCGGCTTATCTGGCCCTATTAACTGGGCATTCTCTCTCGCAATTGGCGTGGTGTGCGCAATATGTGCATCCTTACTAGTCGAACGCTTTACTTACAGATATTTCAAGATGAAACACGGTGATGCCACCGAGCATGCAATTCCTTTGGTTTCATCACTAGGCTTTTTATTGATTTTTGAATATTTAATTCTAGTTGCTCATGGATCTGACACCCGCGGCTTTTCTACACCTTTTTCCAATTTAGATTGGAGAATATCTGGCTTCATAATTTCGATTCCCCAGTTGGTAAGTTTGCTTCTATCTATTGTTATCGTAGCCGGACTATCAATGTTACTCAAGAAAACAAAAGTCGGACGTGCCTTGAGAGCTATCGCGGAAAACCCCGATGCTGCCACTCTAATGGGGATTGAAGTAAATAGAATCGTCCCAATTGTCTTCATCCTTACAGGATTTCTTTGCGGAATATCTGCAGCCATATTTGCAATTAATTACCATGAAGTGAGTCCATACATGGGTGATCACGTAGGAACAAAAGCGATCGCAGCAATGGTAATTGGTGGTTTAGGGTCTGTGTGGGGAGCTATTGCAGGAGGCTTAATTGTGGGATTGAGCGAAACCCTATCTATATATTTCTTCGGTGCGTCTTCTGCTCAAATCACGGTATGGGGATTACTGCTAATTTTACTCATTTTTAAACCAACTGGTCTCTTTGGTCATAACGCTATTGGTAAAGGTAAATTTTAATGAGTGGCTATTTATCTGGAGTATTAGCAATATTAGGTATCAATATAATTTTTGCCTACTCAATTTATGTAACAGCTGCTACGGGGCAATTAAATCTTGGAGGGGCAGGTTTTCAAGCTATAGGCGCCTACACATGTGCCATACTGTCCAATGAGATGGGGCTGCCTATCCCTCTCACATTGATTCTTTCAGCCATTCTTGGTGGGATCATAAGTTTATTAATTTCATTCCCTATACTCCGAACAAAAGGTGTTTATATGGTTTTAGCTACATTTGCTATTGCTGAAATTGTGGCTGGTATAATCTTAAATAGTGATTATCTTGGGGGGCCCACGGGTATGGTCGTTAATGCTTATATTGAAACTGAAGTCATATTAATAATGACAATAGTTGTAGTCCTATTTGGGTTTTATTTAATGTCAACCCGAATAGGGTTGGCGATGAGAGCAGTCCATGACGATGATGCAGTGGCTGACCTGATGGGAGTTCACAAACGGGCCATCCAAGTTGGGGCTTTTACTTTGGGCGGTGCTTTAGCCGGACTTTCTGGTGGCCTTTACGCGCTTTATTTTGGATTTATTGAGGCTCAATATTTTAATGCCAATATATCCATTTTTGTACTCCTTTATGTTTTGATTGGGGGAACTCAAACGGCCTGGGGACCGCTAGTGGGTGCTTCATTTTTTACCTTAATACCTGAAGCTCTTAGAATAGGTGATGATTGGAGATTTTTCATTTTTGGAATCATAATTGTAGTTATGATGATCATCCGACCGGAAGGAATGATAACTAGAGATGCCCTTGAAAGAATATGGGCTAAGCTCTTCCCCAGAGAAAAAAATGTCTAATACCATCCTAAAAATGATCGAAATATCCAAAAGCTTTGGTGGTGTCAAAGTCCTGGAAAATGTGTCCTTTGATATTAAAAAAGGGAGCCGCCACGCACTAATTGGTCCTAATGGGGCAGGAAAAACTACATTATTTAATGTAATATCAGGGATTCATGAACCAGATCAAGGTCAAGTTTTGTTCGAAGGGAAAGATCTGAAAGGAATGCCATCACGCAAAAGAATAGGGAAAGGACTTTCGAGAAGCTTCCAAAACATCAGACTAATGCCTCATTTATCTGTAATAGAAAATGTGATGCTAGGTCAGCATAGCAAATATAATTTTTTCGACATGATTAAACCAATAAGCCTTTCATCAAAATCTACCGGAAAAACTAAAGCTATTGATACCTTAGCCAGCTTTGGAATTGACCTTCACAAAGGTCAAACCGTCTCAAGTTTGCCATATGGGATAAGGAAGAAAATTGAAGTTGTTAGAGCATTAATGTCAAAACCTAGACTATTACTGCTAGATGAACCCGCAGCTGGTTTAAATACAACAGAAACAAATTCCCTTAGAGATTTTTTGCTAGAAGTAAGCGATAAGGGCATCACCTTATTGCTAGTAGACCACGATATGCCTTTCGTTAACAGCCTATGTCAAAAAGTATCTGTAATGAATTTTGGGAAGCTAATATACGATGGGGAGATCAAAGGTCTAAAGAAAGATAAAAATGTTTTAGAAGCATATCTTGGTGTGGAAGATTGATGTTCTGGGAGATTAAATGCTTGAAGTAGAAAAACTTGATGTAAGGTATGGACCGATTGATGCCTTAAAAAAGGTGTCAATTTCGGTTGGAGAGTCAGAAATTGTTACTGTCGTCGGGGCAAATGGAGCAGGAAAGTCCAGCTTACTACGTGCAATAGCAGGGACAGTTAAAGTATCAAAAGGAAATATTAAGTTTGATGGAAAGAACATAAATGATCTATCTGCAGCAGCCAGAGTAAAATGCGGCTTGAGCCTGGTCCCAGAGGGAAGACAAATCTTTGTAAGCATGACAGTTGAAGAAAATCTTTTGCTAGGGGCTTATAGTCAAACAGGATTGGAAGTAAAAAAATCTATTGAATCGATTTTTGATAGGTTCAGTAATTTAGCAAATCGCCGCCACCAATTGGCGTCAGTCTTATCTGGTGGCGAACAACAAATGCTCGCAATAGGTAGAGCGATGGTTGCTAAACCAAATTTAATGATGTTAGATGAACCTTCTTTAGGCCTCTCACCTATTTTGGTTAAACAATTGTTTGGCTTAATTAAGGATCTCAACAATCAAGGAATTTCCATACTCATTGTGGAACAAAATACGAAACTCGCTTTAAGGACAGCTAAACGAGGTTATATACTCGAATTAGGTTTTGTTAAAGGCCAAGGCACTGCCTCTAAATTAGCAACAGATAAAATACTGACCAAGGCGTATCTTGGTGAAAACGTTTAATTATGTTAGTGTTGAATTAAATTAAAAGGAGACAAAAAATGAAATTATTTAAACCCTTACTATGGAGCCTTTTAGCTCTTGTTCTTTCAGTATCTGGTGGAATTGCGGAAGGAACTTTGAAAATTGGGCATATAACTGGGCGAACAGGCTGGTTAAAAGGGCCTGCCTTATCTGCCACCGTTGCTGTGGATATAGCGGTAGCTGAAATAAATGCAGCAGGCGGCATTAATGGTAAAATGATTGAAATAATTGAGTTTGATAGCGGTTCCGACCCTAAGCAAGCGGCTCTAGCAGCAAAGACTCTTGCACAAGACCATGATGTTTTGGCTATCATTGGCCCATTTTCTTCAGGTGAAGCTAAAGTTGCATTCAATGTAGCTGAAAGAGAGAAAATTGTGATGATGTCAAATGCTTCTTCAGCACCGGGCTTAACAAAGGATAAAGATTGGGCTTGGCGAATTACAGAGGACGAAGGAAAACAATTTGCCAGACTCTTAACAACCTTTAAGAAAATGGATTACCCAAGAAACTCTGTTGATATTGTATATGTTTCGGACGAAGCAATTTCTGCGGTGGTTGGAGAAAAACTGTATCCATTTTTGTTGAAAAAATTTGGCATAAACCATGGAAAGCCTGTAGCAATAACCTATAAGAGCTTTGATTTAGCTCCTCAAATTGCACCCATTGTCGCTAATAATCCCGATATGGTAGCCGTTGCAGGATTGCCCGAGAATGCTTCTAAAACCATCCGTGAATTGAAGCGTCAGGGATATAAGGGCAGAATGATTGGAAGCCAAATATTCGCTGACCCTAATATTTTGGAACTCTTTGGCGATATGGCTGAAGGCACAACCTTTATGGCTGGCTTTCACGCTGACTCTTCTCCTAAAGCCAATGCTTTTAATGCAAAATTTCTCAAAGAAACAAAAGCTGCAGGAATCAACAAACTAGGGGCACACCATACAGACGCACAGTCATACGACGCAGTTTATTTGTATGCACAAGTCATGAAGGAGCAAAATGTTTCAGGCGAGAAAGACAATCTTGCAAAAGATAGGTTAGCGATAAGAGAAGGTCTTAAATCTGTTAATTTTTCTGGAATACTGGGCAACAACTTATGTTTCTCCGGTAACGATGCGGAACTACCTGGATATGTTATACAAATCAAGGACGGGAAGTGGACACTCCTTGATAGTCACAAGCCTGATCCTTGTAAATAACGCTCTCAATGATCGATTAATCTGGGAAGACAAATGCCTAACTAAAGTGCATTCGTCTTCCAGATTAAGTATAGAAATGGGGACAAAACAATCCTGGTTACGTCTTATCACAATGAACTTTATCAACAGGATTTTGATTAATTCACCTCGGTATATTTTTTTATCTCAACCATACTTGTTACAGGCCCAAAAGCATGAATAATTTAGTTTTAGTAGGCGGTGCGGGTGGGATAGGTCGATCATTGGCAAAAAGAGCTGCAAATGACGGCTGGGATGTAATCGTCATGGATCTAAAGAAGTCCCTAGAAAGACATCCTCCTGAGCCAGGCATCCAATCAAAACACATTAATTTGACTGATGAAGGCAATGTCATTGATGCATTTTCAGACCTAGAATCTTTAGCTGGATTCGTGAATTTAGCGGGCTTTATGCATGATTTAAGTTCAATCGAAAAAACAACAACCGTTGAATTCGATGAGATAATCAATTTGAATCTGCGTGGCGCCTTCATCGTTTCTAAAGTGGTTTTACCCTTATTAAGGGTCCACGGTGGAGCCATGGTAAATGTAGTATCAGGCTTAGCAGCACATGTTCGTCCAAATTATGGTGCTTATGCGGCTTCTAAAGCAGGCTTGATAAATCTTACAAAAACTTTGGCATTAGAGGCTGCACCCAGAGTTCGGGTTAATGCAGTGGCTCCTGCCGCCGTCGATACTGCTTTTCTAAGAGGAGGAACAGGTAGGTCAAACGAAGATAAACCCCTGTCCCTCGATGTAGAGAAATATATTCAGACAACTCCTCTAGCAAGAATGGCTTCTCCACAAGATATCGTTGGCCCTATCATGTTTTTATTGGGTCCAGATAGTAAATTCATGACCGGTCAAACTTTATGGGTCAACGGTGGGGGTTACATGCCATGATTTTGGATAATTCATTGAAAAACCGATCAATCTTAATTACTGGAGGGTCTAGAGGGTTAGGTCGAGAAATGTGCCTGCACTTAGCAAAAGCGGGAGTTAAATTATGTTTCACAGCAACGAGAAGAAGCAGTGAATTCCTCAAAACTTTGGAAGAAGCAACCGAGATCTTGGGTTGTAAAAATGTTTTGGCCGAGATTGCAAATGTGTCTGATCCTAAAGCAATGGAAAGATTGGCTTTATCATGCATAGAAAAATTTTCAAGAATAGATGTTCTTATAAATAATGCAGGTAGAGGTATGCGTCTGATATCTGAAGATTTTAACACTATCCCAACAAAATTTTGGGAAGCTGATCCCGATGCCTGGTCAAAGATTGTGGAAACAAATATCAATGGGCCTTTCATGGCTACTAGGGCAGTTATACCTTACATGATCCAACAAAAATTTGGAAAGATAATAAATGTTTCCACATCTTCTCAGACCATGATACGAAAAGGTTACTCTCCGTATGGACCATCCAAGACTTTTCTCGAAGCTGCATCCAGGACATGGGCTAAAGATTTGGAAGGCATGGGAATAGATGTAAATGTTCTTCTACCAGGCGGTGCCACAGACACTGATTTGTTACCTCCATCAAAAAACAAGAAAGGAGCTGATGGTAATTTATTATCACCATCAGTTATGAATGATGCCATTGTATGGTTAGTATCTGATCAATCAAATGGCATTTCTGGCGGGCGCTTCATAGCTAGATATTGGGAAGACTCAAGTGCTCGCAGAAATGATCTCAGACTGAATCCCCAAATCATGTGATCAAAATGATTAAAAGCTTAAGACTAGGGGATTTATGCGTTACTGGTTTAACTGAAATTGAGTCTTTTAGCATCCCTGTAGGAACCTTATTTCCAGACCTTAATAATAGCCTTTTAGCGAAACTAGAACCCATTGAGCCAAGAATTATGTCTGAAGGTTTGGTGCACTTGACAATTAGGTCGTGGCTACTCAATAAATCGGGGACAAATATTCTGATCGATAGCTGTGTAGGGGCGCAAAAAAATAGACCCAACCATTCTACTTGGCATAAACGCTCTGGGAGCAAGTGGTTGAGAGCTTTATCAGAGAAAGGATTGAGGCCAGAAGACATTGATATAGTAATGTGTACCCATTTGCATGCAGATCATGTTGGTTGGAATACTAGGTTAGAAAATGGTTATTGGGTTCCAACTTTCCCAAATGCCCAATATCTATGTGGCCGGACAGAATACGAATACTGGGCACATACCGCCGAAACATCTGATAAGCACGGCGCCTTTGCAGACAGCGTGTTACCAATAGTTGAAAATGGTAAAATGAAATTTGTCGAAGACAGCGATGAAATAGCAAATGGCCTTTCCATCGGAATGAGTCCTGGTCACACCCCAGGGCACTTGTGCTTGCATGCCGACGCTGGCGCAATTTTTTGCGGTGATATAATCCATTCTCCTTTACAACTGAATTTTCCCAACATTTCTAGTGCGTTTTGTGAAGATCCAGTTTTGGCTCACACCACCCGTATAAAATTACTGTCAAAAATAGCAGAAACAGGTCAGTTCTTGATCCCTGCTCATTTCAGAGATCCTGGTTGGACAAAAATCAAAAAAACTGAATTAGGGTATGAGAAGATTTGAAAAATCCCTGAAGAAAACTTATTACTAAACAGCCATCAAACCTAGTTTCAAAAGATCAAAAATGATAAAAACAATATATTACTAGGAAGAATAGGTTTTTTTTATAAACTCTATCGCTTCATCAGTGTTCATCAAATCGGCATATTTTGCACTCATATCAAATAAATTTGCCTCATGAGGCTCAGGAGCTCGATCTCCAACAGCATCAGACACAACAATAGTTACAAAATCACTTGAAATGCTATCAACACAAGTAGCTCTTACACATCCTGAAGTGGTAACGCCAGTTAGTAAGACCGTATCCACCCCTTTATCTTTCAAAATAGCTTCTAGCTCGGTTTTGAAAAACGCACTTGGGTATTGTTTTGTAATAATTATATCTGTGTTTATCATCTTTAATTCGGAATGGGTCTTCTGTGAAACCTTACCCTCGTCAAAGCTTGCCAGAGCCGGAACCTTTTTATAAAAAGCTCCTCCATCTGTTCCTCCTTTTTTATATTTAACTTCTGTAAAAACAATAGGAATTTGATCAAAATTTCGTAAGAATGCCAACAACTTTTTTGAGTTTTCTAGAGCATTTCTGCAACCTTCACCACCAAATAAAGGTTCCCCAAAATCAAAATAAGCATTGGCAAAATCAATAAAAATTACGGCTAGATTTTTCCCTCGCGTTTGGAGGCTATGATAATTTGCCTTTGAATAATTTTCTTCTAGATTTTCAGCCATTTTTCGATTTCTTTTTCAAAATTTAATGTTATCAGATGACCCCATTTTTTTCTAGTGTTATCAATTCTTCCTCTGATTTCTTTAGAATTTCCTTAAAGACATAGTTGTTATGTTCGCCCAATTCTGGACCAACTTTGCACACCTCACCAGGGTTTTCTGATAATTTGGGGGCTACATTTTGCATTTTTATCATACCAAACACAGGATGTTCTATATCAATGATAGCTTTTCTTTCTTTAAAATGCGGATCATCAATCATATCTTTTGCCCTATAAATTAACCCAGCAGGAATACCATTTTTATTGCACAAGTCTTCAACTTCCTTCAACGTCTTCGATTTAGTCCATTCATTGATTAAATCATCTAATTGGGTTTGGTTTTTTCCTCTTGCTGTATGAGATTTATATCGTTCATCTGATGCTAATTCAGGTGCATCCATGACATCACAGAGCCTAGAAAAAACCCTATCCTGATTTGCTCCAATTAATATCATTTGCTCATCTTTGGTTTCGAAAATATTAGAAGGGGCGACATTTGGAATTATTGCACCAGTTCGTTCCCGGGTGTAACCTGCCACATCATATTCAGTTACCAAACTCTCCATCATATTTAAAACAGACTCGTATATTGCGCTATCAACTACCTGCCCTTTACCCGTTCTTTCTCTAGCATGGATGGCCATCAACGCACCCATACAAGCATGCATGGCTGCAAGTTGATCCCCTATAGATATACCCATTCGGCTCGGAGGCGTTGAAGGATCCCCAGAAACATATCTTAAACCACCCATCGCTTCCCCTATAGCACCAAATCCTGCACGATTTGAATAAGGACCAGTTTGTCCGTACCCTGATACCCTAACCATTACCAAACGTGGATTAATTTTGCTTAGGACATCATAACCAATATTCCAACGTTCCAATGTTCCCGGTCTAAAGTTTTCAATTAAGATGTCAGTACTCTTAATAATATCTTTTATAATTTCCTGACCTTCTTCAACCCTTAAATTTACAGTAATCGATTTCTTATTACGAGCTACCACCGGCCACCACAAGGACTTTCCATGAGGTTTTTCCCTTCCCCACTGTCGCATTGGATCTCCTACTTTAGGAGGTTCTACTTTTATTATTTCAGCCCCAAAATCTCCTAATAATTGGCCGCAAAAGGGCCCCGCAAGTAATTGCCCCATTTCTATTACTCTTAAATCAGAAAGGGCGCCAATATTGTCTTTAATCATTTCAAAAAACTTTCTTTTTGACATTACATTTTTTTTTGACCTAATAGACCACGAATAATTCTATCTAGTCAATTATTTCTAGTTAAGATTCGTTTAACACGAGAAGGATTAAGAAAAAATGGACGGACATTTTGAGATTGTGGAAGTTTCACCGCGCGATGGATTACAAAACGAAAAAAAAATCTTAACGACCACCCAAAAGATTGAATTAATTTCAAGGGCCATTGATGCAGGTCTTACTCGAATTGAAGTTACTAGTTTTGTTAACCCCAAAAGAGTCCCGCAGATGTTCGATTCCGATGAACTTGTGCAAAACTTACCAAAAAAAAATGGTAGGGACATTAAATATATAGGTTTAGTCTTGAATGAGCGTGGCTTTACTAGAGCCTTGAAAAGTGATTTAGACATAGCTAACTATGCAATAGTAGCCAGTGATACTTTTAGTATAAAGAACCAGGGAGCTACAACCTCAGAAAATCTAAAGACTTTGAAGAAGATTTTCGATGAATCAAATGAGAAAATACAGATAGCTGTTACGATTGCAGCCAGTTTTGGCTGTCCTTTTGATGGAGAAATATCATCAAATCACCTATTATCAATAGTAGAACAAATAGCAAAAATAGGCCTAAATGAGATTTGTCTGGCAGATACAATTGGTGTAGCTACACCAAAGGACATAAAGACTAAGTTAAAAGCGATAAAAGGTTCTTTTCCTGAAATGGCCATTAAGCTCCATTTACACAATACACGCAATACAGGGATAGCAAATGCTTGGACAGGAATTGAGCAGGGGATCACTGGGTTGGAATCAAGTTTTGGAGGTTCAGGAGGTTGCCCTTTTGCTCCTAAAGCCACTGGAAATATTCCTACTGAAGATCTCCTCTATATGTTGAATCGTTCTGGAGTAACGACTGGCATTTCTCTACAAAAATCTATCGAGACAGCAAACTGGCTCGAGCAGCAATTAGAGAAAAAACTACCAGGTTTGCTTAAAGAAACTGACATTTTTCCTCCCAATCAATTAGGAAAGTCCTGAGTCCAACTTTCTTAAAATTAGAACATAATGATTTCAAGGTGTTGGTGGGTGATGAGAGACTCGAACTCCCGACATCTTCGGTGTAAACGAAGCGCTCTACCAACTGAGCTAATCACCCGTCTTATAACAAAAACCTACCATAGTCTTAAATAGCTAAAAAGTTCAATTCTTTTTTTCTACGATTTTGGGTAGGTTTAAAATTCTAACCCCTTGCTATATTTATTTAATGGGTTCTGGAAGACTCTTGGTCAAGATCATCCTCACTAGTGTTTGGATCAACGGTCTTCTGAACATCAAATTCTGCAGGATTCCATTCAATCGCTTTTGGTTGTTCAACAAGTGCCAATTTCAGCACTTCATTAACATGTGATAATGGTATTATCTCAAGCCCATTTT
>MDTC01075985.1_pt1 | contig 12128 bp, 12 predicted proteins | sample 811181 | NCBI WGS metagenome assembly MDTC01 (sample SAMN05326644, study PRJNA326480) | marine metagenome | isolation source: seawater | place: Pacific Ocean: North | collected 2011
TAAAAGGAACTTCTATAAAAAATAACTCTCGAGTTTGTTTGTCTTTTTTTTGGTCAAGTCAAGAGCAACAAGTGATTGTTACAGGTAATGCAACCAAAATAAGTGATTTAGAATCAACACAATATTTTAATTCTCGTCCCATCGGAAGTAAAATAGGGGCTATTGTTTCACAGCAAAGTGAAACGATATCCTCCAGAGAATTTTTAGAAAAAAAATATGAATCTATTAAGAACAGAAAAATTCAAATTGAGAGACCAAAAAACTGGGGTGGTTATTTAGTTGTTCCCATCTCATATGAATTTTGGCAGGGTAGAGACAAGAGGTTACATGACAGGATACTATATCAAAAAGATAATAACTTATGGAAGTTTAAAAGACTATCACCATGAAGAGGCTTATTTTAATAAGACACGCTAAGTCATCTTGGGAATTTAATGTTAATGATATTGAAAGACCACTCTCAAAAAGAGGCATTAACGATGCAAACTTAATGACGAAAATTTTCAAAGAGTTATCAATCAATGTCCAACATATATATTCAAGCAACTCTACAAGAACACTACAAACATCAGAAATTTTTATTGAAAATCTAAAACTTAGTAAAATCCCATTTGACAAATCCATTGAACTTTATGATTTTTCTGGTTTAAAAGTAGAGTCTTTTATAAAAAAAATAGATTCAAATTTAAATTCGGTTATGATTTTTTCTCATAATAATTCATGTACGAATTTATTGGAAAAATTTACTGGAAATTATAAACACGTTCCGACTTGTGGAATTTTAATTTTTGATTTTGATGTATCTTTGTGGTCTGAAATTAACAAAGGTAAGTGTGATAGCTACTTTCCTAAACAATTCAAATGAGTAGATTAGTAAATAGGTACATCAACAGAGAGATAAGCTGGTTACAATTTAACGAAAGAGTATTGCAAGAGGCTAATGACAGTGATGTTCCATTAATTGAAAGAGTTAGATTTTTAGGAATCTTTTCAAGTAATCTTGATGAATTTTACAGAGTTAGGTATGCAACAGTTAAAAGAATTGCAGTTAGTAGTGATTCTGGTAAAAAAATTTACAAAGACATGACAGCTAAAAAACTTTTGACAAAAATCACTCAAAATGCAATCCGTCTTCAGGAAGAAAGTTTTAAAATTCTTAATAAAATAATAGATGAATTAAAAGCAGAAAAAATATTTTTTGTTAATGAAAATACTATGCTTAAGTATCAAAAAAAATTTGTTTCATCTTATTTCAATGAAGTCATAAGTCCCTCATTAGGAATTATTGTTCTAGATAACATCAAAAAAATACCAAATCTTAAGGATAATCTATCTTTTCTGCTAATTAGGATGAGGCTTGAGGATTCGGAAATTAAACATGCCATAATTCATTTCCCTAAAAGTTTGAAAAGATTCACACAATTGCCGTCTGATGATGAAAATTCCTATGTTATTATGATTGATGATATAATTAGGTATTATTTAAAAAAAATATTTAAAATATTTAAAATTAAATCCATTAACGCAAATATGATTAAAATCAGTCGTGATGCCGAGCTTGATTTTGACGATGATATTTCCAAAAGTTATTTGGAAAAAATCTCTGAAAGTATACAAGACAGGTATTCTGGTCACCCTGTAAGGTTTGTGTATGATTCTAAAATGCCAAATGATACGTTAGATTTTATTTTAAAGAAAATAAATATTGATATCGAAACAGACAGTGTAACCCCTGGGGGGAAATACCACAACAGAAGAGATTATATGAGTTTTCCAAGTCTTAATAAAAATCAGTTAACTTATAGTGCTCTCAAACCTTTAAAAATTAAAGGGTTTAATTTAAAAAAAGGTATGTTTAATAAGATTTTTAAAAGAGATTTTCTATTACATACACCTTACCAAAAATTTTTATATGTAATTAATTTTTTATTAGAAGCGTCTATTGATCCAAAAGTAACTAAAATATATATTACTATTTATAGACTATCAAAACTATCAAAAGTTGCCAGTGCTTTAATTAATGCTGCAAGAAATGGAAAAAAAGTATTTGTATTAATCGAACTTCAAGCTAGATTTGACGAATCAGCAAATATCAAGTATGCAAAAGAAATGCAATCCCAGGGAATTAAAATTAGTTATGGCACACCAAACTTAAAAGTACACAGCAAAATATGTGTAATCGAAAGAAAAAAAGAGGATGGCATTAGTAAATATGGTTTTGTTAGTACTGGAAATCTAAACGAATCAACTGCAAAAGTTTACACCGATATGACCTTATTCACATCAAATAGTGATATTCTTGATGAGGTTAAGTCTGTTTTTAACTTTTTTGATGCTAACTACAAAAAATATAATTTTAGAAACCTTCTCATTTCTCCAATCAATACAGAATCGAGGTTCAAATCATTGATAAGGACGGAAATAAATAATGTCAAAAAAGGTAAACCTGCCTGGATTAAAATTAAAATTAATAATATAACCAGCAGAAGTATGATAAAAGCTCTCTATAATGCGAGTAGAAGAGGCGTTAAAATTCAGTTAATTGTAAGAGGAGTGTGTTGTCTAATTCCAAATCAAAAAGGAATGAGTGAAAATATTAAAGGAATAAGTATAGTTGATAGGTTTTTAGAACACACCAGGTTTATGATTTTTTGCGATGGAGGAAACAATAAGACTTTTATTTCATCAGCAGACTGGATGACCAGAAATTTGGAAAATAGGGTAGAAGTAACATGTCCTATTTTTGATAAAAAAATAAAAAGTGAGATTTTAGATATTTTTAATATTTATTGGAAAGACAACCTAAAGTCCAGATTTATCAATAGTTCAAAGATTAATAGTTACAGAAAAGATAGCAAACCAAGATTTAGATCACAATCTGAAATCTACAATTATTACAATTAGAAAAAAAACTTGAACTCATTTTATAAAACGCTTAAGTTTGCTTCGATCGACATAGGGTCAAACGCTGTAAGATTACTAATTTCTAATGTTTATTTTAGAAAAAATAGAGATTCGGAAGCAACTAAAAATTCTCTTGTAAGAGTTCCAATCAGACTTGGAGAAGATGCTTTTAATAATGGAAGAATTAGTGAAGAAAACATAATACGGTTAACTGATACAATTAAATCTTTTAAATTATTAATGAAAGTTAATAATGTTAAAAAGTATCTGGGATATGCGACATCTGCATTAAGATGCTCGAAAAACAAAGTTGAGATATTAAATAGAATAAAAGATAAAACTGGAATTGTAATTGAAATTATTGATGGTAATAAGGAGGCTAAATTAATTACCAAAAACAAAATTTTTCAAAATGACAGTAAATTGTTTTGCCTAATCGATGTTGGTGGTGGCAGTACAGAACTTACATTGTTAAAAAATAACTCAGTAATTAAATCAAGATCTTTTAAAATAGGTGGTGTCAGGCTAATAAATAATTTAGTAACTAAAAAAGAATGGCAAAATTTTGATGTTTGGATAAAAAATAATTTAACAAATATAGGTGATGTTTCTGTTGTTGGTTTCGGAGGAAATATTAATAAAATTTTTAAACTTTCAGGAAATAATATTGGGAGACCTCTTTCTTTGGCTAAAATAACTTCAACATTGAAAAATCTCGAATCTTTAACAATAGAGGAAAAATCTCTTAATCTTAAATTAAACCCTGATAGATTGGATGTGATAGTCCCCGCTGGAAGAGTATACGAACATATACTTACAAAAATGTCAGTTAGAAAAATTACGGTTCCAAAGGTTGGATTAGCTGACGGTATGATCTTTAAGTTAATGAAAGAATTATAAACCCAATTTAAACTCTTTCCTCATTTTTTCAATAGTTGGATTAATTTCTTTCATTTTATCAAATTTTTCTTTTGTTGAGTAAATAAACTTTTTTTCTTCCAATTTATTTACAATAATTTTAATTTTTAAGAAATCATTTTTCAATTTTTTTGATAAAAAACTAATTAATTTATTTTTATTTTTTTCTAGCTCTGTTTTGTTGATATTATTTGAAACTGTGTAATGAATTTCATTAATGTTTTTAATCAAAGGTTTATTAATTTGTAAGATACTTGATAAATTTTTTTCACCATTTTTTTCAATTTCATTTGAAAATAAAACCCAATATTTTGATAACTGATCCTGATTAAACTGTTCATTCAGGGATTCATTTTTTTTATTTTTAGAGTTTAATAAAATTTCATTTTCTATTTTTTTCTTTTCATTTAAACTTGATAAGGATAATCCTGAAATGATTTTAGTATTTAAATTGACATTTTTTTTATCACCCTTTTCTTCAATTTTATCTACAGTCTTTTGAATTTCTGAACCAGATTCTTTTTTACTTTTTACTTTTTTTTCTGGTTTTACAGGTTTAATTATTTTTTTTTTTATTTCAAAAAGTGAACATAGTTTCATTAAACATATTTCAACTAAGAGTCTCTGGTTTTTACTAAATTTATATTTATTGTTGCAATCATCACAAATTTCAATTGCATCTATAATTAACTCTAATCTTAAAATATCAGATTGTTCTAGATATTTACTTTTTAAGAACTGGTCATGTTCCAACAATATGTTAGAATGTAAGTTTTTAGAGACAAGTAAATCCCTCAAATGGGATGAAAAACCTTGAATAAAATTGTGTTCACTGTTCCCTTTTTTAATGACTTGGTCCAGTAAAAGTAAAGCTTTATAGACATCTCCATGGGTAATTATATTAACCATTTCAAAATATATTTCATGGCTAACCTCATTAAGGTTTTCATATGTCAAATCTTTACTGATGTTACCTTCAGTATAGTTTACTAACCTATCAAAAATTGACAAAGCATCTCTTAGTGCACCATCACTTTTTTTAGCAATTAATGAAAGAGCTTCTGTCTCATATTCAATTTTTTCTTTTTTCGAAATTTTTTCTAAAAATTCTATTATATCATTAAAATTTATTTTTTTAAAGTCGAAAATTTGACATCTTGATAAAATTGTAGGAATTACTTTTTGTTTTTCAGTAGTTGCTAAAATAAAAATAGCATAAGGTGGAGGTTCCTCTAAAGTTTTTAAAAACGCATTGAAAGCTTGTCCAGAAAGCATATGTACTTCATCAATTATATAAACCTTGTGATTACCTACCTGTGGAGGAATTCTGACTTGGTCAATAAGATTTCTTATGTCATCAACTCCATTGTTTGAGGCCGCATCTAATTCAAAAATATTATATGAAAATGAGTTTTCTTGATTGGATTCTAAATTAATTTTCTTTGCTAAAATTCTAGCACAAGTGGTTTTACCAACACCTCTTGGTCCACAAAACAGCATTGCTTGTGGAACTTGATTTAACTTGATAGCATTTTCAAGTGTTTTAGTGACTGTACTTTGTCCGACAACATCTTCAAAATTTTGAGGTCGATATTTTAATGCCGAAACAACAAAGTTTTTCATAATGCTAATATAAAATTTAAGCAATTAAAATGGTACTTTAATATCAATAAAGTAACTTTAGAAAGTTTTTATTTATTTTTGAATAAGCAGGCCTTCTTATCGCTTTTAATTTTAAAAGAGGAAAGTCCGGACACCGAAGAGCATTACAGCGGGTAACACCCGCCACTATGTAAATAGAGGACAAGTGCATCAGAAAGCAAGTACAGTTCGGCTGTAGTGAAATCAGGTAAACTCTGTAAGGTGAAACGCCATGTATACCAGCTTTAGAGAACTGCTCGTTCAATGTTGGAGGGTGGGCGGTTTGAACAATTTAGTAATAAATTGTCTAGATAAATGATAAGACAAGACAGAATCCGGCTTATGGCCTGCTTTTATTATAAGTAATTGTTACTTTCAGGACCAGTGTTGAATATCAAGTCAAGAATGCTTAAGTTATTTATAAAACCATTTGATCTAGAAAATACCTGATTGTATTTTTTAGATTTGAAATTATCTTTGTATGTTTTGTTGGACATTGTCCTACAATCAATAAAATTATCGTGATTTTCTAAATAATTTTTTGTTTTAACCAAGTTTAGTTTTATACCTAACCAATCTGAAATTAATTGAATGCATTTAAAATTAAAATCCTCAAGATTTAAAAACTTATTTAAATATAAACTTTTGATCTCATACTTATAAAATTCAAAAAAAGGTGATGAATTATAAGATGTTTTTAAGGCTGCCCAGTGTTGTTTTTGCCAATCGAACGAATTGTCAATTAAAGTATTATTTAAAGGAAGTTTTTTGTGTTGATGCTTTATCGGAATGATTAGCTTCAAAACTTTATTGGGACCACAGATATGTGTTCTGTTTCTTAAACTTTGTTTTAAATAATTCTCATTAGTTTCCCAAATAATTTTCCCTGATTTTATAATTTTCCAATGAGATATTGGTGCAAAATAACATGGTGTCATTAAAAAAAAATTATCTTTTTTTTGTTTATGACTTTGATTTTTTTCTTTTTCTATATTCTGTGATTGCATAAATTATTAAAATAGTAACTAGGAAATGCCACCTATATGATTTTGGTTCTCCATCTAAATTAACTGTTGTAAAAACTCTATTCCATCTTATTTTCCAATTTTTAAAACCATCATTTATTCCTTCAATACTCATCCAAATAAATACAGGTTTACCAACTATGTGATCTTCGGGAACAAAACCCCAAGATCTGCTATCTTCAGACTTGTATCTGTTATCTCCCATCATCCAATAGTAATTTTGTTTGAAAATATACTCATCAGTTTTAATATTATTGATAAAAATTGACCCATTTGTTAAATTCAGAGAGTTTTTCTCATAATCTCGAATTAGTTTTTTGTAAATAGGTAGGTTAATGGTGTTTAATTTTATTTTTTCACCTTTTTTTGGAATTACAATTGGCCCAAAGTTATCTTCGTTCCAATTATATTTAATGTCATTTGGAAAAAATTGTGTGTTGTAAGATTTGGTTTCATTAAAATTTCTCTTAATGCTGTCAACCAGTTTAGATTTTTTTAATATTTCAGCTTCTTGTTCAGTCAAAAAGACATCCATTTCTTTTTCTGTAATTTCAGTCATTACAATTCTTCCAGAAGATCTAACGCCATATGGAATACCCTCGAAATCAGTAATTATTGTAAAGTTGTTAGGATTGTTGTCGACTAACCTTGTGATATATGGGCGTATTTGATCAAATTTTTGTTGTGTAATATCCTTAATTCTAAATTTTCTTTGCATTTTAATTCCTGAGCTCGAAAACTTTGATGTTGAAACACCGTTTTGATTATACACAGAGTAATTAAAAATAGGTTTTGCTCTGTATGGCATTATACTTTTTTTGCTATTAATGAATATGATACCGTTTTTAATTTCTAAAGTATCCGAGGGAATGGCAACACATCTTTTTACATAATTAGATTTTTTATCAATTGGTTTTTTTACTCCTTTTTCTTTTACAAAAAATTGTCTAACGGTGTCAGCGGGCCAACTGAAAGTTACTATTTCATTTCTTTTTATTTTTTCAAACCCTGGGAGACGTAAATAAGGAATTTGAGGTTTATTTAGGTATGATCTTATTCCCGTTCCTACAATCGTGTCATGAACCATTGGAAAAGATACAGCTGTTTGAGGAACTCTAGCACCATAGTGAAATTTACTAACAAATAAAAAATCACCAACCAACAGAGATTTCTCTAGTGAACCTGTTGGTATTATGTAGGGTTGTATAAAATAAGTATGAACAATTGTAGCTAATATCACTGCAAAAATTATTGAGCTAATCCACTCACCGATTCCAGTTTTTGGACTGATATCTCTGTTTACAACATAATCTGAATTTTTTGAGTAATTAATTGAATAAATGTAAAGTCCAAAAGACAAGAGAACTAAAAATATATCTATAAATTTATCTTTTCCAAAACTTCTAACTGTTTCAACCCATATCACGGGAATAATTAACAAATTTATGATTGGAATGAATAGGAGTATTACCCACCACCATGGCCTTTTTATTATTTTCATTAAAATGACAGCATTATATATTGGGATAAAAGCGAAAAAACTTTTATAGCCACAAAGTTTGTACAACTTCCAAGTACCTATACCATGAACAAATTGTATAATTAAAAAAAATATAAACCACTGAAAAAAAGTCATTATTTGAATTTGATATTTTTGATTACATCACTCATTTCATACACACCTATTTTTCCTATTATCCACTCTGCAGCAATAACAGCTCCTATTGCAAAACCTTTTCTATTATTTGCTTTATGAGAAATTTTAATCTCGTCGATTGAAGAAGAGTATTTTACAGTGTGTTTTCCAGGCACAGCATTTTTTCTGAGAGATTTTATAAATATTGAATCATTTTTATTTGAGTTTGACCAAGATGTGTATTTGCTATTCTTAATAATATCTTCAGCCAATTTTATCGCAGTTCCACTTGGTTTGTCTTTTTTTTCGACGTGGTGAACTTCATTAATTGATAGCTTATAATCCAAATGATTATTCATTATTTTTGATAAGTTTTTGTTTAATTCAAAAAATAAATTCACTCCCAAACTAAAATTAGAAGAATACAAAAAACCAGTTTGTTTTTTTCTAGAAAGCTCTTCAATTTTTGGATAATTTGCCAACCATCCTGTGGTTCCAGAAACTACAGGTATATTATTTGAAAGAGCAAGTCGTATGTTTTTATATGCAGTTTGTGGTGTACAAAAATTGATTGCAACATCAACTTTCTTTGAAATTTCTCGTTCTGATTTTTCGTCAATAATTAAAACTATTTCATGACCTCTTTCTAAAGAAATCTTTTCAATTTCTTTACCCATTTTTCCATAACCTAAAATTGCTATTTTCATTATTAAAAGCTCAAATTTAATGAAAAACCAATAGAATTAGATTTAGTTGATGATCCATTTTCAATGTACGGTCTCAGTGTTAACGTTTCATTTACGTTGTACTGCTTTAAGTGTGAATCAATATTAGCATCCAAAATATTTAATATGTAAAACCCAACAATAAATACCATAGATAAATCTCTGTTTTTTTTGTGAAATTTTGCTCCATCCAGTAGCCTATCATCATCAATAATTAAATTTTGATACTCATCATCATTGTAACCTGCTTTTCTACTTTTATATGCGTTTCTATATGACCAATATTTTTTTTGATTAAAATCATAAGAGTATATTGATGTTCCTATTGCAGCATATACTATCGGAATTTTCCAATACTTTTTGTTAAATGCTTGTCCAGCACCTGGTAAAACAGCTGAGTAGAAAGCCGCTTTTGAAGGCGCAGTAATATCTACATTATCAAAATTTTGATTTGTTTCTTGTCCTAAGCTTCTAATTGATATTAATAAAAATAATATTAATTTAAACCTATTTCTTCGCATTAAGTTTCTTAATAATAGTTTTAAATTCTTCAATATTATCAAATGGAAAAAGTATTGTCCCTTTTTCTTTGTCCTTTAACTTAATATTAACGTGGTTATTTATAATTTTTCTCAACATAATTAACTCATTTCTAAAATTTAAAGGGAGTTTAATATTCGTCTTTTTATTGTTTAATGAAGATTTTCTGCTAGTTAAACTTTCAACTTCTCTGACAGTTAATGAGTTTTTCAAAATTTTCTTGTAAAGATTGAGTTGGTCCTCTTTCTTTTCAAAAGAAAGCAATGCTCTTCCATGGCCCATAGAGATAAACCCATCTCGTATTCCGGATTGTATTATTGGATCTAATTTCAATAACCTGACGTAATTTGCGATTGTAGATCTTTTTTTACCTACCCTTTTACTCATCTGGTCTTGAGTTAGCATAACTTCATCAATCAAACGTTGGAAACAAAGACCTATTTCAATTGGATCAAGATTTTCTCTTTGTATATTTTCGACAAGTGCCATTTCTAATGATTGTTGGTCGTTTGCAATTCTTACATAAGCAGGAATATCATCAAATTTTAAATATTGTAATGCCCTTACCCTTCGCTCTCCAGATATAATCTCATAATTTTTAAAACCTGTTTTTCTTACAGTAATTGGCTGTATAATACCTAATTCACTAATTGAATTGGCTAATTCAATTATTTTCTCACTTTCAAAATTAGTGCGAGGTTGAAATGGATTGGTTTTAATTTGGTTAAGAGGAATTTCAATCACATTTCCGATTATTTGATCAGCATTTTTATCATCCGATGATTTGATGTCTTCTGTTGGGTTATTCAATAAAGCAGATAATCCTCTTCCTAATGGTTGTTTTTTATATGCTTTTGCCATCAAAATTTTTATTTATCAGTTCCTGTGCTAATTTAAGATAATTCTTGGCCCCTTTACTAGTTGCGTCATAATCAACAATATTTTTCCCGTGACTTGGAGCCTCACCTAGTTTTACATTTCTAGGTATGATTGTATTGAAAACCATAGTTTGAAAATGACTTTTTACCTCATCAACAACCTGATTTGATAATCTTAATCTTGAATCATACATAGTTAATAAAAGACCCTCAATTTCCAAATTTTCATTATGAACTTTTTGAACACTCTTTATTGTATTCAAAAGTTTACCCAAACCTTCTAGTGCAAAATATTCACATTGAATGGGAATGATTACGGAGTCTGCAGCTGTTAGTGCATTAAGTGTAATAAGTCCCAGTGATGGGGCGCAATCGAGAATTATATATTCATATGAATCTTTGACTTCTTGAATAGCTTTTTTAAGCATAAACTCCCTGTCAGGATGATTCACAAGTTCAATTTCAATAGCTACAAGATCAATATTTGATGGAATGACATTAAGATTTGGACTTTCTGATTTTATTATGATATTTTTTGGTTTTTCTGTATGTTCGAGAAGTTGGTAAGATGATTTATTTTTATCAATAATATTAATTCCAATTCCTGAACTTGCATTAGCCTGAGGATCAAGATCAATTAATAATACTTTTTTTTCAAGTATACCTAGGCAAGCAGCAAGATTTAATGCTGTGGTGGTTTTTCCAACACCACCCTTTTGGTTAGAAATCGCAATAACTTTACCCATTTTTTTAAAAAATAAAAATACAATATTTTAACACCTGTTTTTTGGAACAATATCTCTTTTTTTCAACTATTTGTCAAGAGAATCTTTAAACTCTATTACATAAATTTCTTCGCTGTCTTTTTTCATAAAAAAGTTTTCTCTTGCAAAGGCCTCATAGTTGTCTTTATTTTTTAAATATTCAATAAATTTTTGGTCTTTCGAGATATCAATTTCAAGTTTTTTTTTTGTTTCGATTAGATCTTTAACTTCTTTATTTAATTTATTATGAACCATAAATGAATTGACGTCTAAAAATAACATCCATATTATGAAAAAAAAGGTTATTAAAATGTAAAGGTTTCTAACATGCCTCACATATTTATTTTTAAGAAAATTTTTAAAATATCCCAATTAACTAAAACTATTTATTAAAGCTATAACTTTTTTGATGTTTATATTTTTCGATTTTAAAACCAAATTTGCTTTGCTTTTTTTTGGTTTTATAAATCTCTTATACATTGGTTCACTCATCTCAAAAAACCTGTCAACTATATCCTCTTTTGTACGATTTCTAGAAATTATATCACGATTTATTCTTCTTTTTAGTCTTATTTTATAGTCCAAATCTAAAAAAATACTGTAATCAATCAAATTTAGAATTCTATTATCATATAAAATGTGTAATCCCTCCAAAACTATTAAACTTCTAGGATTTAAAGATTTTGTGGTTTTCAACCTTTTGTGTGTTATGTATGAATAGTTGGGAACGAAAACTTTTTTCAAATTCTTTAGGGAATTTAAATCATTAAATAATAATTCAAAATCAATAAGATTTGGATGGTCAAAATTAAGCTTAGATCTTTTTTCTAGGGTTAAGTGATTATTGTTTATGTAGTATGAGTCACAACTGATAAAATCCATTTTTCTGGAACCAAAATGTTGTTTTAAATTTTTAGTAAGTGTGGTTTTTCCTGAACCTGATCCACCACATATACCAATCAAAAGCATATTATTTCTTTAATTTTTTGACAAATTCTTTCGTGATGATTTTATCACTTTTATTTCCCCAACTATTTAAAATATAATTCATAACATCTGCAATTTCGTCATCATAAAGCCCCATTTTTTCCATTCTA
>MDTC01245940.1_pt1 | contig 12128 bp, 7 predicted proteins | sample 811181 | NCBI WGS metagenome assembly MDTC01 (sample SAMN05326644, study PRJNA326480) | marine metagenome | isolation source: seawater | place: Pacific Ocean: North | collected 2011
CTGTCCGTGTACTCCCAACATAATCAGTAATTGTCCCTTCCTTAAATGTTGTTCCATTGGCTATCATGATTTTCCATCCATTATAATAATCGTTAACTGAACTCGATGATGTATGTAAGACCTTATCACCACTCATCTGAAGATAACGATAACCATTTATCATCCATTTAAGAATATATGTTGTCGATGTTGAAAAGACATTACCCCCGCTAAGGGATGGTATCACGGTAATCTTCTTATCACTATTTGTATAATCTTGAATTATGAATTTCCCCGTTGGATTAACCGTCTCAAGAATCCATCCGTTATAATAATCATCGACCGCATTCTCTAAAGAAGATAAATAACCGACAGTTGAACTATAACTTGAACCAGTCTCCATAGTACCTTTAATTGCCCCATAATTTGATTCGTAACCAATCAATGTATTGTTACTACCCGTTATATTTTCATATCCTGTTTGGTAACCTAATAAAGTAGTCCCTGTAGCAGTTGTATTTGAATATCCTGCTTGATATCCGATGGCTGTATTCGAACCATTTGTATTATTCTTTAAACATTGATAACCCACACTTGTAACATTCGAAATACTATTACCCGATATGCCTTTATTTGATTCATAACCAATCAATGTATTATTACTACCAGTTGTATTTTCATATCCTGCTTGGTAACCTAATAAAGTAATCCCTGTAGCAGTTGTATTTGAATATCCTGCTTGATATCCGATGACTGTATTTGAATCTCCTTGATTAGTTCTTAAACATTGATAACCCACACTTGTAACCTTCGAAATAGTTTCACCCAATATGCCGTTATTTGATTCATAACCAAGGAGTGTATTATAACTACCTGTTGTATTTTCATATCCTGCTCGGAAACCTATTAAAGTATTGTCTATAGCTGTTGAATTTTTCCCCCCTGCCTGCCAACCTATTGCTGTATTTGAGTCTCCTTTATTATTCATTAAACATTGATAACCCACACTTGTAACATTCGAAATACTATCACCCAATATGCCTTTATTTGATTCATAACCAATCAATGTATTGTAATTACCCGTTGTATTATAATATCCTGCTTGGAAACCTATTAAAGTATTGTCTACAGCTGTTGAATTTGAATACCCTGTTTTATATCCAACTGCTGTATTTGAGTTACCTTTATTATTTTTTAAACATTGATAACCCACACTTGTAACATACGTAATACTATCATTCGATACCCCATAATTTGATTCGCAACCAATCAATGTATTAGAATGACCCGCTGTATTAAAAAACCCTGCTTGGTAACCTAATGCTGTATTATCATTTCCGTAATTGTTATAAAGACACTCTGAACCTACCGCGGTTGTTCTATATATAGTCTTTATGTACGGCATGTGTTGAGCTTGAGTGATGTGTACAGGGGAATGGCCAATAGCATTTGCCCTATATCCAATAATTGTATTCCCCCCCGCTATTACCGAACTATTAGAAAGTAGGAAGCCTGACTGATAACCAATATATACATTGTTAGTACTTTTATTATTCCACAAACCTGCTTGCTTCCCTATTGCAACAAGGTTATTTCCATGTGAACCTCTGTAAAGCGCGTCCGTACCAACCGCAGTATTATCACTTCCAGTTCCATTAGGTCCGGTATTATTCCACGGCGAGTATGAATAATGACTACCACTGAACCTTCCACAACTTAAACCAATATATACATTCCCTCTTCCACCTCCTGATAAGTCCTCCCCACTTACAAATTGTCCAGCAGCATTACCAATGAATACATTAAAACATCCAGCATGATTCGAACCGCCTTTTAATATGTTTCCAGCATGATTTGAGATTAATACATTATTACCCACACCGTTATCCCAGAACTTACCAACCTCATATCCTATATAAACTAGATTATTCGATTGAGTATCAGAAGAACCTTCCGATCCCGCCATTGTACCTATTATTACACTATTCAGAAGTTTTAGTTTTGACCCTGCTTTGTATCCTATATTAATGTTATAAGATTGTGCAACCACATCATCCTGTCCTTTACCTGCACCGAACCCTATATTCGTATTATAACTTCCAGTTTTATTATAATATCCAGATTCAAATCCAATATTGACATTACCTGCCCCACTTGTATTACTATATCCTGCATTTGAACCAATATTCACTACATCATTTGATACATTATCTTTACCCGATTCAAATCCAATATTTATTGAATTGTTTCCAGTATTGGCATAACCGGCCTTAGATCCAATACATATATTATTATCTCCCGTATTATTACTATATCCTGCCTCATTACCAATAAATGTATTATTTGAACCATTTGTATTATTTAATCCAGACCTTGATCCGATAAATGTATTATCCTCACCAGATGTATTTTGGTATCCACTTTGGTATCCGATGAATGAATTATTCGATCCAGTTATACCAGTTCCGCCAGCAGAATTACCTATTGCAGTATTATATTCATCTGTATCACCTGTATTAAAAGTGGTTTTAGTACCATGACCCAAATAAAAATTATTATTTTGATTACCCGATATAATCAGTTTTTCAATATTTGGAAGAGTTAATGTATTGTTTGATTCTACTATGAATGACCCTGTAAAAGTTGTTGCTGTGATTGAACTAAATGTTGTACTCCCAGTCACATTTAAATCTCCATTAATAGTAACTTTCTTCTCCTCGGAAGTTAAATCACCATAAATTAATGATGAAGAACCCAATCTCTGATTATCAATATACAATTTATTAGATACAGGATCATTCGAACTTTCTGAACCCGAACCAGAATTTGGTCCAATACATATATTATTTGAACCAGTGTTATAAAGTCCCGCTTGATAACCTACATAGGTATTATTATCGCCACCCGTATTTTCATATCCAGATTTATATCCTATAAATAAATTACCAGTACCATCATCATTATTTAAACCGGCATGATATCCCAATGCTGTATTTGAGTCACCTTTATTTCTCAATAAACATTTAAAACCGACACTTGTAACATTCGAAATACTATTATTTATTACTCCAAAGTTTGAGTCATATCCAATTATTGTGTTACTATCACCTGTTTTATTATAATAACCGCTTCGATATCCTATAAAAACACTGTTTGAAACATCTTCATTATAAAATCCAGCACAATACCCTAAATATATATTATGATGACCTTCTCCGCCAACGTTGTTATTGGCGAGTCCTGCCTTATATCCTAAAAAAACATTTTGGGTTCCAGTTGTATTATTAAATCCTGCTTCATATCCTAAACTAGTATTTTGATCTCCTTTATTATTCTTGAGACTCCGATATCCAACACTTGTAACTCGATCTGTCGGTGTTCCAGAGGATCCACTATTTGATTGTGTTCCTATCATTACATTATAGTCTCCACCTTTAGTAAAACTACCTGCTTGATATCCAATGATAATATTGTCTTTACCTATTAAATTATTATTAGTTGCATGACCTAAACCAATTACTACATTATTTGATGTACCGGAATTTGTCGTCGGGTTAGTATTCATAATAAAGATGCTTTGAGTACTATTATAATTAAATAGAAGCTTATTTGAAGTAATAGTTAACGTACTAAATTGCCCATCATATGCTGTATCTGCTCCAACTGTTCCATTAAGATTACCAATAAATTTAGTTGCTGTAATTTCACTCTGTGGAATATTAATTTCACCAAATCCAGAAACAATCGAACCAGAAGATAATTGACCCGTCGTTTGTAAACTACTACTTCCAGCAATAGGACTATATATTGTATTAATATCTGTATCATTTAATTTGATCGTTGATGCTTCAATTGTCCCTGCTGTAAATGTATTATTTGTTGAATCTGTTAATGAGATATTATGGGCAAATGTCTGTGTTGATACAGATAAATCACATGTAAATCCATCACTGAAAGTCACTTGATTTGTATAATCCCAAGTATAAGAAGAACCTGTAACTGTTCCTATAAAATTAGGAATACTTGTTGATCCTGTTCCTCCTTTAGCAACTGGGATTCCTGTTCCATCCCATATACCATTACTAATAGTTCCAGATGTATCATTTGAATTTGTTAAATCTAGATTTCCATTTATTTTAAATTCACGTTGATTTTCAGTTGCTGATCCAGTTAGTGTTACTAATGTATTATTATAAGTTGTAGATGAATCTTTTGATGCAATTGATAATTTAATATTCCCACTATCTATTATCGACTTCATTTTCCAACCTTCAGTTGAACTGTTATCTAATATTAATGAAGAAGAAGTGCTATCATTAATAACAATATTTGTATAACCTGTATCTTTCTCAATTTTTAATTCCGAACTATTCAAAATTTTTGTTCCATCATAATATAATAATGCATTTTGTACATATGGAGTGTTATTGTTATTATTAGTACCACCATTTGCAATTGATATCGTACCAGATAAATTTCCAACGGGTATGTTTGTTAAACTACTTGCAGAACCAGATATTGTCCCTGTACACGTTATATTTCCAGTTATGTCAACAAATCCACCAGCATCAGGGACTGTTATTTTCAAACTTGTATTATCCTTTTCAATTACCGTTTTATTCGATTCTGTTCCAAAATTAATTTTTCCAGTTGATCCTAAATCAATTGATGTTGTAGCAGTTATTGATCCAGAACTATCTAAACTTGAAAAATATCCTGGATAGTTAATACTACTTGAACCAACACTTCCAAATATATTCTTATTTTTAAGAGTAATATTAACATCATTAGTATAATCAGTATATACAGGAGTTGAACCATTAATGTCTGTCTGAATTTTAAAAGTAGGTTTTATAGAATATCCCTCACCTCGATTTGTTATATTTATAGATGTAACTGTTCCATTATTATTTTCTTCACTCACACTTATAGTACATGTTGCTGTAGCATCTGTAATAGAAGTCGTTCCACTCGATGCTGTAATTAATACAATTGGATTTGTATTATTTCTCCAATAGGTGTGCGTAAGTGTATTTGATATAATAATCGATTCAATATATCCCATAACAGAATAGATACCACTACTATCAATTCTCATTGTTCGATTATTTAATTGACTAGAACTACCTGTATTTGATGTACCAACATTGAATACATATTCTCCACCGGATGCAGTATTTGTTGTAAAATCGACTGAACTAATATTTGAATTTGAATAATTGGGTTGAATTGTTAAATTTGTATTTGCATCTTTTCCAATTTTTAAATGTTGGAAACTAGAATGATACATCTTCACCTCATCACCTGTTAAACTAGTTATTTCTTGAACTTCATTCACATTTATCTTATTTGATGATGCTGTTAATCCAGTTCCCACTATACCCGTTAAATAATTCGATACTTTTGTTAATTTAGTACCACTCGATGATTGTAATAATATCTTATCTGTTGCTTGAATATTTGAATAATTATCATCATAGATTGTTGATAGATCTAAATTAATCGGTATGATTGATGAATTTATACTACCTCCCCCACTTAAACCATCACTCACACTAATTGTTGGTGGTGAAGGTATTGATGTATTATTAATAATGGAATAATAATTATTTGAAAGTGTACCTGGATCAGGTGAAATCGTCGCTGTCCGTGTACTCCCAACATAATCAGTTATTGTCCCCTCTTCAAGTGTTCCCCCATTGACAACCATGATTTTCCACCCATTATAATAATCGTCCAGTGAACTCGATGATGTATCCAAGATCTTATTACCACCCATCTGAAGATAACCATTCACCACCCATTTTAAAGTATACGTTGTCGATGTCGAAAAGTCACTACTACTTGATGGTATCACGGTAATTTTATTATCACTGTTTGTATAGTCTTGAATTATGAATTTCCCCGTTGGATTAACCGTCTCAATAATCCATCCTTTATAATAATCATCGACAGCATTCTCTGAAGAAGATAAATAACCTACCGTATCTCCATAACTTGAACCAGTCCCCATAGTACCTTTAATATTTCTATCAAATATTGATGTTGTATTTTTCCATTCTAATTTACTTTGTGTTGGAAGTGTTAAAGTAATTGACGTATCAGTATATCCACTACCACCATTGATGATCTCAAGGTCTGTAATTGAACCATTTGAAACGGTTTTTACAACGACATGTGCTGGATTTGTTTCTCCATAACCAGTTGTATTTATGTCTGGTGGGAAATTAATATCATAACCACTCCCACCATTATTAATAGTGTGACTAGCAATTACCCCATTACTAATAGTAAATGTAATTGATGCTCCTGAACTAATTGATTGAATTGCTAAATGATCTCCAACACTACCATTTGATGGTGGAAGACTTAAAGAATATCCAGGGGAAGATGTTGAATAAGATGCTTTCAAACCAACATAATTATTTATTGAATTACCTGTCATTCGGAATTCATTATTATTAAGTATATTTAAATGACCATTACTATTAATTAACATTTGCTCATTATCTTGAATACTCCATGTAGTATTTATCTTTTTAGGACCACTTGTCTTAAAGATTAGATCTGAACTAACTCTCGAATTATCCATCCCATGAACTTGGGATTCAATGGAAGAAGATTCTGCATATACAGAAACGCCATTTTGTTCCTTTACATATGCATTAAATTGAACACTTCCGATTTTATCTCCACTTTGAAGGTCAACATTATTTCCTCGTTTCCTTTGAAATATGAGTTGAGATGAGGATGATGCTGTAGTGTTTGTTGAATTGAAAGTTAGATTCCTTAGACCCGATATATCTAGATTTTCATCTGTTGTAACTACCTTTTCACTTTGAACTTCTCCAGCATTATTAATTTTGATTCGATTTAGATCTGTATGACTAATCGTTACTAAAGGATCATCTTGATTTAATGGATTCCCTAGTGAAAAAGTCCCCAATACTTGAATATTTCCATCTATTTTTACTGTTTCTCCACCATCACCAGTACCGCCCCATGACGGTAATAATGGACGGAGTGTTATAGATCCACCAGCATTCATTTATTTTTATTATAGATATTAAAATAAATATATTATCTTATTTATGGAACTCAAAGAACATATTACTATTCAGAATGTTGCTATAATCGGAATATTAACAACATTGATATCTTATTTAATATTTCGAAGATATAAACAATCAAAAGAGGTTGTTCTTGAACCAATGACTAATAATGATAAACATTTATCTCAAAAAATGATAGCAGATAAATCCCTTGAATTATTAAATAATAATATCAAATTATTTGAAAAAGAAATTAAAAAAATTTCAAAAACAATGGGGAGTTACAATGAAAAAAATACGATGGATACAGATTATTTAAAATTCAGAAATAGTCTGTTTACAAAAGATATTGTAAAACAAAAAGTAATGTTGTCATCAAAAGATGTGGAACATACATCTGATTTTTCTTCATCGAATTATAAAATACTTTTGAATGATACAGGAGGAATAGGAAGAATAAATAATGTAATTGGATTTCGTTTAATTAAGGCGACAATACCCTCACCACCCTATAATGTAACAAACAATAATAATAAGGTAATAGTACACTTGAATGGTTCTGATGAAACGGTCACTCTTGCAAATGGTTTCTATACAAATGTTAGTTTAGGAGCAGAATTAGAAACAAAATTAAAGACAATCAATACTAATTTTTCTGTTACATTTACATCATTAACTAAAAAATATACAATTACAAATTCATCTTCTAATTTCTATTTTAAATGGAAGACAAATTCAGAAAATAATAAAAGTTATGCATATAAATTATTCGGTTTTAATAATCTAGAGAATACTTCATCAGCATCAATTACTTCAGATAATATTTCAGACCTTAATTTACACTATATTGATTTAGTAATTCCTGAATTACCATATATATCATGTAAAACAAATAATACAGGAAAAAATATAATTGATAGGATTCCAATTCATCAAAAATCAGGTGCAGGTACAGTTATGGATTATTATTCTCATGCGAATGAGAGTATTTCTCAATCATACTTTTTTCCTATTTCATTAGATCAAATTACGATCCAATTATATGATGATTCATCGAGTCAATTTTTTCAATCCGAAAATATGGATAACTTTTTTGAATTTGAAGTAACACTTCTAAAGAATACGAAATTAATGAATAGTGCAGATATCTAAAAGGAAATTATTTCTTTTGAGCAACATACATTGCGGCCAAATAAAATGCTAATCCACTAAGGAGATGAATGTTATGGGAAGGACATTTAATTGACATATTAACCATGTCACTTACAGACTTGATAAGGTTACAGTGTGCTGTGTGAGGGAATAAACCCCAAAATAAAGCATTTGCGATGAGAAATACTAATAATACATTTTTCATATTCATTTATATTATATTTAATATATTATTTTTGAATAATAATATATTAAATATAATATAAAAATGAAGGTCATTATTACCTTAATCCCTATTTTAATCTTATTAGGAATTATCTATCATAAAAAAGAAGAACTTAAGAAAATAAAATTCCAAAAATATATCGAAGATAATAAAGTATTATTAATTACAGCTTTAATTATTATTATCCTAATTATAACATATTTCATTTATAATAGAAATATAATTAGAGAGTCATATGATTCAATCCTTAAAAAAATTGAATTAAATAAAAAATTAGGAAAAATTATAAAATAAATACTTAAAAAAATATTATATATGAATAATAAAAATGGAAGGAGAGGATTACAAAAACTTTGATTTGGTTGTTGGAAAACTTAGAAGCTTTTTTAAAGATGTTAAAGGATTTCGTGAAGTCCACACTCAAAATAAGAAGAGTATTTTAGCAGCATGTGAAGATCCAAAAACAATTGCTACCTATAATTATGAAGGTCAGATTTGGCCTCTTCCACAGACCGGTCAAATGTGGTTAGAACATTATCTCTTAGAACACCCAGAAGAAAACGGATTCTTCTGCTTATCGACATCCTATAGAAATGAACCAGACCCTATTCCGGGGAGACACGATAGAATCTTCCCTATGTTCGAATTTGAACTCAAGGGTGGAATGGATGAATTAAGGAAGGTAGAAGGTGAATTATTAGATTACCTTGGTTTTAAGAAAGGTGAGGATGGTTCTTATCCTACTGGAGATTATGATAAGGTATGTGAAGAATATGATGGTGTTGAGGAATTAGAAAATGAACATGAAGAACGTCTTGAGAAAGATCATGGTCCAGTATTTTTCCTTGAGAACTTCCCGGAAAGAACTTCTCCATTTTGGAATATGAAACTACACGAAGGTGAAAAGCATTCGAATAAGATTGATGTGATCCTCCATGGTATCGAAACGATTGGTTCTGCTGAGAGAAGTACTTCTCCTGAAGAGATGAAGAATAAGTTTTATACCATTTCAAATGGAGATTACTGTAATCTCCTATTCGCGCAATTTGGGAAAGATAGAGTTGAAAAAGAATTAAATGAATTTCTCTCAAAGGACTTCTTTGAAAGATCGGGTGGTGGAATTGGTGTTACCCGAGTTATTCGTGCAATGAAACTATCAAATCTATTAGATGCACCCTGTTGTTGCTCAAAGACTGATGAAGAGTGTAAGGGTGATGAAGCACCTACAGAGTGTAAGGGTGATGAAGCACCTACAGAGTGTAAGGGTGATGAAGCACCTGCAGAGACAGAGGTGCTTGATAAACCTGCTTGTTGATTATAAATTAATTAACAAGATATAATTACTAAAATCAATTAATGAAATATATTAGTATCAATACTGTTGATATTTTATGTTGAAAATGATCATTGGTAATTATCGAATCACTTTAATATCTGATAATGGAACTTTTAATTTTATTTCACCTTCATCGTATATTATAATATTTATATTCTTCTTCATCATCTTATCAATTATATCAATATGACCATCTAAAACTTTTCCATCCTCTGATGTCCATTTTATTTTTAATCCTTCTTCAATTTCATCGATAGATTTAGGTGTATATAATTCTTCACTCTCTTCTGGTTCTATTTCTAATAATGGTTCTGGTTCTGGTTCTGGTTCTGGTTCAAAAAACTCATCTTCGTTTTCCTCTTTTTCCTCTTTTTCCTCTTTTTCCTCTTTTTCCTTGCCCTTATCTTTACTCTTAATAAAGGTGAGATATTCCATCCACATTTCTGTTAATTCAATATAATCTTGGGATTCATTATTATTGGTTGGTTCCTTAATTATATTTCCAATTTTCTTCTGTAATTTCTCTTTCCATGGATTTGTGAATTTACTTCCTTGGAGAGAATTAAATAAAGTTTTTCCCCATTTGGTTTGAAACTTATTTTTTGTGATCTTATTATATTCTTCTTTTGTTAATTTCCCTTCATTTTCATACAATTTATCAAGAAGAAGTTCAATCAATTTATCTTCTTTTTTATCCAAGGGTGGTCGAGTTTTCTTCTTTTTATCTTTTTTGCAATCTTTATCTGTTAAATTATTTTTGAACAATTTATATCCAGAGATATATTTTTGAATGGATGCCTGCACAATTGGTGGGTCTTCTTTTTCTCTCCAATTTTTCTTCTTTAGAATTAATTCTTTTTTGACTAATTCATATAATGGATTTAAATTAAGGTTACCTTCTCCAATCTCACCCCATAATTCTATTAATTGATCTTTCGTTTTGTATCCATTACAAGATACAATTTGCTTTACAATTTTACCTATAGTACTTTTATGATATTTTACTTCTTTATCACCCTTTTCTTTTTTAACTTTCTTCTTACGTTCTGTAGTATTTAAATTATCCATATCACAGATACTTACAATTGGTTCCTTAATTTTTAAAAAGGTATCTACCGACTCAATATATTCCTTAATTTCAATATATTCACTATTCATAGTTTGAATATTTCGATTATATTTCCTATAAATATCATCTCTTAATTCTTGATCGATTGTTGTATCTTTTAATTTTTTAAGATAAGATCGACATTCTCTTTCTAATTTAATTCGATTATCATAAAATGTTTGAATTCTTTTTTTCTTATTTTCCTTATTTATTTTATATACCTTACTTTCTATCTTTTCGATTTCTTTTTTAATGTCCTCCTCAACTACAATACGTTTATTTAATTCTACTTCAACATTTATGTATTTATTTAATGCTGATAAATTGATCCCTTCTTCTAATTTTTTCTTAAGAGTAACAATCTCATTTTCATATTTTAAATATTTTGGAAACCTAACATTTAGTCGCATACCACAATTACCTGTACCATCCTCGCCACAAGATAATGATATTTCATTTGATGTTTCCTTAAATTCCTTTGAAGTATCACACCCTTTACATGACATGAATTTATCTCTTACAGTGAAAGCTTTTACTTTCTCATTATAAAATAACCCTATACATTCTAAATATTCTTCCATATTATATTTAAAATATATATATTAAAAAAAATATATTATATTTGTAGGTTCTCTCTTAGTTCATTAATCTTTTGTTTATATTCTTCTTTTTTATTTAAGTCTTCTTTTTCCTTATTTAATTTTAATGACTTTCGATAATGTAAAATATACGTTCCAATAAATAATACAATAATTGCTAATATGTTAAATAAAAGTGAAAGATTAAAGAAGGATTCATTATTATTCGATTGTTTTAGAGTAACTGGAGGCTTTACTATCTTTTTTATATTTTTACGTTCCATCTTTTGAATCATTGATGGATCAATCAATTGTGGTTTCATAAATGACTTCTAATTAATTATATTTAAAATATTATAAAAAAAATTATTAAACAAAATCATCATTCCTTACACAGATATATAAATATGAAAATAATCCAATAACTAATGTAACTAACCAAAAAGGTGTTGTTGTTTTATCACCTCCTCCAACACCAAAATCCTTAAATTCTCCATTTCTCTTAAAAAATATTTTTGGTTTTGTTTTATAGAACACTAAACATGCTAATATAAAAATAACAATTGCAGTTTGTAAATTTTTATCAATCTCAAACATATGTTTACTATAATGATATAAAATAAAATAATGATATAAAATAAAATAATGATAGAAAATAAAATAATGATAGAAAATAAAATAATGATAGAAAATAAAA
>MDTC01025558.1_pt1 | contig 12127 bp, 6 predicted proteins | sample 811181 | NCBI WGS metagenome assembly MDTC01 (sample SAMN05326644, study PRJNA326480) | marine metagenome | isolation source: seawater | place: Pacific Ocean: North | collected 2011
TCCCTTGGAATGGATAAGACTGAAGTCGTATTGAAAAGATTACGTGGCGAGTAATATGTGGTCTGAAGTTTTCGATTTTTCATTAGGTGCAAGCGTTGCCTATATCATTACGAGGGTGCCATATTTGACTTTTCCAAGACTCAAATCTTGGAACGATCATTTCCCCCCTCACCCCGAGCCCATCTATGTTGATGCATACCTTGTGCAAAGAGTATTGCATATGCGATTATTCTATTGGCTAGGTTTAGTATTTGCAATAATCCCTCTGGTATTTGGTTGGCTAAGTTTGTCATATGGTTCCCCTACTGTCGGCTTCGGATTATGGTGTGTATCTGGTTGGCTTATTCTCTCTCGACTAACAGGTTTCATATCTGGTGAAGATCCACCATGGACAAAACAATTAGCAATGCAATTACAATTGGTAAGGAATAAAGCGGATTCGGAAAATTCGTGTTGTAATTTACCTTATCCTGTGTGGGAAGTAGTTTCTGTAAGGTGTACAAATTGTGGCTCTAAACTTCTAAACAGTCCGAGGCCTGATTTAGGACGCCGTCGTAGTGATGGTTGGATTAGAGGTTTTATTCGATTAGTAGTGACCGATGGCAGACCTATCGTAGTTAGTGAAGAAGAATAATCAATCAAACATTGAGCCAAATCCTTCGAATTCAGAGGGCTCATCTTCAATATTTTGTGTTTCTTCATCAGACTGAATATCTGGTAATGAGTCTGTATTATCCACGAATGAAAATGCATCATCGGTAGTAGATACGGCATCCATTCCGCTATCAAATGCCTGCGGCGCTGAATTTGCTGCAGCGATTGCAGTATTGCCAGCACTTTGAGCTTTAGATGCAATTCCTGATGCTGCTGTCGCAGCAATTCCGATTCCGATTCCTACAGTGGCTCCAGCAACAGCGCCAACGACTCTTCCTGCTGAAACTAAGGCGCCTCCGTCTCCTTCTTCTTCAGGAGATTTGATTTCAACTTCATCTCCCAATCTCATCCATTCTGGTGGGGTTCCTGAACCTCCCCCTAAACATGCTAGAGTTGTAAATGCCGCTAATGGCATTACAGCTAGTGCTGTTAGAAGATCGAGGAATGATGTTTCAGGAACGCTACCGATTCTGAGGAAATCTTCCATAAACGTCTGTTCAAGTCCCAAATTAGTAGAAGATAGGTCTGCCCCTATCCAAGATAAAACGATAACACTAGCTAATCTTCCCATCAACCATAATACGAGAACCGGTGCTAGCCATGACAATTTTGTCATCGAAATTAACCATCTTCTAGTAAATGCAGCAAATGTGATGTGTTTGCGTGCAAATTTAGGGAAAACTCTCATCACCATGATTAGCACAATTAGATAACAAGCCATTGCAACTTCTAATCGTCTATTTTCTTTGATCCATTCTTCAGGAATAAAAATGATAAATCCTAATGGGATTATTACTAGCAGTAACTGGAATGGAATTGCTAACAAAACCAACCCTCCATGTGTTGATAGCAAAGAGTGTCTTTTCAGAATCCTATCATTGACCATGACAGTCAATTTAGCATGAGGTGATTTTGCATGATTTCTTCTAGAATTACGCAGAGTAGCAGCATCTCTTTTCGCCCTAGTCAAGCCCAATGATGACCTCCAGCCTCCCTTTTCTACAATCGAGAGGGGGGTGAATCCTCCAAATAATAATGCTAGTATTAGTGCGAGCATTCCGTATGCTAAAGATGCAGCAATTATCCATGGAATCATTTCGGATTGAAATGTCATAGTGAAATTTTCTGAAGCCATTTCAAAATTGATGAGATAAGTAATTGAAAATGCTGCCATAGGTGTTAGGAAAATTTGGCAGAAAACAAGTCCAGTTAGCCACAGGCGAGCGGCCAACGGACCTTTGTTAGAATGCTCACTCACAATACACCCCAACTCTTTGCTTTCTCAAAGGTTGCCCTTCAATCATACCAAGAAGTACCGATTAAAACACTTCTTTGATTATGCCAACTAACCTCTGTCCCCTACGGGGACATGTGAAGGCGACATTCATATGCCAAACTATGTTCGCATGGTTGTGATGAACATGCGCAAGTCGATACCACTCCTATTGGTTACCATTCTTCTCATGCAGTCTCTTCTAGTTTTGACAGTCGATGAAGTCGAAGCTACAATGGGCCGAGGTGGCTCTTCTGATGATTTCTCAGTTTCTGATATAGAAGTTAATTCTACTGAAGCTAATCATTGGGTTCAACCCGATGGAAGCGTAATGGTATACATCGCCAAGGGAGATATTGTTGATATCTCTGTCGAAGTCCGACGTGGTGGCGGTGCACTAACCGGTTCTAGTGCCACAGTTTCTGTAGAAATGGTTCATCCCATTGGCTATGTTATGAATTCTACTTCCTGGGAAACAGTACCTATGCTAGGAGGCCAATCCTACACTGATTCCTTCACTTGGGAGGCTTACGTTGCTCATTCGCATCTAAACGTTTCATCGAACGAATTGTCAGGTGGAATAATAATTAGAGCTACAGTTTTTAATTCTGCAGATGATAGAAATGAGAATGATGTGATGGAGAAACCATTGCCTGTGGCAATTTCTCAAGATAACATGGATGCAGAAGGTGATCCTCGTGACCAGTCACTTCCAACAGCCGCTAAATCAACGTTCTATGGCGGCGAATACCCGATTGATGGTAGTGATGCTTCAGGAATAGGAAATTGGCAAGAAGATGGGACTTCATCAGTTGTCGGTTCAGCTCACTGGCGCCATTCTAATCCGGGTTCAGATTATCCATCTGCATCTCGCAGCCGTCTTGTTTTCGCATTCAGGGGTACCGATAGTAATTGCGGATATGGCGCCTCATTAGACGGGGGACTATCACAGCAATACATCCAGTGGATGTGTAAATCACAACTTAATTCTGCAGGACTTGTGTCTGCACAAATGCATGTCCAAACATGGGGCCAAATGGGAGCTGGAGATATGGTGGCATTAGAATTGTGGCGAGGTAATGGTGCTCCTGAAAATACTATTTTCCACAATTTCGTTGAAGATATGCCAAGTACAAATGCTGGTTCATGGAGTAATATTTCTTGGGACCCAACCGATCAACTTGGAGGTCATTCGTGGTCCTATGGGATATTATTCCAATCCGACGGCTCAGGGGCTTCTAGTGGGATGCACGTTGACGATTTCGTAATGTTTGGGATTGAGAAAGTCAATGAATTCACTCTTGACATTAACTGTGATGATCCTACAGGTGGATATACAACTCCTCCTAATACAATAATCCCTATGTTTTGTACAATAACCAATAATGGATACATGGGTGCCCAGGTTAGAATTCAATCAAATGTATCTAATACCACTTGGATGAATCCAAGTCTTCCAATGATAAGAATCGATAGTGAAAACCCAACTCAACATGGAACCAATGTCATTCTACCAGTTATCCCTGGAGGAAATACTTCCGAGATGTGGATTAATCTTTCAATCCCTGCTGGTGCAGATGTTCAGCAACAGGTTTGGCAAGTTTGGTGGGAAGATGCAGGTGGTACACAATTAGGCGAAATGGGCCGTATTTCTTCTGATATTGCGATAACAGAACAGTATGGTGTACATCTTTCTTCTACAGCTCCTCTTCTAGCAGCTACTCTACTCCCTGGCGAATCCACTGACGTCCCATTCAAGTTGCAGAATGCAGGTAATCGCGAAGCTGGGTTTACTGTTACATCTAATTTCCAAGCAGATAATTGGGTTGCATATGTTACAGATCTAGAACACAAAATCGTTCAGATGCCTATGCCGTTACTCAAGGGTGAACAAGTAGAATTACTTCTGAATATATCCTCTCCTAGTGATTCATCTCCTGGTGAGATTCCGTTCTCATTGAGGGCAGTCTGTCCTACATGTGGCCAATCCTTATTCGGTAATGATGTGATTTCAAAGAAAGTAGAAGTTCCTGTTTTTAGAAACCTTACAATGTTAGCCGAAGAGTCAAATATTGAAGCACCTGCTAATGGAAATACTAGAATAGTTTACATTGATTTACTGAATCTTGGAAATGATGATGAAGTTTATTCGCTAGAACTGGTACAATCTAATTGGCGTCTACAAGCTTCACTTTCTTCTGATGAAACCCCTGTTCTTGACGCGTGGGATGGTGAAACAAGTATTGCTTTGAATTTACCAATGCCCACTGGCCTGTCTCCAGGATTATACACTGCTAGAGTCACAGCATCTAGTGTTGACGACCCTTCGGTTCAAGAACAAATAACAATCAATATTGAGGTTACTAATACCTCTTCTGTTAGCGTCTCAGATGAAGTATCAGAACAGTCCTACATCCCGGGTGGCGATTCTCAATCCATGAGATTCGAAATCACTAACGAAGGTAATATGGCTGATCGTTTCATTATGAGCCTAGATGCCCCTGAAGGAATGAATGTAGAGTTTGAACAACTTGTTTCAGGCAATATGACTACTATGCTTGATCCTGGCGAATCTTACAATGTAACAGTAAAATTCACCTTTGATGAAAATTTAAGTGGTCAACTAATTCTAAAGGTTATAGCAACAAGTGTGAATGATAACACGGTTTCTTCCAATGGAAAGTGTACCTATCTAGTAGGCTCCCAGAATTGGCTTAGAATTATTTCAACAGAAGATTTAATCATTGATGAATCAGGTAAGGTTGAAGTCGTTGTAAGAGTCAGGAACCAATATATTGAAGGTCAATCTGTGACAATGTCTTTGGATAATCAAAATAACAAATGGTACAGTGCAAAAATTAAGTCAGCCGACAGAGATTTCTGGTTAGGAGTGGAAGGAGAAAGAGAAGTTACAATTGAATTCGATATCCCGGCTTCTACCCTAGAAAATCTAGACGAAGATTTTATTGAGACTTCGATTAAAATTTGGGCTAAATCAAATTCAGTAGAAGAATCAGCTTCGTTAGATTTACCAGTGAAACTAAAGAGTTCTGAATCCACAGATGATTCGTCTTCTAGTTCTAGTTCTACTGATTGGATTACCGCCGGTATCTGGATTATTGGAGCAGCTCTAATCATTTCCTTGTTGTTTGTATTACTGATGGTCATCAATAGTACCGAGGAAGAGGAAGAGCAGAGGTGGGATGATGATGGATACGAAGACAACCTTTCTGCAACCTACGGTTCAGTTGCCGCAGCGCCTACAGTTGGTGCTATGGGGCTTGAGAAGGCGGTTCCAGAAATTTCACCTCCAACAATTGTCAATGTTAATGATGTAAACAACATTGCTAACATCAATGACAGTACTATTTTCGGAGATGCAAATGCTCAGGTTGAAACTAATGCACCTCCTGTTCCAGAAGCAGGTCTTCCAGAAGGCTGGAATATGGAGCAATGGAAGCATTACGGTCAACAGTGGCTAGATAATCAATAATTATCTGTAGCGATGGATTGAAGGCCTAATGCCCGTGGGAACAAATACTGAGGCACTGAACATGTATGGAAATGGACAAGCACCGATATTCATTCTAAAAGATGGAGTTCAGCGAACAAGAGGCCGCAGTGCTCAATCAAACAATATCGCAGCGGCAAAGGCTGTTGCAGATGCGGTAAGAAGCACTCTTGGTCCTAAAGGAATGGACAAAATGCTAGTTGATAGCATGGGTGATGTAGTAATCACCAATGATGGTGCGACAATTTTGAAAGAAATGGATATTGAACATCCAGCAGCTAAGATGATTATTGAAGTTGCTAAGACTCAAGAACAGCATTGCTATGATGGAACAACATCAGCAGTAGTACTTTCAGGTGAATTATTGAAAAGATCTGAAGACCTTATTGAGCAAAATGTACACCCTACTGTAATTTGTGAAGGTTTCAGACTTGCTGCTGAAAAAGCGGTCGGTTGCCTTGAATCTCATGGTATTTCTACCAAGAATGATGATTCGGTTTTGATGGAAGTTGCTAAGACATCTCTTACTGGTAAATCAGCAGGTGCAGTTAAATCCTTTTTAGCAGATATTTGTGTTAGAGCAGTCAATTCCGTAGGTACTATTGAAGACGGAGAAAGAATGGTCGATCTTTCAGATATTAAAGTTGAAAAGCGCCAAGGTGGTTCGATTAAAGACAGCACTTTAGTCGATGGAATTATTCTAGACAAAGAAAGAGTTCATGCAGGTATGCCGCGCTCAATATCTAGTGCCAAGATTGCATTGATCAACAGTGCGATTGAAGTTAAGAAAACAGAAGTTGATGCCAAGATTCAGATTACAGATCCATCAATGCTAGCATCTTTCCTCGAAGAAGAAGAGAACTACATCCGATCTTTAGTAGAGAAAATCCAGGCAAGTGGTGCTAATGTTATCATTTGTCAGAAAGGTATTGATGACCTTGCCCAACACTACATGTCGAAGGCAGGTATATTCGCAATCCGTCGCGCTAAAAAGAGTGACATGGAAGCACTTTCTAAAGCGACAGGTGGCCGTGTAGTAACAAATGTCGATGATTTGACATTCGATGACTTGGGGTCTGCTGCCAAGGTAGAAGAGCGGAAAATTGGCGAATCCGATATGACATTTATTACCGGATGTCCAGAGGCTAAATCTGTTTCAGTTCTTCTTAGAGGCGGGACTGAACACGTTGTCGATGAGATTCGCCGTGCTTTCGATGATGCAGTTGGCGTAGTTTCAGTTGCATGGGAAGACGGTGCAGTTCTGACAGGAGGAGGCAGTGTCTTAGCAGCCCTATCTCGTGATTTGAGATCATATGCAGAATCGATTGGAGATCGTGAACAAATGGCAATAGAAGCCTTTGCTAGCGCATTAGAGATAATTCCGAGGACTCTTGCAGAGAATGCTGGATTAGATCCTGTCACAACAATTATTCAATTAAGAAAATCTCATGCTGATGGAAACGCATATTCAGGAATAAATGTTGAAGATGGTGGGGTTATGGATATGTTTGAAGCAAATGTATTGGAGCCTCAAAGAGTAGTTGAGCAGGCAATTCAGTCTGCAACAGAGACTGCAATTATGATTCTAAGAATTGATGATGTCATTTCTTCCAAGGGAGTATCTGGCGATGATATGATGGGTGGAATGGACGACTTCCACATGTGATGTCGGAATCATCAAATTTGCTTACATTATCCTCTCCCTTTAGGGAGAGGCAAGGAACCTTCAAAGACTACATCCTAGTCGTGAGTAACAGTCAGGTTGGTTCTTATGTCGGATATCGTTGGTGACCCTGGCCTAGCTATCTTTTTTGGTTCACAGACAGGTAATGCAGAAGAACTTGCAAACAATACTGCTAAATTAGCTAAGAAAATCGGATTCAAGCCTTCAGTAATCGATATGGATGGCTTTGATCCAGCAAATTTTTCCACTTTTAAGAGAATTCTCATAATCACTTCAACTTGGGGCGAAGGGGATATGCCTGACAATGCTGAAGATTTGTGGATATCTACTGGGGAATTAAATCCAAGTTTGTCAGGAGTTAGTTTTTCAGTTTGTGCTATCGGAGACACGTCATATGCTGAATTCTGTCAAGCAGGATTAGATTGGGACGCAAAATTCGAATCACTTGGCGGAAAAAGAATTCATGACATTCAACTCTGTGATGTTGATCATGAGCCTGAATGGTCCAAATGGGCTAATTCAGTAATTCCATTGATGGCAGCAGTGGATGGGGGCCAGATGACCGCTTCAGAATCTAGCGATTCAAATGAGACTGTTCCTGAAGCTCCAAAGGAACCTGTTACGGATGCAGGTGTTCTAGGAAGTGTACTTTCCGGAGATCGTGGCCTTGCTATTTTCTTTGGATCACAAACAGGAAATGCAGCTGGCTTAGCAGAAAACACAGCGAAGCGTGCAGTTGCGTATGGTCTTGAACCAACGGTCATAGACATGGATGGATACGACCAAGCAAAATTCTCTTCTCACAAGCGAATTTTGATAATCACTTCAACGTGGGGTGAAGGCGAGATGCCAGACAATGCTGAAGACCTTTGGAATGCAACAGTAGCTGCAAATCCAGCACTTGCAGGTGTCCACTATTCCGTCTGTGCAATCGGAGATACTTCTTACGATGAATTTTGTAAAGCAGGTGAAGATTGGGACCAAAAGTTCGCATCTCTTGGCGCAACCTCAATTCTTGAGATGAAAATGTGCGATGTAGATTATGAGGAACCTTGGAAGGAGTGGGTCACAGAAGTACTACCTCGAATCGCATGTGTAGATTCCACAGGGGTATTCCACGAAGACTTAGTTGAGGCAATGATTGCATATGGCGCTGGTGATGAAGATGATGGCGCATCAGATAGCGATTTCACTCCTCCAGCGATTGAGCAGTCTCCGATATCATTGACTATGCGAATATTCAGATATGATCCAATAAAGGCAGAGTCTGGTTATGATACAATCGCAGTAGCACTACCAGGGCATGCTACTATCGAAGATGCATTGATTGCAATCAAGAGGGAAGCGGATGGCTCACTAACATTCAGAAGTGGAAATATATCTGGATTGAACCCGTTAACTGGAGTTAAAGCAAATGGTCGAATATTACCTGCTGACACTACTAGGATCTGTGATGTAGTAAGTAATGGAGATACATTAACGGTTGAACCATTACCTGGATATGAAGTTTTGAAAGATCTGATGGTTTCTTACGACCGATATGATGACTCACGTGCCAATTCTAACCCTTGGTTAGAGGCAGATCCTCGTCAAGGTGAAAGGCTTGCCAGTGGAGCTCCGATGGGAGTTATGGAATCTGCTCAAGCAACTAAACTTCATGCTTTAGCAGATGTAGGTTCATTGCAATTAGTAAATGCTATGTCGGATACTTATGATGTAGATGATGTTTATTCAGGACCAGGTCTCGCTCTTCAAAGATGGGTAAGAAGCCAAGATCCACGTTCAGGGGGTTCTCATGTCAAGAAGATGTTCGAACTGATGCAAAAAAAGGGTGGCGTTTGGGATGAAGCTGACATTTCTTCAATTCAAAGGCACGGAATCGATGGTTCTCAAGCCGCAGATTCACTTTATGCTGCAAGAGCGAGATTACTAGCAGAATACAAATTTACAGGTAAAAGTGGCCGTTTGGTCAAGGTATACTCTCGCTCGGTCAAGATGTCCGGAAATGTTAACGAAACTACACTTTATCGCTCAGTACTAGGTCCATTGGGACTAGGATCGAATATAATGAATGGAGTTTCATTGAGAATGATGCTTGGCTTCACCAGAAACGGAGGGCCAATGATGAGAGGTTTCCAAGGAATGCTTGTCCCACCAGCTGGTATTGGAAAAATTCCGAATATGTTTAACAGTAAAGTTGCTAATCATCATGAAGTAGTTGCAATTTTCAATGAATTGGATGGGAGATTCTGAGGTGAAATCATGGTTAAGTATTCTTATTATCCAGGAAATGTAGCTCGTCAATCTTCTATGGAGGTAGAAGATACAATCCAACCACTATGCCGTGCTTTAGGTATAGAATTAATCGAGATGGTAGGGTATAATGGCGATGGTGGAAACGTCATTAAACAAGGAAATAGAGAATTACAATTGGCACTTAATGCCCGAAATCTGGCACTTGCAGTTAAGAATGGCTATGACATTCTAACTCCTTGTGCTTCAGCCCAAGGAATTCTTCATGAAGCACTGAATACGTTCCAAAATAACCCCCTAGCACTGGCAGATGCCAACCGTGTACTTGAGAAAACTACAGGTATGACCCTTGATGTTTCAGAAATCACAACAAATCATTTACTACATATTTTAGTTGATGAAATTGGTTTAGACAAAGTCGAAGCAGCAGTAGTAAACCCTTTGGATTTGGATATCGCATGCTATTACGGCCCTCACATGCAAATCAAAGGTGCGTGTGGAGGTGACGACGCTTGGAATCCAGATTATATGGAACGTCTAATCACAGCATTAGGAGGTCGGCCAGTTCAATACAAGACAAAGACTTCTAGCGTTGGTAACCCATCTCTTCTTTCTCTAGGGGATTCTGTTATGAAAATGACAGCTAGGGTCCTCAATGATGCTAAAAAAGCGGGTGCTCAAGTATTGGTTAGTGCTTGTACACAGTCTCATTCAAACCTAGATTCATATCAAGGAAAAGCAGGCCGTGTAGCGAATAAGGATACAAATATTCCCGTGGTTAACTTGACTGAAATTATTGCATTTGCTTTCGGATTTTTCAATGACCGCTTTGCACAATTGAAAACACGTGCAATCTTTATCGGTTCATGATTTGCCGTGTAGGAATTTGTATAGGTCTTTGGCCTGAATTGAAGATACTCCTTCTATACTAGTGAGTTCCCTCTCACTCATGACACATAGGCCCATTATGTCTCTCGCAGTTTCCATTATTCTGTTGGCAGTTTTGATTCCTATTCCTGGTAGTTCTGCTAGTATTCTAATTCGTTGCGACATGACTTCCTTATCCCACCTTTTTGCTAAAACCCCTTGTTCTGATTCTCCTTTTATGATCGACATTATTTCAGCTGCTGCTGCTCTGATAGATGCCTTTTCAGCATCGATTGGTTTTTTCCTAGAATGAATCATTAACAAGTCCAGGAACCTTGCTTCTCTTTTGGCAACAACTGAAACAAATTTTGCTGTTTGTTCTGGCGAACCAGTCATTATCACAGGAAGGCCTAGATCCAGAGTAATCCATGCCATTGCTCCATGAACAGCGTTTGGATGAACCCTTTGAGTTTCATTTGATTCTACAATTAACAGTGGCCTAGGTGCTGCATCGTGCAATCTTCTAGCTTGTTGCATCAATCTCCCATCTATCAATGAATCGATTAAATCTCTAGCACTTTTTCTTTCGATAATTATGCGATCTGAAATTCTTATGTCGCCCACTGTCAAATTCTCTAAACTAATTTCATGACCATGCAATTTTAGCATTGCAGGTAATGTAGAATTTCCTTCTCTGTGGTCTATTGTAATCATAGTTTGCGAGTCGGCTTCAATACTCATTGAATCAACTTCTGTTTGAGCGGCAGCGGCATTAGAATTTTCATCCTCTCTTGTATGGCTAACCGTCCCATCAAGAACTGGTTCCCACCACTCTTTCTTATTGCCAGTAGTATTGTTTGAGAACTCTGCCAGTGACCTTTGAGCTCTAGGTCTGTTAGATAATTCAGATTTCTTTACCTCTTTTCTTTTACTTTGCTTAATTGTTTCTTGAATGACAACTTCCTTCTTTCGAAATAATCTGTGTTCTTCCGATTTTATGAAGGATTCAGCATCTATGCCACCGATAGTAAAAGATGACAAAACATCGTCATTTGGTTGTGCTCTTCTAGGGAGTCTAGATTGTTTTTGTAATGTTTGTAAAGTTCTATACATCAATTGCTCACGACGCAATGAGGCCTGCTGAACGTACTCGTCACGTGTTCCTTTAGCGATCAAAATATGAACATCACCATCTTTCTGCCTAGCGGTTCTACCTCTACGTTGAATAGCACGTATTGCACTGGGTACTGGTTCGTATAAAATCACACTATCTGCAGCAGGGACATCTAACCCTTCTTCGCCGACACTAGTTGCGACTAATACATTGATTTCCCCTTCTCTGAATCTGTTAAGCTGTGCAATTTGTTCTTTCTGTTTCATGCCTAACTGGTTTCCTTTTGTTGTCTGCCCCACAAATCTACCAGGTTTGATGCTTGGTTGAGAATTGAGGGTCTCCATTAAATTATCCACAGTGTCACGGTATTCGGTGAATATGATTACTTTACCATTTCCATCTAGGCCCTTTTTTACTAATTCTAAAACCAATGCGGGTTTAGGGTGAAATTCCTCATTCCTCCGATATTCTCGCAATAAATCAGCAACAGGTGAAAGTGTGAGGAATCTCTTGGTCTTACGATCTTTCTCTATCTTGGCTCTTTCTAGATATTTTATTGCACATTTCAGCCCTTGAGTATCTAATAGGTCTAGCAATCTATGCAATCTTCTAAGATCTCCTATTCTTTTAGCAGCATCATACCCTCTGGCATCACCTCTACCTATAGCTGCACTAGCCCTTCTATGTGCCTCTTCGATAGCAGCGGTAGTCACTCTTCCTGCTTTTACTAAGAAACCTCCTCGAATTAGAAATTCTGCTTCTTCAGCTTCA
>MDTC01213145.1_pt1 | contig 12126 bp, 14 predicted proteins | sample 811181 | NCBI WGS metagenome assembly MDTC01 (sample SAMN05326644, study PRJNA326480) | marine metagenome | isolation source: seawater | place: Pacific Ocean: North | collected 2011
AGAAACGTTTGAACCTATGCCCTCAGTTTCCGCTACGCTACAACTGACGGTATAGAAAATCATCACTCTAAGGGTGGTACTAAGATTTAGGGTAGGTCACCAGAAGGCCTGTACTAACATAAATATCCACCTGCCATTTCCCATCCCCCACTCTCCACCCCTCAAAGTGCCAAAATTTTTTTTCCAAGACACCTTCCAGCAGCCTCTTCAGTTAAATAAACATGCCAATTAGGTGGAGTGATCTTATTAGCAAAGTCCCTGAGTTTTTGTTTCTCTGTTAGTGAGAAATTAAAATAATTTTTCATTCTTCAAATTTTTGAGCACTCTATAAATACCTGTTCTGGTAGCTTATGCCCTAAATAGCTATCTTGTAGTTTACAAGTCGTTTAGCTTTCTCAACGCCTCTGCATGAGCTCCAGTAACTTCTCCACCCTCAGTTTCTTTGACACCTGCAACATCAAATTCCCTGCCCTTTAGAGCAGCCTTAACTTGATCAGTTATTGAATCTGCTGAGCAGCAAAGCAAAGGTTCATAAATTATCTTTGCAGTAACATTATCAATAAAGATTTTCTTGAGTGACGAGAATTTTGTGCCCTTTCTCCGATACCCAGTTACGGATGATAACCATAATTGATAACCCATGCTTCTCCTTTTGCTTATAACATTTAGCTTTATCTATAGTAGACAATCCTAACTTTATTTAGATAAAAATTAAAGAGATGCCTTCAAGCCGGGAGCAGGTTTAAACCCAACAGTCTTACTCGCCTTGATTTTTAATTTCTCTTCTCAATTTTCCGGCTTTATTTCTAAATAACCTTCGAAATGACGATCAATAATGCCTTCTCGATATTCCTTGCTAAGTATGATCCCATCTGAAGTTAGGCAAGTTAGATTTTTTGTACGCTCGCCTTTTTGTGCATAAGATATATCAACTCCCAAGATTTTATTACATTTCTTTGGGATTTCAAGATTAACAACATCTCCAAACCAACGAGAAAGCGATCTGCTCTGCACAATGTCTGAGCCTTCTCCATACGGAACCCAGCGAATTGTTCCACCAAAAGGATTCATATCCATATATTCTAAAGTATAAATATAACCATCATTAGCCTTGAAAGTAATATCTTTAACTGTATTTTTGCCCCGCTTGTCAAAACTTATAGAAATAAAGCCATTAGGAGCCATGTTTTTAATACGAAGGGTTTGCCGAGCATTTTTCCCAAGAAGCCTTGAGGCAGATCGACCGGAAAAATATAAAAATTTGATTACGAATCCGGCAAAAATTAAAATTATGATAGCAATGCTATAATGCTTCCAAGTTGGTTTCATTGTTCTGGTTATTGAAAATATGGTTTTGGTTATTTCCTAATAATATTGCTTAAACCATCCCCTTCACCCTCTCCGCAGCCATTTATTAATTAGTCAGAGTGAACTTTTAAGACTCGGAGAAGGCTTAAATCCAACTGTCTTACTCGCTTTAATTTTAAGTTTTGCACCTGTCTGCGGATTTCTTCCTATACGCGCTTTTCTTTTTCTTACCGTGAATGTTCCAAAACCAGGATAAGAAAACCTTTTTGATTTTTTAATATCCTTTGCGATTGTTTGAAATGTACAATTAACAATGCTTTCCATTGCTTTTTTGCTTAAATCTCCATCACTACTTGATTGAACTACTTCTACTAATTCTCCTTTTGTCATGGGGCTCCTTTCATTGATATGATAATATATGAATCATCTATTCAAAAGCATAGTACAGAACAACTCTGATAATCAATCGATTATTACTGTAAAGATGGAATAAGGAAAAGAGGGTTGTGGAAGTGCATCAATCTAAATTTGACAAACTTATTGCAGAGCTATGGTGATTTACAGTGTTGGACAATAAACAAAAAGGGAGGGTTTAACGTGATGAGACAATTACTTTTAATCTTTTTGGTATCGCTTTTCAATTGCCAGGTAGCATTGGGAGGCGAAACAATCACTGCACATGAGATAGGAGGGTATTTCTATAGTGATGGCGAGATGAAGGCTTCCAAGGGGCAGTTTGAAATCACATATTACATCGAAGGGGACACCGTCACTCGCACACGGGTGTATGACTTCAAAAGTAAGAAGGTCATACCAGATAACACTATCTATTTTATTCAGCGGCAGCTCATGTCCGACCCGTCCCAAATATTGCCGCTTAGAAAACAGGTCATTCGAGCCATAGGGCAACCGGGCCTTGATGCCGTGGAAATCTTGGTGATTGCTGAAACATACATTCAGAGCGTGAAATCAACTTCAAATTACTTCGTTATTAGTAGGCTTAAACGTATTAAGTAGCAACGGCTCAATAAAGAAAACCTATGGGGATAGGGTAGCACCCGACAAGGCGGTATCTCCACCGCTTTCCCCGCTATTCCGCCGGAGAAATTGCAAGGAGAAGCAATGGAAGACTTAAAAAATAAATTAAAAGAAGATCAAAATAAATTTAGTTCAGCATATGAGAAAGTTATTAAAGATTTGAAATCAGATAAATATGATGGGTGGGTTTTTAAAAAAATAATATATAAGGATACCAATACTGTTGTGGGCTCTTATTTTATAAGCAACGATATAATCCAAAGGATTGCAAATAATCCTGATTTATTAATCAATATAGAATTTAACAAGAATGGAAAAGCCACTTCATTTTCAGGAAGAGAAAAAGAAGTAGAATTATATAATTTGATAATGAAAAATATCTGCAAAGCAGTGCACAATATGCCTTATTGGCTTTTAATGAGAAAATGTCATCCCATTTGGATTAATGAAAATATTTCACTTCCACAAAAATACGAAGAAATGGGAAAAGTTTATCGCCAGTTTGTTTATGGAGAGGATATAACAAAAGAAACTAAAAACTTGGGGAATGCTACAAAGCCGGAAATTAAAGAATCGGTAGAGGTAGAAGCGGAAAAGAAAAAAGATGATACAAAGAAAGCAAAGACATCCCTTTCGGCTAACCCCGGTTATGAAAGATTAAATAAAATATATGATGAGTTACTAAAAGCAGTAAAACCTCTCACAAAAGAAATTGATAGAAACATTGATGATAAGTATGAATTGCCAGAACGATTTGAAAGCACACTTAAAAGAAAATTTAAAAATATCAACGAGATACTTCATGGCGACAACATAGGGGAACTGAAAAAAATAAAACAAGAAGGGGAGCAGATCAAAGTTTATGAAAAAATTTCTGATTTAAGAACAAGTGCAGAAAAGAAACAACCAAATGAAATAGCAAGGCAATTATTGGCCGATAAACTTGGTGTAAGCACAAGAATCATTGACGGTTGGCTTGCTGAAAATAACATTAAACATTAACCCCCCGCAAAACCCCCGAAGTCTAAAATAAAACCCCCGAAGTCTAAAAAATATATCTGTAATCTCCTTTTTTTCTATAAACTTCATTTGTCCAGCACAAATACTACATTAAACGACATTCGTTAAACATCCACAGATTGTTAAAACCTCCGCAAAACCCCCGAAGTGATTAGATATCTTTCACTCTATATAGTTGAATATGCGTAAAGCAAAATAATTTTAATTCTTTTTTGGAGGATATATATGGTGACATCTTTAAAATTGACAATTCTAAATCATTCACTACCCATGTACAGAATAGCACTGAAAGCCGGTATAAACGAAACGCGGTTATCAAGACTATCAACGGGACTGTTTGAAGTAAAGAAAGAAGAAAAAAGGGCTTTGTCAAAAATATTGAGGGTTCCGGTATCAAGGCTTTTTTCAGAGCGAGCGGAGACAGTAAATGAGTAAGTCTGATTTTGAAATGCTGTTGCTTAAAGAAGGTATCAAGCGAGGAACCGGCAATTTTCTTGATTATGAAGAATCAAAAAAAATAATAGAAACCTGTTGCACGGATTCAAGTGATTACGAACGGCTAATAAAGGCAGCGGCGGATTTTATCGGCGTTTAGGAAAAAGTGAAAAATCCTCAAAAAGAAGACGGCCACACTGATATAGCAAATGAACTTATTGAAGCCTTGGCGCGTATAAGGATTCCCGGAGAGTCTATGCAGTGCTTGTGGATAATTTTTAGAAAAACGTATGGATGGAAGAAAAAGAAGGATCGCATCGCTCTTAGCCAGTTTGCACGGATGACTGGTTTAAAAAAGCAGGCAGCACACCGAGGATTAAGCAAACTCGCAAAAATGGGAATTATAACCGTCAACCATTTAGTTGATAGTCAATATGTAACTTATGAATTTGTTAAGGATTATTCAAAATGGAAACCGTCAACCAAATTGTTGACTGTAAACCAAATGGTTAAAACTGTAAACCAAATGGTTAATGAACCGTCAACCAAACGGTTGAATACAAAAGAAAGTAGACAAAAGAAACTAACAAAAGAAAGACTCATTAGTACGTTTAAATCTTTTTGGAGTGAGTACCCCAAGAAGGATGATAAAAAAAATGCAATAAAAATTTGGTTTAAGAAGATTCAACCAGAAAATGGGACTTTTGAAAAGATAATGACAGGACTTGAAAAAGCAAAGCAGACGAAGAATTGGCAAAAAGAAAACGGACAATATATCCCGCTTCCCTCTACATGGTTAAACGGTGAAAGGTGGAACGATGAACCAGAAGAAGTGATCCCATATCAGAAATTGTATAATTTGTATCATTCTTTGTTGCCGGAACTTCCTTCGGTTGATTTGACGAAAGAACTTAAAGCGAAAATGGCAAAAGTCTGGCGCGGTGCTGCAAAAGAGAATCAAAACCTAGAATGGTGGAAAGATACATTTTTGATGGTGAAGGAATCGAAATTCCTATGCGGGAAAAATGGAGATTGGAGCGCGGATTTGAATTGGCTGATGTCGAAGAAAAATAATAAATTTAATATCAAAAAAGTATGTGAAGGACTCTACAGCAAGAAATGATCGAAAACAAACCAGAAATTATTGATGTTTTTCAAAGAGAAAATATTGAAATAAAGCAAAGAGGCAATTCGTGGTGGGCGAAATGTCCTTTGCACGAAGAGAAAACACCCTCGTTGGAATTGGATACAGGTAAACAGGTATTTTATTGCTTTGGTTGTGGTGAAGGTGGGGATGTTATTGCATTTATCCAGAAATTTAAAGGACTTTCGTTTAAAGACGCCATTGCTTACCTGGGGATTACTAATAAACCGTACAAGGTTGACAGAAAGTTGGAAGCGAAACGTAAATTGGCAAATGAGTTTAGAGAATGGTGTCATATTTATTATTGCAAACTTTGTGGTTTACTGCAGGCTTTAGACAAAGCAAAAAGAAGTGCAAAGAACCTGGAAGATATAAATAAAATTGCTAATTTTTATCACGAAGAACCAATTTGGGATTATCACTCAAATATCATTTTTTATGGTAGTGATGACGATAAATTGAAACTTTACAGAGAGGTTAAGCATGGATGATGAAAAAGTTTCTTTAGATCATCTTTTTGAGAGCAGGCGCGCATTTGTGGATGATCTTTTTGAGAGCAGGCGCGCAAGTGAGAAAATGCAGGAAAAAATAATGAAATGTAAGGAATTTGTGGGTGATGCTTTGATGGAAATGGAACAAGAGGCGACTCTTGAATATTACAATGTTGATTCAATGTTAAAGGCTTACGAGGATCACATTGCGGCGCTTAAAAATAATAAATTTATATTGGGGATTCCGGCGATAGATAAAATTATAAGGGGCGTTAATGCCGGAGAAGTTTTAACAATTATTGCACGGGCGGGAAGTTATAAAACGACCTTACTGCAAAACCTGTTAAAAAAATATGTCAATAGTTCTGCATGGGGATCGATATTCTTTTCGTTAGAAATGCCGGTAGCAAGCGTGACAGAGCGATTTGGAAGTATGGTGTCAAAGTTTTCTGGAAGTGACATAGAATCCATGTGGAAACAAGATAATAACTACCGGGCCGGTATTGAAAAACAAATGAAAGAAGAGTTAAAAAACCTTTTTGTTGTGGAAAAGAAAATTTCAGTTGAAGAAATAAAAGTATATTTAAAACACATTCAGGAAAAGGAACAGGTAAAAATAGGGTTAATTGGAATAGATTATTTGGGATTGCTTACAGAGGAAGGATTTTCAGAGTATCAAACAGTATCTAAAATAAGCAAGGACGTTAAACTTTTAGCGAAAGAGATAGGACTACCGATTGTCATGCTATGTCAAACAAACCGACAGGGAGAGGACGGCACGACGCCAATCAGTTTATCTATGGCGCGAGGTTCTGGCGCAATTGAAGAGTCCGCAGATTTTATTTTGGGACTTTATCAAACGGAAGAGACATCAGATGCGATTATTGTGGAACCATCAAAATTAATTTGTGCGATCCTGAAAAACCGGAAAGGGCCGGCAGGGAGAAGTTTTTCTTTAGATTTGGAACCGGAAACATTCACAATCGGAAGTGACACGATGGAATATGAAAAACCGAAACCTATAAAAAAAAGGAAGGCTTACTAAAGAAAATACAAAATGAAATTTGTAGCAGAAAATAAAGGTAGGTATTTAATACAATCAAGTGGAAAAACTTATGTTGTAAATAAAGGAAAAAGGAGTTTAGACACTTTTAAAAAATTCTTAAAGTCTATTAAAAAAAATGATAAATAGCGTTGACACAAGTGCAGAAATGTTACAAGATTTCCCTAATAATTACTTTTGGGGAATTTGTATGGAAGGGAAAGCATTCAAGCGCGGGAAAATATGGGTAATAGATTTTAGACGCAGACAAATTGGCGGCTACATAACAACGGACGATTTTGGCCGTCCATTTTGGCACAAGGAATATGCCATGCAACATTTGCATTCTATCAGGAAAGAAGTGTCAAGCGGGACCTTCAATATCGACAAATATAGAAAGCAGAATGTCAAAGAATGGAAGTTTGAAAACAGATTTGCACAATACCTGGAAAAGGCGTGCAACCGGCGGGGCCGTCCCTGGTCGCCGTCATACCGGCAGAAAGTCAAGGAGCATTACGCCGCGTATTTTGAGGAGTATTTCATCGGCGTTGACATGAGAGCAATAAGTGATAGTCTTATTCAAGATTTTTTTCATTTAAAAATACCGAGGCATTTATCCCTGAAAACAAAAGCCAATATCATGGGTACTTTAAAAGCGTTTTATTTTTCATTCAGAGAACTTGACAAAACGAAAATAGATTGGCCTTCGCCGGAAATAAATAAAAGGATCGTCAAGTGGATAGACGAGGACGAACAAATTGGGATTATAAATAAAATCCCGGAAGTACATCGGTCCATATTCTTTTTTATGATCTGGCATGGCGTCCGCCCAGGGGAAGCCAGGGCATTAAAATGGGACTGCGTAAACTTAAAGGAAGGTAAAGTCCTAATCAAACGAAATTTCAGTTATCATAAACTAATGGAAACAACAAAGGGCCGGAAGGAAAGGTTGATCCCGATCTATTCAGAATTCAAACCGATTTTATTAGAACTTGCAAAAGAAAAAAGGTGTTTCGTATTTACAAACCAGAGGCACACAAACTATGGTCAGAACTTTTTGAATCAACTATGGCGGAATGCCGTTGCGGCGTCCGGGCGTTTGCCTATAAAATTATACGATGCGACCCGGCACTCATATGCAAGTCAGTTAAGAAAAGCAGGCGCAAGCATGGGAGATATTCAGGAACTTCTTGGTCATGCGGATATAAGAACGACAGGGCAATATGCCCACGCAGAGCAGTCAAGGTTGGCGAAGGTAATCGAACTAAAGAGAAGGGTCAAATAATAAAGTTATGCACATCCGTTCACATATTTCAAAAGTTAAGTCGCTGAATAAAAAAGGGTTGAGGGCTGGGGCGTCGGGGTTCGAATCCCCGCTTCGGCATTTTAATTATCCTTTAAAATTAATTATTTGCAACGCTAAAGTTAACATAATATGTGCTTCTGCGTGCTGAAAATCACTTTCTTTGCAGCTCTATAATTTGCGCTAACCTCTCCCGTTCGGCATGAGCACTCGTGTTTTAGGTGTTAACCTCATTTTTTGAATGTAAAGCATATCTTCTTCTAAAATTCTTATCAAACTGAGTAAACATTTCAGGTAGAAAAAAATTACTTCTATATTTCCTTTCCCAGTACAAGAGCCAGTAAAGCCATCCTTATAGGGACACTGTAAAAGCTTTGTCGAAAGTACGCGGCATTTGAAAGGGAATCTACTTCGGCTGAAATTTCTTCGAGCCTTGGAAGAGGGTGCATTATTGTAATATCCTTTTTTGCTTTTCCTAAAAGCTTTTTATTAATGATATAACAGTTTTTAACCCGCTCATATTCCGTTAAATCTTTAAATCGTTCCTGTTGAATTCTCGTATCGTATAAAACATCTAATTCAGGCAAAACCAATATCAAGTTGCCTGTTTCTTTATATTTAATTCCTTGATCTTTTAGAAAGGCCTTCTCATCTTCCGGCATTTTTAAAATTTCAGGGGAGACGAAATAAATTGTAACATCATAATGGGCAAGGAGATAAGCTAATGAATGGATAGTTCGCCCGAATTTTAAATCCCCCACCATGGCAATGGTAAGATTGTCAATCCTTCCTTTTTCTTTTTTGATTGTGTACAGATCGAGAAGCGCCTGAGTGGGGTGCTGGCCGGGACCATCGCCAGCGTTAATAACCGGTTTGTCGGAAGCTCGAGCCGCCTGCTCCGCAGACCCTATCTCAGGATGCCTTATCGCTATAACATCAACAAAATTGGCAACAACCTTTGCAGTATCGTGCAATGTTTCTCCTTTGATAATAGACGAAAAAGGAATACCTGTTGAATTTATAATATTTCCGCCTAACCTGAGCATAGCGATTTCAAAACTCAACCGCGTCCTTGTGCTCGCCTCAAAAAATAGAGTAGCTAAATATTTATTATTGAGTAAATCGGATTTTTCCTCCCCTTTCGCTATCGACTCCATATTTGAAGCAACTTTAAAGATATATTCCAGCTCTTCTTTGCTGAACTGTTTGGCCGAGAGGATATCTTTTCCTTTAAAATCCGTCATATTATAAATCAGGCTCATTACCGGTTATTAATCGAAAAGCTTCCAGATATTTTGAACGGGTATTGTCAACAATTTCTTCTGGTAGTTCAGGCGCCGGAGGTTTTTTATCCCAATCCAGTGTTTCAAGGTACTCCCTTACATACTGTTTGTCATAACTTTTCTGCGCCCTCCCTTCTTCATAATCATCGAGGGGCCAGAACCTAGATGAATCAGGAGTTAAAATTTCATCAATAAGAATTAACTTATCATTAATGAGGCCAAACTCAAACTTCGTGTCGGCTATAATAATTCCCGCCTTATATGCTTTTTCATAAGCCTTTTGATAAATTTTAAAAGATTTTTCCTTCAGGCGTCTCGTCAGTTCCTTTCCCAACTGGTTTTCTACTTCTGAAATCGATATATTTATATCATGACCTGATGATGCTTTTGTGGAAGGGGTAAAAACAGGTTCCTGAAGTTTTGATGACTCTTTTAAACTTTCAGGCAGGGCAATGCCGCATATAGAGCCGGTTTTTTGATAATCTTTCCATCCAGAGCCGGAGATATAACCTCTAACAATGCATTCCACTTCAAGCGCTTTGGCTTTCTTTACCAGCATAGACCTGTTCTTTATTATTGCTTTCGCGTTCTGTAATTCAGAAGGGAAATCATTTATATCACAACTGATAAGATGGTTTTCAACTATGTCAGAAGTCTGATCAAACCAGAAAGAGGACATCTGTGTTAAAATTTTACCTTTATCAGGTATGCCGTTGGGCATTATCACATCGAAAGCAGATATCCGATCCGTCACGACCATTAGAAGTTTGTCATTCAGGTCATAGACGTCTCTTACCTTTCCACTCCGAAAAAGTTTGTAATGATTAAGCCGGGTTTCTTGAACAGTTATTTTCATGGCACAACGCGGCCAGGGGCCACAACCAAATGGAGCTACCGCTCCGGCGGTACGCAAAAAAAATTTGTAAAAAAACACAATACTGTAAGTTTGCAGTAAAGAGAGACTAACACAAAAAAAATGTTTAAGAAAGTGAGGATTGATAAAGAAATAAAAATTGAATTAATTAGTTCATTATGCTTAAATAAATGAAAAAAATAGAACCCTGTTGAAAAAAAATCATTTCTAAAAACATGGTTAGGCAGACTCGCCATTACATTCCAAACATTAACTTTTTTCAAGATTCTAATTATCAATTAAAAAAACAACTTTTGATAAGGAACTAAATATTGGCATTAGCTATTGACAAAATCAAAGAGAACTATTCATTTACTGACTGGGATGCAAAGGTTCTCATGAGACTGGCGTCCATCATGGAAAAACACACCAATGACTTTACGGATGAATTTTATAGAAAGATAAAGACGTTTAAGAATGCTTCAAAATATCTCAAAAATGAGAAAATCATCAAAAAACATCGGGATGCCGTTCAAGGATGGTTTTTAAAACTTTTCCAGGGACCTTTTGATGACGACTATCTCTATTATCTCGAAAGGATAGGCTATACGCACGTCAAGGTGGAGCTTCCTTCACATTACGTCAATGTTTCTGTTAACTTCATCAGAAATTACTGCACAAAAATTGCCATAGAGGAGGTGCCGGACTGTGAGGAGAGATCGGATATGATCGTTTCCCTAGGCAAAATTTTGGATATGAACCTGGACATATTAACGAGTTCTTACATCCAAGAAGAGAAAAATATCTTCTTCATATCAAAAAAAGCAGAGGGTAAACTTATCAACTTTGCTAAGAGGTTTTCCTACGGATTGAATCTTGTTCTCTTGCTAGGTCTTGTTATCCTCGGTATTACCGTTCTTGGCCTTTTCGGTTATGACTTAACCCATATCTTGTCCGGCAACATAGAGAAAGGGCTTCTCGCTTCACTCGGAAGTTTATTAATGCTCTGGGTGGTGATCGAGCTTGTGGATACGGAAGTTGACCACCTTAAAGGAAGCAAGTTCTCAATCAAGATATTTGTCAGCGTTGCCATGGTGGCGATTATAAGAAAAATCCTAATAACTTCTTTGAAGAGCGATGAGCTAAATACCCAGATATTTCTGGTTATTTCCTTAGGTGTTCTTGGCGCTATTCTCTGGATTATTTCAAAAACCGAAAGTACTTAATCGTGAGAAGCACTTTTTAATATCTCTCTATAGTTTTAAAAAAAAAGCGGTTTTTAATTCGTAAAATCTTCGTAACCTGAGGTTCCAGTACCATTATCCCCCTCGAAGAGTTTCAAGGTGTAGAGATGATAGTACAAGCCTTTCTGTTTTAACAGATCTTTATGCTTGCCTTCCTCAATGATTTCTCCCTCATCCATTACCAGTATTCTATCCGCGTGCTGAATGGTGGACAAACGGTGGGCAATTATAAATGTGGTACGGAAAGACATAAAGTTTTCCAAGGCTTCCTGTATTAAAGATTCCGACTGGTTGTCGAGCGAAGACGTTCCCTCATCTAAAATCAAAATTCGTGGATTTTTCAGGATTGCTCTTGCAATTGCAAGGCGCTGTCGTTGTCCACCGGAAAGTTTAATCCCCTTTTCCCCAATAGTCGCATTATACCCTTCCGATAATTCCGTAATAAAATGGTGCGCGTTAGCTGCTTTTGCCGCTTCCATAAGTTCATTTTGTGTTGCTTCGATTTTTCCATACAGAATATTTTCCCGGATCGTGCCTCCAAACAGGGAGGTTTCCTGGGGAACTAACGCAATCTGCGAAAGGAGTGATTTTAGGTTAATCTCTTTAATGTTATTGCCGTCGATTTCTATGGAACCACCAAGAGGGTCGTAAAAACGATGGAGTAAATTTATCAGCGTTGTTTTCCCTGCGCCGCTGGGGCCGACAATCGCAATAATCTCTCCAGGAGAACATTCAAAATTTATATCTCTCAGAACAGGAATACCGGGAGTATATTCAAAATAGACATTGTTAAATTTTACTTTTCCTTTTACATGTCCGATTTTAGGAGCATTTGGCACATCAACAACTTCAGGCTGCTTATCGAGAAGGTCAAATACCCTTTGCATTGCACCCAACGCTTCCTGAACCTGTGTATAGAGACGTGCGAAAGTGCCCATTGGCCCGGCAATCATTACCGCGTAAAG
>MDTC01071252.1_pt1 | contig 12124 bp, 29 predicted proteins | sample 811181 | NCBI WGS metagenome assembly MDTC01 (sample SAMN05326644, study PRJNA326480) | marine metagenome | isolation source: seawater | place: Pacific Ocean: North | collected 2011
GTGGGAGATTGTGCGCTCAAGTTTATCGTTGAGCCACTCCGTAACCTTACGTCCACTATACCCTTCATCTAGATGATCTAAGGCTTGTTCGATCAGTGGGGTATAATCTTCATCAGGGATTAACTGTAGAGGATCTTCGTCACTGGCCTTGTAGCCGTAGGGTATTCTCTGGGTTCCGTTTTTTCTAGTTTTGTTTTTCCAAGTCATCGGCTTTTGGGGGAAGAATGAACATACCGCCACCGTTGTTGGTGACCTCAATCTTTTCTTTCTTAATTAAGCCTGTGCGGTCTAACACCTCACGGGCTGCGTTGATTGCATTCCTAGCTCCCAATGCTGTCGGATCATTCAGGACATCCACGAGGCCGTATGCAGCCTTTGGTGCATTCATAGCCAACATCATCGATGCCCTTTCAATAATCTCTTCACGCAGCGGCCCAGTTACTTCCCCTTGATTTGTGCCTTTGCTGTACCCTGCAATATCCATAGCCTTACGAATATTCCCACGGCCCTCGCCCATCAGGGCTTCTAAAAAGGCAGTTTGTTTTTCGGTATATTTCTTGTCAGTCATTTCTACCTCAAAAATACAAAACACAGGCCAACGATACCTGTGGCAATCATCCAGAATATACGTTCGGCAAAGGCTATCTTCTGACCTCGAACAAGAGCTTGCTTTTCCATCTCACTAAGCCTGTCATCAGCTTTTTTCTGATAGTCTACGATGTTGTCCATACGCTTGAACGCAGTAACCATGCGCTCTTCCATGCGTACCATTTCGACCATTGCATCTGATAATTTATCCACTTTAGTCTCAATTCGGTCTAGCCTGTCTTCCATCTTATGCTCCGTTTTTGTTATTCGGTACGCACTCAATGGAAATGCGATAAAATTGATTACTTTCCCACCTAGTCCAAGAACTTTCTTCTGCAATGCGGCTACATTCGACTTCGGTCATGGGCGTATTGTAGACATACTGATTACCCATATAGACCCAATCCAACCCATCGTTGCCCCACATTGATATTAGTAGTAGGAAAGTTTCCATTATTTCTTTTTCTTTTTCTTAGGCCAACCTTTAGTCATATCTTTGTATGCTGAAGGGCTGATAGTGCTATCCTTCTTGCTGCGACTTGTTCCTGCTTTTCTTCGTTTATTAATATTGTTTACGAGGGAGTTCTTCTTAGCTGCCATTTTCTAGCTTCCTTCATTATATTTCGGGCTATGTTTTTGTATCGGGTGATAATGAGGATGAAGCCGCTGTCATCGTAGACTATGTATTTACGTCTGCCTTGTCTCATCACCATTTCTTGCAAGACCAGTATCGTGCAGTGAACTTATCTTTAGCTGTGTCGCACTTATGCCTTGCTCTAAAACTCTTGCGTCTTTTGGGGTTAGATTTCTTAATCTTCATATTGGGATCGCCAAAGCGAATGATCTTTTCTTTCCCATCCTTACAGGCTTTGACCACAAATTTCTTAGAACCGCCTGAAGTACGCCTAGGCTTGTTGCACTTCATCTTGGACTTATCGATTTGTTTAGCCATTTCTATCTACCTCGAAGCATTCCACGGAACTGGCTGAGTTGGTGATCAGGACTTTGGACTTCTCCAATTCGGTCTTACATACTTCTTCAGATCCGTAGGTAGCGATATGGTAATACTCAAACTCGCCATGCATGAATTGTAACCAAACTAGAAACCACATTAGCTAAAAAACCACCACCATGCTGCACCGCAGACACCACCCCAGAGAACAACTATAATAAATATCCAACTGACCATTTCTCGAAGCTCTTCGGCTTCCTTCTGCTTTTTACGCAGGGCTTCTTTGCGTTGTTTACGCATCTGGCCCTGATACATTACCCAATCATCATACATTCCAGGTCTTGCATAAAGGCGCATGTGAGACTCTAATTCCCTCTTCTGTTCCTTGAGTTTGTCTAGAGCGAGGAACTCTTCGAAGTCATCCCCCTCTTTACCTAGAACCTTAGTGAAGACGCTGTTCTTTTTCTTCTCGACTTTAGCCTTGAGGTCTTCCTCTGCGGAGACAAACGCTCCTACAGATTTACCTACGTCTATGAGTTCCCTGCCCTGCGAGATAGCCGTCTTTATAGTGGTATAGGCCGCAGACGCAGCCGCAATCTCTGCTAACATCCCCTAGCCCTCAAATTACGATAAAGTGATATTCACCTCGACCCTATTGCAGCCACCGTAGGCTAATAGGTTACTCTCCCTCAGACCTGTGACGAAGTTCATCACTTCAGTGTCACACTCTGTTTTACTATCAAATCCCTTTGGATAGGTGACATACGAACAGTCCAAGCTCATAGGGCTTGTGCATATCATTGCCACCGCTACCCAAGTAATCATTACTTCTTCTTCTTTTTACCTTTGTGCATGTAGCCACCGCCATACGCACCCATCTTCTTGGGCTTTTCTATTTTCATATATCCACCCATATTCATAGCAGGGGGATTAGATGCACCGCACTTCGCCTTTTTAACTTTAGCCATCTTCATCAGAAGCTTCCTTTTCAATCAGATATTCTAGAGATTCTATTTTGGTAGATGCTTCATCTGTCTCGAAGAACTCATCATACCCACGGAAAATAAGATTTTCATCTGCAGCTTCTGCGGAAGTAATTAAACCTTCCTCTAGTAAATAATCACGGACAGCCTCAAGTTTTAATTCTTGACCTGTCCGTTCCCTAATCGCTGCACGAATATAAATAAGGTTAATCAACCGTTATTACCTTCTATTGTAACATTAAATCAGGATATAAGTCAACCACTTAATTAAATGGCGTTACTATGCATTTTTAGTCTAGACAAATCTGAAAAACATGGTACAATATAATTGTTAGCCGCAGGGGTTAAACCTATAGCTTACCGTAAATAGCGTTCTTAATATCTGTCTTAGTAATACCTATATCGTTAAGTTCTTTATCTGTTAGGTTCATTAGCTGCCAGTAATGTACCCGTCTTTGTTGGGCCGCAGCTATTTTATCGAAGATGGATTTACCCCATCGCTTAACCGCACTCATTATAAACTCTCCTTATTAAAATGTTGCTAATACTATTATAGCACCATCTTACTGAGGGGAGTTTTGTTGTTTTAGCAATTCCGATATGCAAGTAACCGCAATAGGTACAGGGATCTTAAACCACTCCCCTCGACGATCAAAAGCAATCTTCTCTAACTGTTTATGAAGCTTACGTTCTGCTACACGTTTATTATGTACATCAGCATGATGAGCGATATAATAATCCCTAAACGGACTAGAGGTCTGATAGCTACCACATCGCTCCTCAACATCATTAGCCATCCCGATCTTAATCCAATCAGGCCATGCAGGATTGCATATCGCATATATAACACCTTCCGTAGTATAATATCCTGAAGCATCATACTTTCGATGCTTCCTACCTTCAGCATTATTAATAATTGCATCCCGTAACCTACCACGCTTGACCTCATATACATCCTTCAAGCCTTGGTGAGATATAGCCTTACCGCTAACCGTAGTTACATACTTTGAAGCCTTACGCAGACTTAACCCTGTCTCTGCTAAATCAAAGGCAGAACTAAGAACACTTAACACTTCCATATTAGGGACAAAATACAGACCAGAAGCGTCACGTATATATCCCCACGGGGCAGTAGTATACTCTACCCTCAAAGGTATCCAACGATCCTGCATCAGTCTAAATCAAATAGTCTGCCTACAGCATTCGTACTGTCTTCAATATAATTAGCTTTAGATCTGAGAGCATTGGCCTGTCTACTTAACTCATGGGCTATCATATACAGGAACTGATACCCGTCAGTATCGCCATACTCCGCAATCATCTCTTCGATGACATCTTCAAAGCCAACCCTGATCTCAGTAGGCTCATCTTCGTCATCACCGACATAAATAACATTTACAATATAACTATTGCCGTCTTCATCTACATCAAATTCATTTGTACAGTAAATGGGTACGTTCAATTCAGCCTGAACAAGCTTTTCTTCAAAGTCACTCATCTTAGAGCCTTGAATAAGAACAGGAACACCTGTGCTATACACCTAACACCGCCACCTAACTAAGTCAAGCTTTTAAAACTATATATAGTATGTTGACGCTTTCTAACCGTAGGTTAAAGCCGCCACCAATTATGATGTTGGTTTACAGGGTGAGAATCTAAAAATTAGGTAGGTACTGTATACGGTAACGGTAGGGGGTGGGGTGGCACATGCAGCCCCTCGAAATAAAAAAATATAGCCATTAAACCCCTGTTTTATATGACTTTTTATTAACTTATACCTATTAGTTATAGGTTGCAGAAAAATAAACACCTGAAAACAAAAGATAAAATATAATTATTTGATTCCGTTATTTGATTTAATCCTTTTAACGTCACTAATTAAATTAAAGCTTCGATAAATCGGGGCTAAATAACCGCAAGAATTTGGTTGATAGTTTTTAAAAGGCATATCGGGGCTTGCTTGGGTGTATGGATTAGCACCCATGTTAAATTTACCTCTGAGACTTAACGTAAGCCGTTTCTAATGGGGTGTAGGCTTCTCTAGGTGTTCTTATACCAAAGGCTTTTACTAACGCCACTGTACGAGCTTTAAAACAGCCCCTTTTAAGGTGGCAATAAAAAAGCCCCTGTTAAGGGGCTAATTCTTTTTAATGATGCAGGGGCTTTGCTATTTTATTCCTAAAGACTTCCTAACCACTGTAAATAATTTGTCCTGCAATCCTTCAGCTATCGTACAAAGCTTTAGTATGTCTTTAGCTGTTTCAGTCCTGCCCTCTTGCGCTAAGTCATAGGCTAAGTTGTGGCGCATATAATCTATAAAGTCATCATCAGTCATTCGCTTACCTTCCCTTCTAACCCGTTCAATAGCATTGCCTCAGCTTCCTTTTTGTCACCCCTTCTTAAAGTCTCATAAGCCCATGAAACCCAGTTGTAGGCTTTAGGGTCTAAGGCTTCGAGCGTGACTCCTTCGGTTAAGGGTTGAGCAGCCGCCACTTTATTTGTGGCAACCTTTGACCCTACATTATGCCCGTTTAAGAATGCTATTAATTCAGCTTTTGAAGTCGGCACTTCTGTTTCCTTCCAATCTCTAGGAAAGTTTTTTTGTGCTTCTCTCTGAGTGCCGCACCATTGCCCGTTGCTTGATTTGTAGAGTCTCATTCTTCACTCCACTTCACACGGTATTGATAGGTTAAAAAGCTTTCCGAATATTCTAATGTGAAAATGCTTTCGTTGTGTTTGCCTGACTTTCCAGACTTCTATTTCTAGTAGTTTCATTTGGTCACTTCCTTCAGTTTAAAGGGGCAAGCTTTTAACTCACCCCTGCTTTGATTATTGCAGTGTATCGATTGCGGTTACTTCCTGATAATCTACACTGCCATTACTTTTATAAATGGTGGTTACAACCTGCTTTGCTATTGAGAATTTGAAAGTCATTTCAGTTTCTTTTTTCAATTGCTTCAGGGCTTCAGCTTTTGTTTTGTGCTTCGTATAGATAGCCATTTGGCTAGTTAATGGTGGCACGGCATAACAAAGCCATTGGCTTTTCCTTTTAAAGATTTTGTATTGTTCTTGCTCTTTCATTTGGTCATTTCCTTTCAGTTTCAGTTTGTTGCAATGTGCAACCCAATGCCCCCGACTAGCAGGGGCTAAAGGTTAGACACTGTTTAGTTTTGCAGCATGTAATAAAACTCTTTCCCGTTCGGCCTGACTAAGCCCACTAACAACCGCTAACACTTTGATTGCATTGCTTCGGACTTGCTCTTTAGAGAATTTTTGTTCACGGGGCTTGCGGTTTGCTTGCGCTTGCTCTTTTTTCAAGCCTAGCTTTGCAATAGTTTCAGGATTTAATTCATTAATATTCATGCTGCACCCCTGTTATTAAAATCGGCTAGGGCTTCGGTTAGGTTTGAATGATAAGAGCCGTGATAAAATCCGTTATCGGTTTTATTGTGAAGCCATGTGACAAAAGGTGTGTAGCTATTATCGATCTTGCATAAAACAATTTCTAAATAATCAAAATGCCCTGCTTTGCTATCAATTATAATTCTGTTCATTAGAACAACCCCCCATAATTAATAGGGCCGCTTTCGTCCACATAAACAAAGGCTTTTGCATTTATATATTGACCACCACCCCACATATCATTTTCATGGGCGCATGTATAAGTTGCGGTTTTATCAAACTGGTTAGCTCTGTTATAATCACCTTTGTAAAAGTTGTATTTTGCGTCAGGCTTCTTTTTAAATTCGTCACCTTTTTTCAAAGATTTCAAAGCTACCTTTTTAAAAGTCTCTCCGAATTTATTTGTGAATAGGTTATGCTTCTTTAAATAAGCTTCATGTTCACGGTCACGTCTGTTTTGTTCTACTTCTTCACTCGAAGCTAAACTTGTGGGACGCATTAATTCGAAGCCCATTTTATTTGATAAATTTGTGCTAATCATTTGGTCATTTCCTTATTTCAGTTTCAATTAAACAAAGCTTTCGCATGTCTGATGCTAAAGTGGCATGATTCGGTGTATTAGTAAAGTATTTAATTAGAGCGTTAGTAGAGCCAATATAAAGCCCACTGAGTAGCCAAACGGGTTTTAGGTATATTAGGTCATAAAAATCGATTCCCCTAAAAAATCGGTTTTCAGCCATAAAAAAGCCCCTTAATCAGGGGCTTCCTTTTTTAGTTTCTGTTGTAGTTAGAGTTTTCGTGAAACATGATCGATTGCTAGGAAATATTCCCGATAATGTTTCCCTTCGTCTAAGGGGTTTTTATTAAGTGATTGAATGTAGCTTTCAGCTTCTTGCTTAGTTTCAAAAACATCACCTAATAAGTTTCCTTCTTTATCTTTTATTTCGTAATTAATAATAGGCGTTTCTACTATTTCATATTTCATTTGAAAGCCCTTTTACTTACATTAATTACTAACGCCCCTTTTGCATTCTTTTGAATTGCAACGGTATCACCTTCGGCAGCTTCTTTTTTTATACCGCTAATTGAAAAGCGTTTGTCACCCCTGCTTTTAGTTTTATAAAAAGAAACTTTGCAGGGCTTTGCATTATCAAAACAACCTTCGATAGTTATCTTTTCACCTGCTTTTAAATCGGTGTAATTTATACCAATGCTTTGAGCCAATTCTATCACTGACTTATTAGCGTCAATTATATGCTTATCTAACATTGTCTTAGTTAGTTTAATAACACCTGTAGTTGTCACTTGTCGCAAGGCTTCAAGTATGGATTCAATATCGTGCTTCATTGGTCATTTCCTTTTTAGTTTAGGTTAAAATTGAGATTGCAATAAATAGGGCGGCAAACAATGCCACCCCTTCGATAAGATCAAGCCACCATTTCATGAGTCATATTCCATAGTGATTGGTTTAATCTTATATTTTCAGGTAAGGCCGTGATAGCTCTTGCCTTGCGTCGAATGCCATACGGGTTTTTATTGTCCAAATGTCTATTAGTGATTGAACGAATATTAACACCACCTTTTAAGATGCTTTCCTGTACACGGTTAAACACTTTCCAAGCGTTGCGCCCGTTGTCTTCATATCGATTGCTTACACTTATTTCTCGTATTGTGTCTTCAGTGTAATAAAGCCCTGTATCAGGATCTTTTTTATCAAATGAAAATTCGCTTTCGGGAAGCTCTTTCCATCTAAGGCTTGCGGCTTGTTTAGCTAAGTCTAAAATCTGTTTAACGTTCAATTCTGTTTTAGATAATCGCTCTACTTGCTCTTTAACTTGCGGCAACCCGTCGAGCGTTTTAGTTAAAAGCTTTTCAAAGTTGTGAGCCGTTGTATGAGAATGACGTAAGGTGCTTTTAAAACCTTCACCTGCAACGATTCCGTTATCACATACAAATCTGAAGCAGCCTGAAAATAATTTAAGTGAGCTTTTCCCGTCATGTGAATTATACAGTAATACTTCGGTACGGGAATCTAAATCCGTTCTTGCTAATTCGTCTTTATGACTGAAAGCAATTAAGTGCTTATTAAACTTTTCACGGCCTTCAATTCTGTTAGGCTGTTGAATAGCCCTAGTCGGCCTAAAACCGTAATCACTTAAAACGTTCATAGCTTCGATAGTGTTAACAAGCCCATATCGTTTGCTAGTATCGGGGCTTCGTATGTCCGTCATAACGGCAGGACAATTTGTAATTACTTCACTAATGGGAAGTGCTTTTGCTTTTGCGTCAAAGCTATGCATTAAATCAAATGGCATTGGTCAATTTCCTTTTTTCTGTTTAGCCAAAGTTAAAGGGGCAAGGTTGCCCCTGCCCCTAATTAAAACTGATTCGGTGTATTAGTAAAGCGTTTAATTAAGCCAGTTAGTAAAATGCGTCAAAGATCCAAAACCAAAAAACACAAAAGCCTATCAATTGATAAAAGCTTGCCATTATGCCGCCACCCTAGCTTTTTTTATAAGCTTTATTATTTCGAAAGTACTACATTTTTGTATTTTCAAAGCTTTGACTAATTTTGTGACTACTTTTAAATCAATCATAGTCTCTTCAATATAGTCAGTATTTTCTAAGCTTATGAATCCGTTTTCGTATTTTTGAAACATTTCCTGCAAAATATATAATAATTCTATTTCAGAAAATTCTAATTGAAATTTTTTCATTATGCCGCCACCTTTTCAAATGCTTCGATTGCTTGCATTTGGTCAACAATAAAAGCCCCTTCCTGCTTTTTGTTTTTATTTCCTTTCAGTTTTAAACCGCAAATTTTATTAAACGAATTAACATTTACTAAGTCGCTTTTATCTCCGTCTATTATTTCACGACCTAGGAAATACTTTCCTACTGGTATTGAACCCCTGAAAACAACCGCAATTGGAAAGCCCGTTTTTAATGCTTCCTGTACTTGTCTTTGGTATTGGGGAGTCCCTGAATAGCTGAAGATTTTTTTATAATTATCTAAGCCAGTGTTTAGGGTTTTAACTCTTTTTGTATAGTCATAAAAATAAGCTTCGGGAAACTCTTGCGGTATTCCTTCCCGTATCCAATCAATATCTGAAATTGTATTTAATCGAAATGCAGCTTTGAATCCTTGCTTCTCAGTTTTAACTATAAAGGCTTTTATTTCTTTTCTTAATTTTTCAAGAAACTTTTCACGTTCCTTTAAATACATATCGGTTTTAAATTTTCTGGCTAAATTAACGGAGTCAAACATTTCCGAAAATCCAGAATCTTTTAAGCAAAGTCTCATGCAGTCAGCAGCTTTAGCCCCTGCGCAAATTATATTATTTGGATAGAGACTCAAACTTGCAATTTTAAATTCTGTTCCGTTTTGGCTCTTTGCTATTTTCGAGTTAGTGCCGCCAGTGTTCAATAGTTTTACATTCTTCATTTTGGTTAATCCTTTTTCAGTTTAGATTTTTTGATTCGCTTTGTTAGTGGGGGTCAGTCCACACGAATCTATTTTAATAAATGCTCTTTTTAATACTGAGTCAAATGCTTAATTAAATGGCATTTTTATTTACTTTTTTGATTTTACTTAGTTTTTTAGTAAATATTTATTTGTTGATTAACTATTTTGTAACGTTATACTGTACGTCTATAAATAATAATTGACGTGCGAGTAAAAAAAGAACAGATTGGGAACATTCAAACATGGAGAGATAATGATTCTTAGCCCTAAACAGGCCAGAGAGATCGGTGAGGCGTTGATCGATGCGTCAGAAACCGTAAGTGAAGGCCAAAACGATCATAAGATTATAGTAGTTAAAGACTCAGCAATATCCATCCAATCTGATTTATTGGTAGATGATTGGGAAACAGTAGCAACGGTCAGTACACGTTAGTATATAATACAATTGACGTGCGAGTAGTTTGATTAAGGCCCTTTTGGGGCCTTTTTCTTTAGCCCCTTTTCCCCATACTAGTTCGACTTAGCAATTAAAAAAGCCCCCTGTCAGGGAGGAAGACAAGGGGCTTTCAGTAGGGCTAGGTAGAAATACTTAGTGGAGCATTCCTAACTGTAAGTTTAAGTGATTCCACTATTAATTGCAAGTGTTATTATTTTTCTTGACTTTAGTTATGCCACCTAAGTATGCTGATGAATATTATAGGAGGGTAGGACGATGGTTAATAGGGTTAAATATTTACAAGAGGTGAAACAGAAAACGGGGCAAAGCAAGTGGGCATTTGCACCCCCTGAGTATTTAAAAGAACGGTTAGAGTGTAAGTTCGAGCTATATAATAGGCGTACAACAGCCGTGGATAGATGTCTGGAGATTGATCAGTTACATCAACAGTGGTTGAAGGACGATCAAATTGTAATCAGGGTTAGCTCTGCCACCGTTTTAGGTACGATTAACTATTACAAAAGCACTAATGAGTTCGTTAGGTTAGCTGCTAACAGCAAGAAGACATACGATCAGTTAGTAAGTTCACTAAAAGATGTACAGTTACGTTCTAAAAGCGGCCTATTTTTAGATATGTTGGCCTCTAACGTAACAGAGGATCATGCGGATAAATTACATGCTTTCCTGAGAGATAACATTTCAGATCACAGAGCAAGACACACAGTTAAATTCCTGAAACGTGTATGGAATGTTTGCGAAAAGAAAAAGAAGCTTAAAGGTAATCCTTGGAGACATTTGGAGTTAGATCAAGATCCGATTAGTGATGTAGTCTGGAAGGATAGCCAAGTAGATCGGTTTATCAGTACCGCAGACGATATGGGTTACCCTTCAATGGGAACACTGGCAATGCTCTGCTACGATCTGTGTCAAAGACCTGGGGATATGCGTCAGCTTACATGGGAACAGTTCGATGGCGAAAGCTTCGACTTCTATCAGGAAAAGACAGGCGTAAAGATAGAAATCGATGCAAGCCCACGTCTAATTAAACGGCTAGTGCCGCTACATAATAAATATGGTCAGCATGAAACCATTGTTCAATATGAAAAAACGAACAAGGGGTACGATAATCGAAAATATAACGAGATTGCTTCTAAAATAAGGAAGCAGTGTATGCTCCCTGAAAAGCTCAAGATGAAGTTTCTTCGGCACTCAGGGGCTACTGTTCTTGGCGAGAACGGGGCTACGGAAGATCAGATCTCCGCAGTTACAGGACACAAATCCAGACAAATGCTAAACATCTACGTCAAAAAGACTAAGCGTTTGGCTTCGTCTGCACAACAACTGAGGTTTAAGGAGAATGAACAATACCAATGAGGCAAGAAGGGCGTTTGAAAAAGAATTACAACGGCTGATTAACAAGCCACCAAGCGTCCTAACGGAAAGACTAATTGACTTAATACAGGCAATACAAACTGAACTTAGAAAGGAATGACCAAATGGATATAGCGCAGTTACCTATCAAGCTTTTAGCGCATTTAGAATACATCGGATTGCTACCAAGGCACATCGATGAAGATGGCATAGACAATATTGAAAGTGAAGAAATCGGAAAGAGCTTCTTCAGGAAGCCCGACTTCGATGCCAATGGCGAACCAGATTTTTAGGAGTTTGCTATGTTACCACCTTGCGAAAATTATGACGAATGCAGATCCTACGGGGTCTTCAAAGACGGGTATGAAGAAAAAGCTTTCTGCCCAAAATGTTACGCTCAACGAAAAGGAATAAATATCTTTGGAAACAAATCAAACTCTAAAACCGCAGTACCATCATCCATGTCGGCTGTTCGGAAAAGACTTCATAAACGCAGCGGAAGCCGCCAAGTATCACAAACTCAGCCACGGTTGGGTGGCGTACATGGTACGTAATGGAATGAATAAGAATATTCCTTACAGTGAACGAAAGGGTAGAGGAAAACCTCGTAATGAACGTCCAGAATAGACATCATATGCAAGAGGCTGCGAAAAGGAGTAAAGCCTCACAGGAGACTAAGTTCTTCCAAGTGGGCCATGTAACTTTTGAGATCAATAACTCTGAAGAGCATGGCCTTACTTTCTCTCTAATAGCAGGGGAAGCTCTATCAGCTAAAGACCGCAAGCCACTATTTTCAGGCTTCGTGGATACAGGCATGGTTGAGGAGCTAAGAACACTTGCGTTGTACCTAAGAGAGAAGTTTGGTGGAATTTTAGATTAAAAAAAATACTATTTGACAAAAAAAAATCAAATAATACAAAATAAAA
>MDTC01097767.1_pt1 | contig 12124 bp, 9 predicted proteins | sample 811181 | NCBI WGS metagenome assembly MDTC01 (sample SAMN05326644, study PRJNA326480) | marine metagenome | isolation source: seawater | place: Pacific Ocean: North | collected 2011
TGCCTCAAGTGCTGCAATGGTTTATGTATCCTATTTTGAAGGTTTTGGTTTGCCGGTTTTAGAAGGGATGATGGCTGGTGTCCCAGTAGTTACAAGTAGTGAAACAAGTATACCAGAGGTTGGTGGAGATGCTGTCATTTACACTGATCCTTTTTCAATTGAATCAATAAGAGATGGTTTATTTGAAGCTGTAAAAGATGGTAATTTTAAATACTACAGAGAAAAGGGAATAGATAGAGCTAAATTTTTTTCTTGGGATAAATCTGCTATCGAAATAGCAAACCTTTTAACTAAATAATCCGTAATACAAAAGCTTAATTATACCAATCAATGAATTTTATTAAAAATGGCAATGCATTACAACGAGTTAAGTTAATAGGTCTAATACTTATTTTGTGCATTACTACATTAATTTATTCTAATCATTTTAATAATCCTTTTTTCTTTGATGATTCTCATACAATTGAAAGTAATAATGCCATAACTTCTCTTGACAATTGGTTGAGGTTTTTTACAGATGCTACTACTTTTAGTTCTTTACCTGCTAATAGAGCATATCGACCAATGATGACGTTAATGAATGCTATAGATTATAGTTTCGCAGGAGAATTAGATTCATTTTACTTCCACTTACACATTTTTTTTTGGTACTTAATAACCATTATTCTATTTTTTGTTTTGAGTAACTATCTATATCAAAATACAAATAGTTATAATCAAAAATTAGTTGCAAAAGTTGCTTTGTTATCTACTCTTTTTTTTGCAACACACACAATAAATGCAGAAACAATTAACTATATCTGCGCAAGGTCAGATTCATTTTCATCACTTTGTGTTTTAGCATCGTTGCTTCTATTTATTAATAAAAAAACACGTAAATATCATCTTTATTTAATCACTATGATAATTGGGATATGGTCTAAGCAAACAGCAGTAATGTTTATCCCTATTCTTTTTTCTTTTATACTACTTTTTGAACATCAGACTCATTTTAGTAGATTAAAAAAAGAATTTAAACTATGGGTGATTTCAGTTTTCAAGGTAATGCTTGTACCAACAATTATTGCATTTGGATTATTTATTCTAAATCAAATTTATCTAACTCCGGATTCCACAGTTTCAAGTAATACTCAAGTCAATAGAATAGATTATATTCTTACTCAATTTTATGTAGTGATACATTACGTTGGCAATTTTTTATTACCCACTTCTTTAAGTGCTGACCCTGATATTGAGATTATTAAGCCATGGTATGATAAAAGAATATTATTAGGGATAATTTTTACTATTTCATTAATTTTAATTTTAATTAAGTGTGCTAAGCATTCTAAGACAAAACCAATTGCTTTTGGTATTCTATGGTTTTTTATTGGATTATTACCTACTACGCTAGTGCCTTTATACCAGATTGCCAATGATCATAGGATGTTTTTCCCTTTTATTGGTATGTTCATTGCTGTTTCTTGGGGGGTTTATCTATTTATCCAATCTTTTCAATCCAAAAATATAAAAAATATAAGCTTAATTTTATGTCTATTTCTTATTGGGTCTTATGCAAACGGTACTTTTTTGAGAAATAAGGTATGGAAAGATGCAGAAACACTATGGAAAGATGTAACTGTAAAAAGTCCTAATAACGGTAGAGGGCAAATGAACTATGGATTGACTTTAATGGCTAAAGGAGATTATAAAAATGCTGAGTTTTATTTTAAGAATTCAGAAAAAAAATCTCCTTCTTGGTATGCAGTCAAAATAAATTTGGCGATACTAAATGGAGCTATTGGAAAACATGGAATAGCAGAGGAGTATTTTAAAAGTGCAATAAATTTAAATATTTCTGCTCCCGATCCTGAATATTATTATGCGAGATATCTTTTTGAAATGAAACAATATAATAAAGCTTCAAGGTATGTTGATATTGCATTAAATAAAAGCCCTAACCACATCAATTCAATTTCGTTAAAAAATAAACTATCAAATTTTCTGTTAACAAATGATATCGCAAATATAGATGAACTCTTTAGGGACAAAACTAAAAATCTTGACGATTTTATAGAATTAACTAATGATTTGTACAACTTAAAAAGATTTGATGAAGCAATCAATATATGTTTAAAAATAATTGAGATAGACTCTAATAATAAATTTGCTTTTAACAATTTATGTGCTTGTTATAACCAAAAGAAACAATGGTTTAATGCAAAAAAAGCTTGTGAAGAAGCATTAAGGATTGATCCAAATTTCCGAATTGCTAAAAACAACTTAAATTGGTCACTAGGATCCATTAAATCACAATAATGTTAAATAATAAATCCATTGCTGTAGTTATTCCTGCTTATAATGAAGCTAACCAAATCCAAATGGTGTTGGATGGAATTCCAGATTTTGTTGATAGGATTGTAGTGGTTGATGATAACTCTACGGATAGTACAGTTCAAATAGTTCAAAAATATCTTGAAGATAATTTTTCAGAAATTGAAATTCAATCTGTACTTTCCAAAAAAATAGACAGTTCCATTTACAACAAAGCTGATTTAGAGCTTAGAAAAAAATCAGTAAATGAGTTAACGTATTTTACACCTCACAATTGTTTTAATGAAAAATCTACAAAAGAAAGAATTATTTTGATTAAACATGATTATAATGCTGGAGTAGGTGCTGCAATTTCAACAGGCTATAAGTGGTGTAAAGATCACGCCATTGATTGCAGTGCAGTGATGGCTGGTGATGGACAAATGGATCCTTTAGAGCTCAAAAGTATATGTGAGCCTGTAGTTAATGAAAATATAGATTATGTAAAGGGCAATAGATTAATCCACCAATCCGCTTGGATAATTGTTCCAAAAGTTAGATTTTTTGGTAATTCAGTACTTAGTATATTAACTAAGGTTGCATCAGGATATTGGCATATATCAGATACACAAACAGGTTATACAGCTATTTCTAATCATGCCTTAAATGCAATTCCAATTTATAAGATTTACAAGAGATATGGAATGCCTAATGATATCTTGATTAGGCTAAATATTGCATTTTGTACAATTAGAGAAGTAAAAATCAAACCCGTATATTCAGTTGGTGAAAAGTCTAAATTAAGAGTTTTTAAAGTTAGCTTTCCTATACTTTTTTTGTTAATTAAAGGATTTATTAGACGATTGTGGGTAAAGTATCTCTTTAGGGACTTCCATCCTTTGTTTTTATTGTACAATATAGCATTTTTAACTTTTCTTGCAGATAGCTATTTCTTATATCACTTGCTCGTTAATTTTTTATCATCTAATAGTAAAACACCAACTGATTTTCTTATTATTTTTATTTTTTTGACTATTTCTGGTTTTCAGTCATTGCTATTTGCAATGTGGATGGATATTCAAAATAATGATCATTTACGTAAGTAATTCTTATCTAGAGAAATAGGATTTTTATAAAAACAAAATGCTCCTGGAAGGAAAGTTATTATTTGAATAACAAAAATAATTAATGAAAATGCGATTGAAATATCGTAGCCAACACCGTATAAATTAAAAAGATATATAACTGTTGCCTCTCTTACACCTATTCCAAGAATAGTAATTGGTAAAAGATTTAGAATTCCCGTAATAAATGCTATGAGTAGTATATCAATAGGGCCAATCAAAATATCTAAATCTTTTGAAATCAATATAAATGATCCGTATAAACACCCCATAGAAGCAAATGTGATTATAATTTGATATAAGTTGTTTTTAAGAGATAAACTTATTTTTAATGAATCGTAGAACTCTGAAAAAAAATTCTTAAATTTTTTTAAAACAACAAATCCAATGATCAATAAGAAAATGATTATTATAGTTAAACGATAATTTAATGTTATTTCAAAATGATTTGGGAATAAATTATTTAGTCTCAATATTGCAATACATCCAAGAATGATTAAAACAATGAAATCATTTAAACGGTCAACAAATAAGCTAGCTAATAATTTTTTCCAATTCCCCTTTTCCTTGATATAATATAATCTTCCAAAATCACCTAATTTACCAGGTGTTATTATTCCGAGATAACCTCCAATCAAGAAAACTTTGAAAAGAAATAGAATGTTTAATTTAATTTTTAAAGTTGATAGTATGTTTTTCCATCTAAGTGATTTAATAAAGTAACCAACATTGATTATTAACAAAGCTGCTAGTAAATTGATAAAACTTAATTTTTGAAAGTAATTAAAACAAAGTTTCCAATTTGCCTTAGACAATATATAAATGAACAAGAAAAGTGAGAAAACTTTAAGTAAGTAGATCAGATATTTCAACAAAAAATATTTTTATAGGGCTGATGATTAATCTTTCAATTGAGATAAAAGTTTTGATCAACCATTTTTTCTTGGCTTAACAATATATTCATAAACTTAAATTTTTTGATTAAAAAATCATTCTTTCTTACATCTGAGAAGTTAAGAAATTTTATTTTTTCTTCATCTGTGAGGTTTGCTAGATTAATTAAATTATTAAAAGAAATGAGTCCTGAATTTCTTGATTCTTTTGGCTTCTCAAGAAGCTGAGTAAGATAATTTGTTGCATAATCTGTAAGTTCTTTTGAAGGCTTGAAATCGTTGTTTGTTAATGGGACAATAGTTCCGCATGGATAAAGCTTATTTTCATTTTTGTTCTCAAAATGATTGATTTTAAAATTTGAAGAACATTCAACTAATATGTCTATCTCTCCATTGTCATATTTTTTAAGTATTTGAATAATATTAACTAGGGATCCTAGTTCACTTAGAGTTGTTTTACCTTGATAAGGAATTCCAAATAAATCGTCATTATTCAAACAGTCAGTGATGAGTTGTAGATACCTTGGTTCAAAAATATGTAAAGTAGTTTGTTCACCTGGAAATAGAAATATCCTTAAAGGGAATAACCCATAATGAAATTTGTTGTTAGACATCATAATAAATTATACCATAAATTTCATTTTAATTATTTAAACTTTTATTTATTGTTTAATATTCTATTCACACTCAATTATGGATTACTTTTTGTAACTATCTCATTTTTTATCTGTTAATTTGAATGATTTAATGGTTAAATTAAATTGGTAAAGCACTATATTTCAATAAATTGTAAGTTATTTTATCAAATCTTAACTCAAATGTTTATATATGGATTTTAAGGATTTACAGTTACAAAAAAATAATTTTATTTCTTATAAATTTTTAAATTCTCTTTTCATGGGAGTTTCCATTGGCAGTATTTTTACTATTTACAGTCCACTGGAACCTTCTGTTTATTCAATTGGAGGAATAGCACTTGCACTAGGAATGATTTTAGTAGCAACCCAATATCACAGGATATTAACAGTTAAGTATTTTTATAGAATATCTTTATTGGTAGAGTTAATTATTCTAGGAGTTATAATTTCATTTTTGATTTTTTCTTACAGTTATAAAATTGCTTTGGTAGTTTATCTAGGCTACCAAATAACTTTTATTTTTGGATCTTACCTAGTCAGAGGTGAAACATTAATTCTTAAGGACAAAAAATTGTTAAAGTCTGTCGACATTGCTAAACAGTCGGGTTATTTAACAGGATTATTATTTTCATATATCTTTTATAAGGGAGTGGATTATTTTTTTGAAATAACTGATAATCAAAGCCAGGTATTTCATTTGCACTATCCTTTGGTTGTGATAGAAATTTTAGTGATTATATTTTTGTTAAAATCTTTTGCTCCTCCTAAATAATTAATCAAGTTTAGGTGTATATTCATACAAAATTGTTTATATGTATTTTAACCTTACGATGATGATTTTTTGTAAAATTTTACTTTTGAAAGTATGATAAAACGTTTTCTAGGAATACTTACAGTCTTAATAATGTTGTTTTGCTTGGTATTTTCTTTTTTTTTAAAATTAGGTGAAAATGCTAATTTTTCTAAAACACCAATTGATTATTTTCCAAAAAATCCTGTTTTTTTAATCGGTATTAATGAGATAACTAAAACCTTTGACCACTTCACGTCAACGAGTATGATTTGGTCTAAAATGGAAAATGATTTTATAGATAAGGGGACACTAAATTTAAACCAACAGTTCTTAAAGGTTTTATCAAATAAAGATTCGAGTTTAATTTCTTATTTCAACAGAGGAAAAACATTTATTGGAGTATATGAAATTAGTGATTCAACTCATTGGATAATTGGCAAAAATATTTACGATCATAAAATTGAAAAAAAAATAATTGACTCTATTTTTAGATTTGAAAATCAAAGACAACCTTATTTAAGTTATGATTCTCCTTTTTTAACGATCTCAAGTTCCCAAAATTTATTAAAAATTTTTAAAGAAAATTTTCTGTCAGGGGAAAAGAATCATAATGATTTAACATCTAAAATGTCATTTTCTAGTCAAATGGCAAAAGTGTCTTGTATTTTAGACGTAAATCAATTCTTTGAAATTTATCTTGATTCTTCAAAATCTTTTTTAGATAAGCCTGTTTATTCTATAATAAAAAATCAAGATTGGATTCAATTTGATATTGATTACTCTCCAAAAGCATTGAAAATAATTGGCATTTCAAACACTGCAGACAGTATTGATCTTTCATTACCTACTTTTTTTTCTTTCAATGAATTAGTTCCAGATGATATTAACCTTTTAGAAAAAAGAACAATAAAGTTTAAGTTAGATACATTAAATAATGAGATTGTTGATTTACAATCAGTAAGATTCAAATTTTATGATAATATTCAAAACCTTGAGCATGATATTATAGTTTTGGAAACCCCTATTGATTCGGGGCAATATTCGAAATTTTTATCAACTCTTACTGTAGATACATTAATGCACTCATCATATCACCCATCATTTCAGCAAGTTTTTGAAAATGATAATTTTCGTATGGTTAATAAGAACTTTGTTCAGAAAATCTATCCTAATTATGATTTTAACAATACATATTGTATTCAAGCTGATTATTATGTGATGATTACATCAGTTTCATCAAAAAAAGAACTAGATTATAAACTTGCTCGAAAATCCAATATTTCTAAGGACAAAACTGTTCTAGAAATTAAAAATGATAAGTACTACGATCAGGCACAATCCTTTTTTGTGTATAATAATAATTATGAAATCCTTCAAGAGCTTAAAAACTCAACAGTTTTGTCAAGTCCAATTATATCGTCTTTTTTAGAGTCGATTGAAGGAGTAAGTTGGACTATTAACAAATTTAGTAACAGATTTCATCATGGATTAGTATTTAATAAAAAGGAAGCTAAAAAGACAGAAAAAAACATTTTGTGGAAAGTTGATTTACCCCCCTTGTCTTGGGGCCCTTATGCTTTAAAAAATCATCGAACAGGAACTAAAGACATAGCTGTAGTTGATACTTTGAATAAATTTTATTTAATTGGTGCCAATGGTAAAATCAAATGGACCAAGAACTTAGGCAAACCAATAAAGGGATCCATTAATCAAATTGACGCATATAAAAATAACAAATATCAAATGGTGTTTAATACTGAGGATGAACTTCATATTATTGATATTTTAGGAAACGAAATTGATAATTTTCCAATTAAGTTCTCATTTAAGGCGTCTAATCAAGTAGCTGTTTTTGACTACGATAATAATAAAGATTACCGATTTATTTTGTCTTCTGATAATGGCTCATTGTATAATTATAATATTTACGGTAATCATGTTAAGGGTTGGGAGAAACCTCGATATAAAAGTGATATTAACCTCCAACTAAAACATTTCACAATAAATGGTAAAGATTTTATTTTTTCAATTCAAAACAATAGCAGAGTTAATCTATTAAATAGAAAAGGCAGCAATAGATACACAGTCAATAATTTAATTCCTATGTCTAAAGATGGATCTTTTCAAATTAAGAAAAGTTTCTCAATTGATTCATCGTCGGTTATTTTTGAAGATACGCTAGGTAGATTGTCAGAGTTGAAATTTGGGGGGGGTATTCAACAAATTCCCACGTTTCAAAAAGAGAAAGATTCAGTATTTTTATTTGAGTCAGCAAAAGATAATAATCTAAGTTACTATTTAAAAAATAATAAAGAGTTGAAAATAATTGATGAGGCGGGACAGACTTATAAATATTCTTTTTCTTATCAATTTGAATTATTATCCTCATTAAATTTTAATGATTATACTGCAATATTTAATAATTCTATTGGCGAAATTCAGCTAATTGATAGTAAGTTTAGACTCAATCCAACTTTTTTTAGAGGGTCAAAAATGTTAACTTTGGGAGATATTAATGACGATAATAATGTAGAGCTTGTAACTATTCTAAATCAAAATATTTTGATTTGCTACCAAGTACCTAAATTAAAATAGTTAATCAATAGTCAATTATATTACAATGCTAAACTATCTTTATGTTAATAAATTGACATGAACTTAAAAAAAGAATTTCCAATACTTAATCAAAAAGTTAACGGCCATCCGCTAGTTTATTTTGATAATGCCGCTACAAGTCAGAAGCCCCAATGTGTTATAAACGCCCTGAATAACTATTATTCAACATTCAACTCCAATGTTCATAGAGGAGTTCATGAGTTAAGTCAGGTTGCAACTAATGCTTATGAAAATGGTAGAGAAATTGTAAAAAACTTCATTGGAGCCAAAAGAACTGAGGAAATTATATTTACAAAGGGTACAACTGATGGAATTAACATAGTTGCACGTAGTTGGGCAGCAAATAACCTTCAAAAAGGAGACGAGGTTTTAATAACTACAATGGAACATCACAGTAATATTGTTCCATGGCAGATGGTTTGTGAGCAAACTGGAGCAACTTTAAAAGTTGCTCCAATTGATTCTCGTGGGCAATTAATTATGGAAGAATTTTTTAATTTGATTAATGCCAATACCAAGCTAATTTCAGTTTCTCATGTTTCCAATACCTTAGGTACGATAAACCCAATTGAAAAAATAATTGATTTCGCAAAAAAATTCAATTGTAAGGTGCTGATTGATGCAGCTCAATCTATACCTCATTTTAAAATTAGTGTAAAAGATCTTAAATGTGATTTTTTAGCTTTTAGTGGCCATAAAATATTTGGCCCTACTGGGATAGGTGTTTTATATGTTAATAAGGAAAATTATTCTTCAATGACACCTTTTATAGGCGGTGGTGATATGATAAAGGAGGTGACTTTTGAAAAAACTACTTATAATGTTCCTCCTTTTATGTTTGAAGCAGGCACACCAAATATTGCTGGAGTAATTGGTTTATCAGCAGCAATAAAATTTGTTTCAGAAATTGGAATTAATAAAATTGAATCTTTGGAAAAGGAATTACTGACATATGCAACTAAAGAGATGTCCGCGATTGAGGGTTTAAAAATTATTGGAGATTCAGCTTTAAAAACTAGTGTTATTTCTTTTAACTTGAGTAATATTCATCATTTTGATTTAGGAACTTTGTTAGATCAACTAGGAATTGCAATTAGAACAGGTCATCATTGCACTCAACCTTTAATGAATTTTTTTGAAATTTCTGGAACTGCAAGAGTAAGTTTTGCTTTTTATAATACAAAGCAAGAGATAGATTATTTTGTAAAATCTTTGAAAAAAGCTATTGCTATGTTATCTTAAAAAAATCTACAGCTCATAACTGCTGTGTCATCTAGAAAATCACGATCCCCTTTAAATTCATTTAATCTTTTAAAGATAGCGTGATCTAAGTCTATCATTGATAAGTTGAAATTTTTTCGAACTTCTTTAATTAAATTTTCTGTTTCAAAAGCAACATTATTATTATTTTCAAGTTCAACTAAACCATCTGTATAACACACTAAAATCGTGTCTTTTAATAGTTTTATTTTCTCAATTTCTACTTTAGGTATTTTTTCAAGCATTCCTAATCCTATACAACCTTTATTTAAAAAACGTGTCTTAGATTCGTTTAATAGTATAGGGTAGTTGTGGCCTGCGTTAATATACTGTAGGACCTTAGTATTGCCATCATAGTGACCGGCAAAAAAAGTAATAAATTTTTCTCCTTTTGCAGCATTGTTAACATCATCATTTAATTCAATAACTAAATCTTTCAAACTCATATTTTTATGATTGTATTTTATATTTGCCCTTAGTTTTGCTTGAAAATTACTCATTAGTAATGCTGCAGACACCCCTTTCCCCGAAACATCTGCAATACAAAAGAAATATTCATATTCGTTAAGGGGAATAAAGTCATAATAATCTCCTCCAACTAGATGTTTTGACTCATAAGTTGCTGCAACATCTACATGTTTATTAGATGGCATTTCTACAGGAAATAGCAGTTTTTGCATTTCTGCTGCAAGCTCCATTTCTTTTTTATTAATTTCTTGCTCAAGAATCTCTTTTGAAAATCTTTTATTTTCAATAGCCACAATTATTATGCTGGCTAAAGTCTGAATAAATGGCATGTGTTTAACATCAGGACTAACTTTAAAAAGATCTTCTTCAAGATTCCCAATTAACAAATAAGCTATAGGATTTTTTTTATGAATGATGGGTATAATAATATCGAATGAATTAATTGTATCTATTGAAGATGACTCAATTACTGTTATTTCCATAATATGAGATAGCTCTTCTTTGACATTAATTTTTTTGTTCAAGCCTTTAGCACCAAAATGTAATATACAACTCCATTCAATTTGGTTGTTAGCATATAATATTAGTTTACTTATTCCTAGTTGTTCTCTAATTATGTATTCAAATATTTTTAAAATATTTTGTATGGAAGCATTGTTGTTTATCGCTTTTGTTATTTCAAGTAGTGAATTAAGTTTAAACTCATTGAGTTCTAGCTTTTCAGCTATTTTACTTGTTGATTTATCTAGCATTAAAGATTGAGTTTTTTTATTAATTTTGGTAATTGCTTAAGAGCTGATAATTGCTTAAATTTTTCTCTTGAAAGTTCAGCTGGCGATCCTAAATAAACTTTTCCTGCTAGAACATCTTTTGAAGGTGCTGATTGTCCAAGAAGAATAGCCCCTTTTCCAATTTTAATATTACTAGGAATTCCTACTTGGCCCCATAAAATAACATTATCACCAATGGTATTACATCCTGCTATACCTACTTGAGCTGCAAATAAACAATTTTCTCCAACAACAGTATCGTGCCCGATATGAACTTGGTTATCAATTTTAGTTCCATTTCCAATGATTGTTTGATGGGTAACTCCAGCATCAATGGTACAACTAGCTCCAATTTCAACATTATTTCCAATTATTACTTCCCCACATGTAGTTAGGGCATTGTACTGTTCTTTGTCCTTTTGGTAGTAGAAAGCTGGAGACCCAATAACAGAGTTTGCATTTATAGTAGTTTGATTTCCAATTTCAACATTATCATAGATAACAACATTTGGATGAATAACACAATCATTACCAATTTTAACGTTGTTGCCTGTGATTACACTTGGGTGAATAAACGAACTAGATCCACATACTAATTTTTTTGAAGGTCTATTATTTTTAATTTCTTGATTAATTAATTTATTAAAATCTTTAAAGGGATTTTCACTAATAATTGCAGCTTTATTATTAGGAAGCTTTATGTCTAGTTCTTTGGTTATTATTACCGACGCGGCTGATTCCATTGCTTTTTTAAAATATTTTGGGTGTCCAACAAAAATAATATCCCCTACAGCACATCTGTTAATTTCGTTAATCCCAAAAGCTTTAATTTCAATATTTCCAATAAATGGTTTGTTTAAAAATTTAGCCAATTGTTCAATTGATTTTTCATCTTTGAATTTCATATTGGGTTGAAAATACTAAACTATTTCTACAATGGCAGTTATTTGAATGGAATAATGAGGGGGAAATTGGGAGAATTTGATAAAAGTAATTACATTTGCGTCCCGAATTTAAAAAAATAGAGCATGTATGCAATTGTAGAGATAGCAGGGCAACAATTTAAAGTTGAAAAAGATCAGAGATATTATGTTCATCAATTAGAAGGTGATCCAGGTTCAAATGTAACATTTGACAATGTATTACTTTTAGATGATAATGGAAAAGTATCTGTTGGCGCCCCAGCTGTAAAAGGTGTTCAAGTCAAAGCAAAAATTGAACAACACCTTAAAGGCGATAAAGTTATTGTCTTTAAAAAGAAAAGAAGAAA
>MDTC01235929.1_pt1 | contig 12124 bp, 9 predicted proteins | sample 811181 | NCBI WGS metagenome assembly MDTC01 (sample SAMN05326644, study PRJNA326480) | marine metagenome | isolation source: seawater | place: Pacific Ocean: North | collected 2011
CGCTACACAACCATATAAAATTGGAAATTCTGGAGGATACGATTCAATAATTGTAGATACACAAAAATATACCAGTACAGCTGGTCAAAACAGTGACCTTGAAATCATGAAGATAACAGACCAATGGCAAGATCTGGCTATGACTTCTAGTGCTTCAGGTCTGTATTATCCTGCTTTAAATATCTTTGATGCTGGTCTTCCTAGTGGGAGCAACACCCCGGAATTGACTTCATATATGGATAATGGTGCATATGATTGTGAAACAACTACAACGGAAGCACCAACAACCACTACTACAACAGAAGCACCAACAACCACAACTACAACGCAAGCACCAACAACCACAACTACAACGGAAGCACCGACAACCACTACTACAACAGAAGCACCAACAACCACTACTACAACAGAAGCACCTTCTGAAGAACCTGTACAATTTAGAATACATGAAGGAAAATTACAATACAAAGGTAGTTCAGACTTTCTATGTAGAAACGCCAATTCAGACAAATCGTTATGGACAGTTCAAACACAAAAAGCTGAAATAACCTTAGATAGTCTCATAGGAAGAAACCCTGAAGTCTATTGTTGTACGGATAATACTTGTGGAACTAAAGTAAAGCAAAGTCTTCTAGGAGGAACTTGTAATAAAGGTTTACCTTTTGTAAAGACCCTTTTCGCTACACAACCATATAAAATTGGAAATTCTGGAGGATACGATTCAATAATTGTAGATACACAAAAATATACCAGTACAGCTGATCAAAACAGTGACCTTGAAATCATGAAGATAACAGATCAATGGCAAGATCTGGCTGTGACTTCTAGTGCTCCAGGTCAGTATGATGTTGTTTTAAATATCTTTGATGCTGGTCTTCCTAGTGGGAGCAACACCCCGGAATTGATTTCATATATGGATAATGATGCATATGATTGTAATGGAAGAAGGAGAAGACTATTAACGAAAAGAATACAAAAATTAAGTGCAGTTGAAAATTACGTATATAATAATGTTTATTTTAAACAAAACGCAACTGCACTTCAGTTCTTGAACCAAGATGGATATACTTTTTTTGAATGGTATAGAAATGACACAAAGGACAATTTAAATCCTTATACATACAATTATAATTTTATAGCTTTTAAGGAAAAAGCAACTGCACTTCAGTTCTTGAACGAAGATGGATATACTTTTTTTGAATGGTATAGAAATGACAGTTTGACTAATTTAAATCCTATTCACAGTAAGCCGACTGTTGATGACGTTTGTGCAAATATTGACGCAATTTTTGAGGCATTAGAAAATTGTAATGTACAAAATGCAACAAAGCATCCGACATTGAAATTGACTGTGCATGCGGGTAAATGGTTCAAGGAGTCGTTTTATATCAAAAACGACGTGTATGACGATTGTGAAGAAGACGATTGTACAGTAGAGAATTGTATGCGTCGATGTAAAAAAATGTCAGGTTGTAAATCATTCGATTATAGTTTGGATGGTAAAGCTTGTTATTTTTATAACAAGGCAGGAACAAAAGAGATGTTATTAAAAAATTCTAGACATAATCATTATGTTTTGAATTAGAGTATAAAAAAATATAAATTAAATTTAAATGGGTAATAAGATTTATAATACTAAACTATTTCGTTTTATGGAACATAAAATGACGCTTCGTGTAAAATGTTATGATTGCAAAGCTTGGCATAAAAAGGTATGTACATTTCGTGGTAAAAATGGAAAACGTTATTGTGCATCATGTGCCCCAGCTGATACATTCGAGCAACATATTCAATATGGCTCTCCTTCTAATCATTATACTACACTACTGCCTTAATATCGATTATAACAACAAGATAAATTATTGCTATCTTGTGTACATTTCCAACATTTTTGTCTTCCATCAATGGTAGTTCCCCAACATCGTATTGATGTATCTGTTGTAAACCCAGTATTTTTACCACATGATATACATTTAATGTATGTTTTATTTGGTTTTACGTTGTCTGCTTGATGTATATATCTAGTTTTTGGTGGTGTATTGCAACTGGAACAAGTGCCGCCAACGGGTATATTGTCACGCTTCGTCAAACAAACGACACAAGTAGGCATTACAAAATATTATAGGATGTAAAAATATATTCGAATATTCTAATAGAAGTTGTATATAAGGTATAAATGTATGTTTATTATGTCGGCTTATTGTACACAATATATGGAAGCCTATCGTTCACCTCACGAGAGTCCAACAGGTTGTGGCGGTGCATCTATCTCAATGGTTCTTTTGAGGGAAGAAAATAAGAAATTGCGTGACGATAATGTTACTATGGCGAGAGAGATAACTCGTTTACGTCAACAGTTAAGTTATATAAAGTCTGCTGTGAACACACCTTATAAAAAGTCGCGTCCTAGTAAATTAGATTTGAGTAAAATAGATAAGAATTTTTAATGTATGTTGTTATTTTCTTTTAATAAAACCCATCCTACTGAATTTACATTTAATCTAGCATAATTTCTAAACCATTTTTTTTGGAATTGATTTAATAAATATGGTGACCTACCGGGTGACAATTCTTCTTGTGCTTCTAAAAAAGGTTGTAAATTATGATCCGATTCTGAAACGAGTTGATTGTTCATAATACCTATGCGTACTACCCTAGTGCTACCATAATATAAGTATATCGCTTTTGTGTTGTTGTCATAATCGTATTTTTGCATAGAATATGCATACATTTCATGTTTAAAACGTTTTAATGCAGTTTCTTTGCTTATGTTTTTCCATGTTTGAAGTGGTTGTTTTTCATATCCATCTGTATCTATTCTTCTTTTATATACATACCAATGTTTTTCAGTTGTTATATATGCATAGGTGTTACCCATGTGTATATGTATAGAAACGGCGTGTATATAGTCTAAAGTTCTTCATCTTGTCGTAATAAAATATTTATTCTATGAATAAATGCTTTGGCAACCCATAACGATATATCTATTATAGTAATAAACCACAGAGGTTCATTAAATGTTTCGTAATCCCATCGATTGTTCATGTTTTCATCCGGAGATTTCCATCGATTGTCTTGAAACGAATCGGTTTGAATTAAATATACAAACAATCCTGTCATCCATAACGAAGAAGATGTAAATTTAAACCAATTTATATATATATTATAATTTGTCATTGTATTGCATGTTCCTAGTATACCATATGTGAACATCCAAATGGTGAAGGATGACCATGATAATGGCATTCGAACGGTCGTGTCAAATAGGATAAGTGTAAACAAAATATTTAAATAAAAACTAAATAAAATCAGACCAGGTTTAAATCGTTTCCAACATTTTTCTCTTTTAGTATATAAGTCTATTTGCCATTCTTGCTTACATATCTCACAATGGTCTTTATCAATAGCATAATCAGTTATCCAACGTTTTAAACATTTTCTATGTACCAATCCTTGTGTTCCTGAACAATCGCATGCTTTTAACAATTCACCTTCTGATTCATAACAAATTCTACACAATGGTGTTGGTGTTCGCTCGTATAAAAGAGCTTGCTCCTCATCATTAATACATGACAATTGATTTGCCTCTTGGTTATTTTGCATATGCAACCACGGTATTTTTAAGTTTTTTAGGTTCCTATTTCTACCTCGTATTATTCGGAGAAAAAGCTGGTGCGCCTAATATAGATGCAAATTTACAGAGGCAGATAAACAGTCAAGTTCAACAAATATTTATTCAAGCCACCAATACGTTTATTGAACCCTTCGTCGCAACGTGGTCTGCTATCATTCAATTGACTCAATTAATGTTACAGTATTGGAAATATGTATTTTTATTTAGTATACTTTTTGGAGGTAGCATATTAATGCATTATGAACATAGAGATTTGATGTCTGGTATCGACCAATTATGGCGCTGCTTTGGTCACACCGCCTTTTATGATTTTTTTGTACCATTGCTACAAATAATAAGATTGGTATATGGTTTTTTTATTCCCATCATCAATTTGATAGTAGTTACATTTTATCAAATCATACAAGGCAGTATAGTTATATTCTTGAAATGTTCAGTAAACAGTTTATTTATACCGATTCAACATTTTGTTTTAGGTATAGCCGACTTAGTTTTTTCGTTTGTATCGTGGTTTGGTCTTGATAAAATAGAGCTTTCTGAAACAAATAATGTAGCTGTAAACGATTTTAATATTGAACCAGGTATGAAAAATTTAATGGCAAGTGTGAATTCTACACAAATTGGAATGCGTTGTATATGTGAATCGTTGGATCCCGTTATTGATATCGTATATGCACCTGTAACATCGCATCATTTACCGCGTGCTATTGACCATGGTTGGAATACTATCATTCGCATGGTTCAAATGTTTTTAAGAATTGTCATACCACCAGGAGAAGTACCTAATGTTGAACGTATTCTATTTCATTATTATGGAGCAATATTAGAAACTGGTTTTTTCTTAGATCGTATCGTATATACAACGATTGTAAATATAGTAAACATTTTTTCTTTTGATTTAATTAATATCAATGATTTAGCCGTTCCAGAAGAATTTATATTCTCCACCATGGCCAGATATTATGTATCATTTGTACAATTCTATGCAGTTTGGTTAAAAGCTTTACCATCGTTGTTTTCACCAGAAATTGCTAGTGGTTCATCCGCTGCATTGATAAATGCTTTCAATATGGATGACTATTGGTCTAATTTACACATTGCCATTTATGACCAATTTAATAGCCTTCATTGGTTTCTTTATTTTGTCGAAAACATAGTTGGTGGTATTGTATCCGGTTCAAATGTTAATCCAGATAAACTACCAACGACATTTGAATGCAATTGGGTAGAAGACTATGCAAAAGGAGGATGGCCACATGCTCCACATATGATATCCTATACCGTTGCATGTACCTTTTACAATTCAGCATTGTCAACATTAGGCATATGGTTAGTTGCCAGTGAATTTGCCAAAGAAATATTTTTTAAATCGATTGTATTACAGGAACAAAACGTTTTAAGAGTCATGCAAAAATACGATGGAATGTGGACATCTAGACAAGAATTATCCTCGTGTGAAATGAGAAAACAAAGAGCAACCCCAATCAATGGCACACATCGTGTCGATTGGACAATTCATGCAGACGCATGTAAATGCAACATGCATTTAGGAGAATATGTTGCACCAGACCCGAACAATTATCCACCACCAGATGGATATCGTTACGCTTCCGAACCCGTATATAATCCTTGGTGCAGTCAACCAACCTTACAAGACCAAATACTAGCACCCATGGAAGCTTCCTTAATATACGCTACCAGAGGCGTATTTGGACCCACTGGTATAGGAGAACTACTACAATATGCAGAAATATGGGACTTAGAAGAATTAGGTGTATCAGAAGAAGAAATAGACACGTTTATAGAATATGGCCATATAACACGGGTTATTATAGAAATTTATAGAATAACAGTACGATTAATACTTTCTTTACCAGATATATTTAATGGTAAATGGGTATATTATGACATAAATTGTGGTTATGGGTTGAATAGTACACATTTGGATTTTCGCTATCAAAAAATAATGGGTATCGAATACAATTCAACGTCGGAGCAATACGAGAAGAACGGTCAGGTGGTTACGTTACCGACTGACGATAGTACGTTGAGATGGACACCGTGTGAAAAGCGTAAATTTCGTTTTCCGGGTCTTACCTATCGTAAAGAAGACGATATGAAAATATGTACCGATTCGAACGATAATGAAGCATGTATGTGCAATTTTATGTTACCATTAAATGTGTCGATGCCCTGTGGTTGTATTGCGTATTTACCAGAAATATCAGAGATTGCTGATGATAATCCAATAACTAAATTTTTTGCATACAATCAAATGTTAAAAGCATCGTATCGATGGTGTAATTCTAATTATTTGGAATGGTTTTTGTATATGGAAAATCAATTGTATGATAGTGTTGCCTATATTTTATCTTTCGGACCTTGGAACAAAGATTGTACGTTACCAAGAGAGGTAACTGCTGACACGTCCATGGATGCTTATTATGTCATGGCACAATTATCCACTACAGATATTGAAAACTCAGATGAAATCGTTCAAATGCAACAAGCTTGTGCATCTGGTGTTGGTGGCGTATTAGCTTCTATTGCAAAAGACAACCCTTCATTAGAAGCATATACAGCATCTAAATGTGATGCTAATGGGTTATTAGACGCTACAGTAGCTGAAGCGCGTTCAAGAGGTTCATGTAAAATATGGGGAAATGACAATTTGTTTTGTTCATTTGGAATGATATTTAGAGAAAATAGAAATTTAATTATCAATACACAACGTCAGATTCATAACAACGCTATACAGTTCATTGGTGGCAATTTTAATAAATTTAATTTAGACCTTCGATATCGTCTTTGTGACCTTGAAAAATATTATGGTGCCATGTTATCAGCAGCTACCAACATGGCAACATTTGGTCAATTTAGAAGTTTGCGAAAAGCGTTGGGAAAATTGGGCATAGGGCTCATCGAATGGTACATTATGTCACCATATAAATTAGGAAACAACATTATACAGTTTTTACTCACTTATGTGGACGAATTGAAAAAAACCGCTACAGGTCAATCCAATACGAATGCATTAAAACAAGGTATGGGAAATAATGTAAAACAGTTTGTAAAAAATACCATTGCGATTGTATTGGACATTGTTCTATTAGCAACAGATGCTTTTGGTGATGTATTTGATCAATTTCAACAAGGTGCCGGTGATTTCTTTCGAGACATTGGTTCGGTTATAAAATTATTGTCAGATGCGTTGGTTGGAACATTTTTAGATATTCTTGGAACTATATTTGACATATTTGTAGAATTGATAGCATTTTTTTCTGGAAAAGGTAGTTTAGAAACGTTTTTACAAAAACTATTTGAATTTGGTTTTAAGTTGTTGGGTATTATCGTAACAAAGTTAACTTTGGTTTTGAAGGCAATTTTCATGATGTTGGGTCCAACAATTGGAGGATTTTTGAATACATTGATGACAGGATTCTGTTCTGCTATCAATTCTGTCATTTGTGGGTTGACATTTGGAAGAGAATGTTCTATTATGACCTGTGTTTCAGGTGGCTTTGGAAATCCAGAAGGTCAACCATTAGGGTCTGCTTATCATTCGAAACATGGACAAGATTTACCTAGATTATTTGCTAAACATTACCATACTGTTAATGGTATTCCAGCACCAAAATGGGTTGCTGAACATATCGATTGGAATGGTACATCCACTTGTGATTTATTCGTTGAAGGCGTTCGTTTTTATAACTACACTGAAATGAGACCGTTAGAACGAGCAAAATGGTTTGAGTGCCTTGAATTAAGAGCAATTGGTAATGAAATAGAACGTTTAATTGACATACCAGAATTGAAATTACATGATATGTTGTATAATTATCAACGTAAATGGAAAATATCGTATGAGTTAATGCAAACATTAGGCGTTGTGTCGAATATATTTTTACGTGATGGAACGGTATATTCTGGAAAGATACGACGTGAGTTAAACGAAATAAATATACCGCCCGACGGACCAATAAAAGTCTATGAGAAAACATTAGATTTGTTCAATTCGTTTATGAAAAACATAAATATGGGTGATATTGCAGATGATTTATTAAAAACGTTTGACCCATATTACGATGCACCAGAAAGACCAACTCATACTGCAAGACTTTATAGAGCTACCAACGCTATTCACAAAGCTTCTAGTGATGCAATAAATTATTGGCAAGAACGTGAAGTAACAAAAAAAGGATGGAAAGTGTTTGATACAATGTATAATATACATAAAACAGAAGGTATGCAACAAATATTTGAATCTAAAAAAACGTTGTTAGGACTACCGCACCAAATTAAAACCGCCCTACAAACGATTGGACATCATGTAAGAAATGTAAAGAAAAAAACGTTTAAACCACGATATGAATTTCATACACCACATAAATTGAAAAAACCGTTGAATACGGATATAAAATTCCCAGATTCTAAGTCGGTTCTATGTCCAAATCCAGCGTCTCCAACGTGTGTTCAATGTACTATTTTGGATAATATATTTGAATTAGTGAGAGACTGGTCAGAAGCATATGGAAATTTTTTAATCAATGTATATGCTACTGAATTTCAAGCTCCTGACCCAACCACAGGCTTTGTGCAGCCAGGTACGTTAAATGACATTAGTATGTACTTTAAACATATGTTTACAAATAATTCTGGGTTCGTTGACAATACATTGAATCTTGCTAGATCGAAAAGGCGTTTACATAGAAATTTTAATCCATTGAAACAGTCTTCTCAGGAAGCATATTATAATTCATCTATCGCACCTATGACACAGCGTTGGGTATCTGCTGGTAGAGATTGGGAAGAATTGTGGGGAAATGCCACAGGCAAACTATTAGGTGATGACATACCTCCCGAAGTATTAGAAAACAATACAAAAAAATTAACCAGGGGTGTTAAACGATTTTTGAGCGCTGCCACGGATGAATATGTTCCCTTCTTTGGTTTAGGTATACCATATACAGTATCCTACATATTTATTGAATCATGCGATGTGAAAACATCCATATGGAATGAAGAAACATCTCAATCTGACCGTTTAATTGCTATTGATTATGGACTTTTAACTTGTTTTATAGTAACAACTGCATTATTGTTAAACGGAATGTGGAGCGTTGTTCCCCTAGGTGTTGTAGTTAATACAATTGTATTGTTACACCTGAATACGCTTTTGTTTTTCTTTATCGTATATTCTTATCTTCCATCTTGTATGCCAGCGATGCCACAAATGTTGATGGAAGATTTATTAGAATGGGTACAGCAGCGTATTGCGCCTGGATGTTTCTGTGAATCGTGGCCTGTTCTAACAGAAGAATGGTGCAACCCATCTACGTGTTATCAATGCGATATTGCGGCTGGACAGTATAAAAATTGTTTAGATGACCTTCCTTTAGCTGATAAATGGGGTGTTTGGTGGATTATACCAATGGCCTTGAGATGGTTATTACCCGAATCTATTGGATGGCTAGCAGAAACTGGAATCATACAAGAAGGAGATGAATATATACAATCTGTAGTTTTTGACGCTTTTTCATCGCCTAATGGCACAACTAGATTAGAAAAAGAATGCGTATGGGTTACAGGAGGAGATTTCTTTGTAAATGGGGTAGTGTTGGCAATGGGTGGTTTTATTGTTATGCAAATAGTATTGTCAATAGTACGGTTATTGGTCAATATAGGATTATTACTATGGCAAGTATTAATGTTATGTCAATGGACTGCCTTAGCAATTGAACAAAGTACCAGAGTCAATGCCGACGAAGACAATGACACGGATGAAATATATTCTGGATAATATAAGAATATTCTAAGTGATAAATGAATCATATAAATAAATTAAAAAATGAAAGTTATAATTGTATTATTAAATTTAATGTTATTGGCATCCTATGTGTCAGCAGAAGACGGTAAATGTAACGAACGTAACGAACCTCCGACCATGATATTAATTGGTATCGCTATGGGTGTAGCTTACCTTATTATCGATAAGAATAGTGTCTTTCACCATCCGTCCAGACAACGATATGGATTAGGTGGATTACATACTGGTGAAAACTATTATTCCGACGATGAATATTCGGAAGACGAAGAAGAATACGAAGGTGCGGAAGCAGATTCCGATGACGAAGAAACAGAAAGCGAAGAACCGGAAGAAGAAGAAGAAGAGGAAGATGAAGAGGAAGAGGAAAACCAGCAAGTACGGTCAAGTGCTCGATTAAGAAGAAGAAATGTGTAGAATATTCTACATATAAAATAAAACATATAAAATATATGAAATGAATAAAATATTAAATTCTAATACTATATCACTTTTAAAAAAACATTCTAAACTAATTCAACTTTTACATGAAAATCTAGAAGAAGATGAAGAAACAGACTGGGATGCATTGTTATCACAGCCGTTCATCACTCCTAAAACCATTTTACAAATCGTAAAAATGTTGAAAAAACACAAAGATTATATTGTAACGGAAAATGTGTTCAACGCTTTGAATTATTTGGACATCGATATGTTTGAAGCGATCCGTACAACTTTGCTAACGATTTCGTTGAATGGTAGCTCAAAAACGTTGAAAGAGATGCCAGATTATGTTATTTATACTATTTTGGGTTCAGAGCAATTGACAGCGTTATGGTGGAATTTGTTTGTATCTGAAGTAGTGACAAAATCATGGGTAACTGGGTATCATTACACTGTGAATTTGTGGCATCCTGATTTATTTTGGAAAGGTAAACCGTATGATGGTTGTTTGACATTTTGGCATTCTTTATGGAAATTCTTTGACCCTACCAAACATTTTGGTTTGTTTAAATGGATGTATAATAATGGTATGGTTCATTTATTGAATATGTTTCCATTGAACGAGGATGAGTGTCCATTTCATAAGTATTTATCTTATATATTTGGTATACGTAAAGTATATAACGATTTACCTGTACAACCATGGATGATAATGTTATTGAAAGCATGTCCAGATTATTTATGTCGCAAACATGACAAATGTATTATTGCAGAAACGATAGTTGTAAATAGTCATGTGAAATTATTAAAAGCGTTGATTGATTTTGTACCTTATGAATATGTTAATTCAATTACAGGATTAACTTTATTGGATTCTAGTATTGGAAGAGAGACCTTTGATGTTTTACAAAAATATGGTTTCATGCCATCATCCTCTGCTTGGAGAAAATTAATTGATGCATTATCTTATCAAAGGCGTTTTAGTAGAGATGTTATTAGTTATTTGTGTTCATTACCCGAATGTCCGTTGATACCACCAGAACAATGTGCTAGAATATCAGCTATATTACAACATATGGACGACCAAGATGATTATATTTGGGCAAATGATAATACGATTCATTCCAATTTGAAATTTATTTATAATTGGAATATACAGAAATACAGGGAATATACTATAAAAAGATAATGATACAAATAAATGTCAACCTTTTGGAAAACGTTATGTTGTAATACAGAATACCCAGTGGTAAGACAATTACAGACGTGGTTTGTGTTATGGTTGTTATTAGTTTTCATAAGTATAATGGCAGTTATAGAAACTACAAACGAATGTGAAACCTATGTGGTAGATACATGGCATCACAATGAGACCGAATGTGATATAGAAGGACCAGTATTATTATCAAGAGCATTCACAACATTAGGTTGGGCTAGAGGCTTAGCCGTAGGATTTGCCATATTTTCAATAGCATTTATTATTATTACACCGACGCCACATGGACAAAAAAAACCAGATCATGTCTATATTAAAAAACCGTTGTCTGTAGCATTTTTAATATTTTCGGCAGCTTTTTTAGTAAACATGTTCGAATCCAACGCCCACGGTGTATTAATTGGTCTAGGAAGTATTTTTGCAATTACATTTACTATACCAGGATGTAATTGTGGACCATTTAAATTGTGTTATAGAGAGAATAGGCACATTGAATTATTTGGAAATTGTATATTATATACCAACGTTTTATGGTGGTCTTTGTGGATATTTATGGTTATTAATTGTATATTATTTATAGGTTTTACAATAGAATCGTGTGCTAATGGGGACTTACCATCTAATAGATGTCCAGTAATGAAAAGTTATTGGTATATTACAGAATATTTATTTTTCTGGACGATGTATTTATTAGTAGGATATTCTATAGCTATGGAAGAGGAAGAAGATATATATCAGGAAGGAAGTGATAAAGTTATAGTAAGAACTAAATTATTATTTTAACTATTTTTTACTCTTTTTATTTTTTTTACTATCTAATGGTTTTTTCTTTCGTTTTTTATCTTTATCATCTTTTTTCTTATCATCCTTTGGTTTAGGCTTATCCTTATCGTCTTTCTTACTGTCTTTAGGTTTAGGCTTATCCTTATCATCTTTTTTGTTATCCTTAGGTTTAGGTTTATCGTCTTTCTTGCTGTCTTTAGGTTTAGGTTTATCGTCTTTCTTGCTGTCTTTAGGTTTAGGTTTA
>MDTC01148074.1_pt1 | contig 12123 bp, 9 predicted proteins | sample 811181 | NCBI WGS metagenome assembly MDTC01 (sample SAMN05326644, study PRJNA326480) | marine metagenome | isolation source: seawater | place: Pacific Ocean: North | collected 2011
CATGGGGACCTCACGGGCACGGGGTCAGCGGATGGCCGGCCCCTATCCCACGGGTGCTGCGCCTCGACCTGCCGCCGCTCCCGGGAAGGAGCGGACACACGCGTGGCGCTGTCAGCGAAAACAGACCTCACAACGGGTCCCCCAGATGGACCCATGGTATCAGACCGAATCGCAGACGCAAGGACAAAATCGAAGCGCAATCCCGCCGAAAGATCCGCTATGGGCTGCACTCCCGACGAGTCTCTTGTCGCATTTCCGAACACTGGTTCAGACTACTGTCGGATATCCTTCCAAGCGGTACTCATTGCGACCAATCATCGACCGCCCCTCCCCTGGCCCCGCCGAGCTACCCGACCGGCATGGCGATCAACCGGAAGAACAAGCGCCGGATCGTGGTAGACGGTCGGCCGTACCTGTGGACTGCGACCGGCGACGACGGATGGATCAACCTCCGGGTGATGGCTGACGACGGCGGCGGACAGCAGCTCTGCTGCGCGTTCGACTACCACCAGGACGCGGTGCCCCAACCAGACGGCAGCACGAGGCTCACCAACCAGCTCGTGGTCACGCCATACCTGGTGCGCCAGGCCATCGAGCTCGGCCTCAGCCGCGGCTGGACCCCGCTCTCCGGCCGCGGCGAGCTGAACCTCGGGCACATCGACGATGGGATCGACCTGCGGCTCGACCAGAACCGGGCAGCCGCCTTCGCCGCTCAGTCGTCCGACCGGCCCAGCAGGCGCAGGCAGAGGATGACCCGGACGCCCCCCATCAGACCGCGTCGAACCTCGCGAACTCCATGACGAACTGACCCTTGCCCCGGGTCTGGCTGCGCAGGTCCGTCGTGTAGCCGATGAGCGAGGTGAGGCCGGCCTCGGCGGACACGGTGGCGATGCCGTCCATGGACTCGTGGCCGTTGATGACCGCGCCGCGGGACTGGAGGTCGCCGATGATGGTGCCGACGTTCTCCTCGGGCACGACGACCTCGATCTTCATGACCGGCTGGAGCAGCACCGGGCCGCCGGCGGCGATGGCGGCGCGCACGGCGTTGGCGGCGGCGATGCGCAGGGCCTGGGGGCTGGAGCCGCTCTCGTAGAGGGTGACCGAGTCGAGGGACACGGCGATGTCCTCGAGCGGCGCGCCCTCGATGGCTCCCCCGGACAGGGCGTCGCGGGTGCCCTGCTCGACGGCCTGGGCCTGGTCGGGAAGCGGGTCGAGGTCCCCGGTCCAGGTCGGCTTGACGGTCACCTGCACGCCCGAGCCACGCTCCAGCGGGGTGACGGTCGCGGTGGCGGCGGCGCGCAGCTCGATGCGGGTGTCGCCGGCCTCCATGACCCGGTCGACGCTGCCCTCGGCGCTGGCGGCCGCGCGGATGCTCTCCCGGTGCACGACCCGGGGCTTGCCGACGCGCAGCTGCAGGCCGAACTCGCGCTCGAGGCGCTCGAAGGTGATCTGCAGGTGCAGCTCGCCCATGCCTTCGATGATGTCCTGGCCGGTCTCGTCATCGGTCGAGAACCGCAGGGTCGGGTCCTCCTCGGTCACCTTGCGCAGGATCTCGTGCATCTTCTCGGCGTCCTTCGCCGCCTTCGGCTCGACGGCCAGACCGAGGACCGGGTCGCGGGCGTTGATCGCCTCGAGCAGGACCGGGGCGGACGGGTCGCACAGGGTGTCGCCCGTGGTCGCGTGGCGCAGTCCGGCGAGCAGGACGATCTGACCGGCCACGGCGCGATCGATGCGGGTCTTGCGGTTGGCGTCGACCCCGAAGACGCGGGCGGCGCGCTCGGTGATGTCGCGACCGGCGAGCGCCACGGTCATGCCGGGGATCAGGGTGCCGCGGTAGATCCGCGCGAACACGTGGCGGCGGCCATCGAAGAGCTGGACCTTGAAGGCGAGGGCGACCAGCGGCCCCTCCTTGTCCATCGCCACCTCGATCTCCTCGCCGGTGGTCGGATGCCGGCCGATGGACGGCGGGATCTCGGTGGGTGCCGGCATGATGCGCAGCACCGCGTCGAGCATGGGCTGCACACCCCAGTTGCGCAGGGCGGAACCGCCGAATGCCGGACGCAGCTTGCCGTCCACGGTGCACTTCTTGAGCACCGCCCACACCATGTCCGGGTCGGGAGTCTCGTCCATGAGCACGATGTCGGCGAGCTCCTCGTCGTACTCGGCGAGCGCCAGGAGCAGGGTCTCGCGGTAGGGCGCGAGGATCTCCAGCTCGTCCTCGGTGAGGTCGCGCTCGGTGACCTCCTCGCCGCGGTCGCCGGCGAAGCTGAAGGCCTTGAGGTCGATGCAGTGCAGCACGGTCTCGCCGTTGACGACCGGCACGCAGACGGGCACGGCCCGATCATCGAGGCGCTTGGCGATGCTGTCGATGGCGCGCTGGTAGTCGGCGCCGGGGCGGTCCATCTTGTTGATGAACAGCATCCGGGGCACGTCGAACTTGTTGGCCTGGCGCCAGACGGTCTCGGTCTGGGGCTCTACGCCGCGCACGCCGTCCATGACGATGACCGCGCCGTCGAGCACGCGCATCGAGCGCTCCACCTCGATGGTGAAGTCGACGTGGCCGGGAGTGTCGACGATCTGGACCAGGTGATCCTTCCACGGGCACTGGGTCACGGCACTGGTGATGGTGATGCCGTGGACCTGCTCCTCGGCCATCCAGTCCATGTGCGCGGCGCCGTCGTGCACCTCGCCGATCTTGTGGCTGGCGCCCGTGTAGAAGAGCACCCGCTCGGTGAGGGTGGTCTTGCCGGCGTCCACGTGGGCGGCGATGCCGATGTTGCGCACCCGCTCCAGGGGATAGGACGGGCCTTCTTCCTTCTTCGCCATGATCGGGTCCTCGTGCGGACCCGCGCCCTAACGAGGCGGTGGGAGCGGGGCGAGCCCTGCAGGCAGTCAGCGTGGGGAAGGGGCCCGGGACCGGCAACGATCGGCCTTGCGACGGGCCCAGCGGTAGACGACGTCGGTGGGCTCGTCCTCGGGCGTCCACTCAGGGCGTGACCGCATCGAGAATCCGCCTTCATGCTCCTCGATGACGACACGCCCCATCTCGTCCGCGGCCTCGCGAGCCTGTTCGCAGCGGCCGGCCATCACCAGGCCCTGCACCCGGGCAGCGTCGGCGCAGCGCATGCGATGGTGGATGGGCATGGTGCCGGGCTCGACCTCGCACACGGTCTGCGCCATGCGATCGAGGTCGTCGGCGAACGGACCGTCGGGGAAGGTGGGCGCGGGATGGCGCTCGCCGAGCATGGTGCTGGGCAGCGCCAGGGTCACGATCACGACCAGCAGGAACAGCGTGACGATCGCGAGCCCGGCGGCCCCGAACCAGACCCACAGCGGGGAGTCGCGCAGGGGCCGGCGCGGCACGTACGGCCAGACCTCGGCGAGGCGGCTGAAGAGCAGCGGGGCGTGCTCGGAGAGGAGAAAGGCCAGGATCTCGCGCTGTTCGCGGTCGGGGAGCTCACGGAGGAGCACGTCCTCGACCGGGGCCCAGTCCCCGGCCAGCTCGGCGGCGGCGACCGCGCGTATGACCGGCCGGGGCAGGTGCTCGTCCATGACGAAGAGCCCGCCCACGATGCGCCGGCGCCCCTCGATCTCCATGTGCCACAGCCGCAGCTGCAGGGCGTCGAGCAGCTTGCGTGCCCGGTGGTAGAGCGCCCCCGCCGCGTCGTGCTCACCGACCGCCAGCAGGTGGAGCACGACCTCGAGGATCGGGTCCAGGGACAGCTCGCTGCCGAGCATGGCCTCTTCGACCTCGTCGAGGCAGGCCTGGGCGAGGCGTCCGGCCGCCACCGCATCGCCTCCGACGGCCACCTCGACCCCCCGGTGCAACAGCTGTGCGGGGTGGCCGTTCGATGTGGCGAGGATACCGCCCAGGACGGGGTCATCACGCAGTTCGCGCATGCCGTTCGACACCGGATCCCGTGCGCGGTCCGCCCCGCCCGAGCCGAAGATGACCTGCGCGACGAGGTCCGGGACGTCGAGGTCGGGACCGTCCACAGGCTCGTCCGGCGCCCGGGTCACCCAGGCGGGGATCCCGTCCTGCAGGAGCTCGTACGCCTGCCGCAGCCGCTGGAACCCCTCCGGATCCCGCTCCGGGCGGTGGTGCTTGGTGAGCTTCAGGTACGCCCGCCGGATCTGGTCGGGCGTCGCGTCCAGCGCGATGCCGAGGAAGTCGATGGCCTCCAGCACGGTCACGGCGACTCCTCCTCGGGCTCGTCCGGCACGGGCTCGGAAGGCTCGATGGGCCCGCGCTCCTCGAGGATGCGCTCCAGCTCCGAGGGCGCGAGACCTGGGATCTCGTACGCGGGCTCGTCGTCGGCAAACGGCTTGTCGAGCGCGTCGTTCATCCGGAGATACCAGAAGAACCAGGCCGCCCACAGCACGACGATCACGACCACGACCGCCGTCAGCGTGCGTCCCAGAACGTACTCACCGCGCCGGTAGGAAGGCGCGGGCGTCTCGTCAGCACCCGGGGGTCCGAACAGACCCGCGACCGCCGGGGTGCGGCGGCGCAGCACCTCGACCTGGTCTGCCTGCAGGTGGGACAGGGCCTTGCGCGCGGCGTCCAGCTCGCCGGTGCACGCGGCGGTTCCGAGCCCGCGCACGGCGAGTCGGGGCAGGATGTTGCGCAGGACGACGAGCTCCTCGCACAGGCGGCGGGTGTACAGCGTCCCTCCGGCTCTCGCGCCGAGCCCCAGGCGATCCTCCAGCCGGCGCACGCGGTCGAGGTGGTCGCTGGCGACCTCGAAGCTGCCCTCCGCGATGAGCGCGATGACGACCTTGTGCTGCACGTCCAGGTTCAGGTCGACCCCCAGCATCTCCGCCTCGATGCGGTCCAGCGCACGCTCGGCGAGGGCGAGCGCCGCCTTGCCCCGACCCCGGGCGGCGAGGCGCTCGGCGCTGTACTGCAGCCCCTCCACCGACGACGGATCGGGCATGGGTGCGGGCTCAGCGGCGGCCTCGGACGGATCCGCCCCCGAGGAATCCGACTCGCGATCCCTGGCATTCCCCGCGCCTTCTGGGCCGGTCTCCGGGATGACGCCGAGGAGGCGTCGTACGCCAGCCGGACGCGGGCGAACCCCTCCGGGTCCTGTTCGGGTCGATGCTCCTTGACCGCGCGCAGGTAGGCCCGACGCAGGGCGTCGTCGTCGACGTCTGGGGCGACGTCGAGGAGCTGCAGGGCCTCGTCGCGGGTCATGGGGACGCTCCGCAGCGGGCGTGCACGTAGGGCACGAGCCAGGCGACCAGTGGATCGGGCGGGGCCTCGTTGCGCGGACGCACCGTCCAGCCACCCAGGCGCTCATCGCGGAACGGCGCCACCGCAGCGAGCTCTCGCACGCGCTCCCGCGCTCCCTCGCAGTCCCCGCGCTCGACCTGCTTCTGGATGCCTGCCGCCTCGAAGCAACGAGCGGCAGCAGGTCCGTCTCGGGGCTCGAGGATCCTGCACCAGCGCTCGGCTGGCGGGACCAGCGGACCGGGAGCTGCGGAGAAGTCAGGCAGACGCGGGATCTTGTACATCTCGACCTGGAGGACCGGGTCCTGGGGAACCGGCGCGCCGGCCCCGGTTCGCGAGCTGTCCTCCGCCGGCTTGGCGGGCGGCCGGTAGGGCACGTACGGCGTGTCCGCCGTGCACCGCGTGACGATGTTCGCGACCAGCAGGACCAGCACCACCACCCCGAGCACCCACGCGATCCCCCGCCCCACAGAGAAGCCCTCCGAGGTGGAAGGTCTCCGCGGAGAACGCCGATCTCCAGGGGTGTACGGCCCGAACTCCGGCCGCTGCCCGGTGTTCGGGTCGATGAGCGCATCGGTGGGGCTGCCCATCCGTTGGAAGGCGACCCCGAAGATCAGGGTGACGGTCGGCGCCCGCTCGCAGATCAGGGCCTCGATCTCCGGGCGACGGGACGCCTGCGCCAGCAGCGGCAGGGCACTGTACGTCTCACCGGTCAGCACGCCCCAGGCGCACGCGGAGAGCGCAGCTTCCAATACGTCATCACGCAGCGCGACCAGCTCGCGCGCCGCGCGGCGCAACACCGGATCCGGCTCTCCCTTCAGGCCCAGACCCAGCGAATCCTCCAGCCGCTCCACCCGGGCGAGCAGCGCGTGGGCGTCATCGAGGAGGCCGCCGTGAACGAGGCCGAGCACCACGATGTGAAGCTCGTCCGTGAGCATCTCGTCGCCGAGGAGCTCGGCTTCGATCCGATCGAGCGCACCCAGCACCGCCTTCCACGCGGCCTCGGGTCGCTCTCGATAGACCAGCTCGGAAGCGGCGAAGAGCACGACCAGGGGCCGAAGTTCGACGGGATCCCGCCTGCCGAGCACGACGTCGACGACCGCGTCCCGCAGCAGCCCGCCGTCGTCCATCAGCTCTCGGTGAAGCAGGCCGGGGTCCCGCTCGTCGAGCCCCTCGAACCAGCCGAGCGGCACGCCGCCTCGCCGCCGCCACGCCTCCATGTCGAATGCGAACCGGTCGGGCTCGGCTTCGAGCAGGGTGTCGCCGCCGGATGGAGGGCGCGGCTCCCCTGCCTCGCTCGTGGGCCCCGGGTCCGGTTCGGTGGCTGGCTCCGAAGGCGCGTCGCTCGACGGTGGCCTCGACGGGGAGGACGTCGCAGCAGGCCCGAAGACCTGACCCACGCCACCGGCGTGCTCGGTGAGCACCTCATACGCCGTCCGCACCCGCTGGAACCCCTCCGGATCCCGCTCCGGACGGTGATTGCGGACCATGCGCAGATAGGCTCGTCGAACGTGCTCTTTCGTCGCGCCGGGCTCCACGCCGAGGACCCCGCGGGCCTCGTCCCGGGTCACTGGATCAGGCTCTGGCGGATGGCCGCCACCAGTCGACGGAGCTCCTCGCGCACGGGCTCGTAGACCTCGGGGTTGCGCGTCTCGAGCGCGGCGCGGAACTGGCCGATGGCTTCGCCCAGCATGCCGCGGGGCCCGCCCGTCAGCGCCTCGAACGTCGCCTCCGCCTCGGCCAGCGCCGTCTTGTTCGGCAGCAGCTCCCGGGCGGGGATCCGCAGCTTGGCAAGCCGCTCTTCCGCGGCGGCCCGCGCCTTCGGGTCGAGGCTCCCCGCGTGCAGCTCGATGACCTTGCGCTCCGAGGTCTCCGTGCCGATGACCTTGACGTCGACCTCGATGAGGCCCGACAGGTCATAGGCAAAGCGCACCAGGATCCCCACGGTGCCGGCCTTGCGGCGGGGCACGGGGATCTGGAGCACGTCCAGCTCGGTGTTGCGATCGGACTCGGCGTGCTCGCCCTGGAGCAGGCGGAAGCGCACGAAGGGCTGGTTGTCCTGCAGGGTCGTGTAGGTCTCCTCGCGGCTCGCCGGGATCGTCGTGCCGCGGTGGAGGATCGGCGAGAAGACACCCTGGATCAGTCGGGTTCCGAAGAACGTCGCGGTGTCCACGCCCAGGGTGAACGGGCAGACGTCGGTGACCACGAGGTCGTCGACCGCAGCGTGCCCCTCGACCAGGCCGGCCTGCACGGCGGCCCCCAGCGCGACGCTCTCATCCGGGGGCAGGTCGCGCAGGGCGGGCTTGCCGAACACCCGCCCGGCCAGCGCGCCGATGCAGGGCATGCGCGTGGCTCCGCCGACCAGGAGCACGGTGTCGATCGCGTCGGGGCGGACGCGCGCGTCCAGGAGCGCCCGGTGCATCGGCAGGCGCAGCCGCTCCACCAGGGGCTCCCACAGGCGATCGACCTCAGATCGCGACAAGCGCAGGGTGAACGGCTGATCTCCGCGCACGCCGCCCGCGACCAGCACCGCGTCCTCCGCCTCGGTCAGCGAGCGCTTGGCCTGCTCGCACGCGTCGCGCAGCCGAGCACGCACCACCGGATCCCCGACGTTCACCCCCGACTCTCGAGCCTTTCCGCTCACGTGCTCCAGCAGCGCGTCGGTGAAGTCTTCCCCGCCGAGCCGGGTGTCGCCCGCGGTCGCCTGCACCTCCACGACCCCCTCGATGATCTCCAGCACGGTGACGTCGAAGGTGCCACCCCCGAGATCGAGCACGACGACCCGCTGCTCGGTCTCGAGGTGGTGCAGCCCATACGCGAGCGCCGCGGCGGTCGGCTCGTTGACCAGCCGCCGCACGGTGAGTCCGGCCAGCTCCGCCGCCTGCCGGGTCGCCCGGCGCTGGGTCTCGCTGAACCAGGCAGGCACGCTGACGACCGCCTCGGTGACGGGCTCGCCGAGGGTGGCCTCCGCGTCGGCCAGGAGCGCCTTGAGCACCACCGCAGACAGCTCGACCGGGGTCCAGCGGGCATCGCCCAGGTCGAGGTGGTGGTCGGTGCCCATGTCGCGCTTGAAGAAGCGGGCGACCCGTCCGGGTGCCGTCACTTCGCGGGCCAGGGCGATGCGACCGACGCTGACGCTGTCATCCTCGTCGACCAGGACCGCCGATGGCGTGAGCAGGTCCCCGAGCGCGTTGGGCAGGCAGCGCGGCCCGCCCTCGTCGAGCACGGCCACCAGTGAGTGGGTCGTTCCCAGGTCGATGCCGACGATGCGCCCCACAGGCTCCCCCCGAGCGGCCAACCACCGCGTCCACGTCGACGCCGACTACCGCTCCCCGCCCCGGTAATACTTCAGCGTCTTGTGCGCCGGATGCTCCGGTCCCAGGATGTCCAGGGTGATCCCCCGCCCCTGGAAGATGTACTCCCAGCCCAGCATCGGGTCGCGGTAGACGTCGAAGCACTCGTCGGCCTTCTCGAGGAGCAGGTCGATCAGGCGCTCGGCGACCAGCGCGGTCAGCTCGGCCTCGTCACCGAGGTCTGATCGCAGCAGCCCAAGGCCGGCGTCCATCCAGCCGATCGCTTCATCGAGCCGGCCCATCCGATAGACGAGATCGCCGACCGCCGCCTGGCGGATGCCCACCTGCGCGCTGCCAGCGCCGTGGACCTGCTTGTCGATCTCGACCGCCTCCAGCAGGTAGCCCTCCGCCTCCTGCGGTCGGCCACGCTGCTCGTTGACCCGCGCCCAGGTGGCGAGGCGCTGAGCGAGGTCGGGGTGGGGGCCGCCGTCGGTGTCGCGCTGCTCACGGGTCCAGCGCAGACCCTCGTTCATCATGCGTACGCCCCGATCATCGTGGCCGATGGCCTCCAGGGCGCGGCCGTACTCGAATGCCACCTTGGCGCGCTCCTCGGGGGAGCCGTGCTTCTCGACCCAGGCCCACAGGCTCTCGAGCACCTCCGCCGCACTCTCCGGATCGCCCAGGCGCAGCGCCATGGGTCCGAGCACGCGGGCGCGATCGAGGGTGACGCGATCGTGGGGCCCGCGCTCCCGGCACAGGGTCTCCCAGGCCTCGTAGAACACGGGTGCGGCCGCCTCGTCCCCGCCGACCTCGCGGCGCACCTCGGCGATCTGGGCGAGCAGCAGTCCGATCTTGGTCGGGTTGGTGATCCGGCGGATGGAGAGCGCGTCCTGCAGACGGGCGTCGGCCGCGGGCAGATCTCCACGGTTGCGCAGGTTGCGGGCCAGGAACTGGGCCGCGGTCGCCGCCCGGGGGTCGGTGCCGAACGCCTTGTAGAGGACCTTGAACGCCCGCTCCAGGTACGGGGTCGCCTCGTCGTGCCGACCGAGCTCATCGAGGAGCGCGCCCAGGCGCATCCCCTGCATCTGGGCCATCGGGTGGTCGTTGCCGAGCCGGGAGCTGGTGCGATCCCAGGCCGCCCGGGCAAACGACATCGCCTCCCGCTTGCGACCCGCCTTGCCGTAGATCTCCCGCAAGCGGCCGAGGAGGGTCTCGCCGACCATCGCCGGAGGGCCCGGCGCCCCGAGGAGCTCATCCGGGAGCGGGGCCAGGACCTCCTCCCAGCTGGTCGCCACGCCAGCCCCACGCAAGACCACCGCCCCGCCGTCCGGCCAGAGCCCTTTCAAGGCCGCCACTGCCTGCTCGCGCACGCTCACCCATCCTCCAGGCGCGGCAGCCTACCGCGATCGCCGGTGAAGATCCCCAGGCGGAAGACGTCGGAGTGCCGACGGGTTGATGACCCGCGGTAGTATGCCCCGAACACACCGAGAGGATTCCATGACGCGCTTCACCCGCCAGATCATCGCCGGCACGCTCCTGTCTGCCGCGCTCCTGATGAGCTCCACCGCCTTCGCTGGCGAGCTCGAAGACCGCGCGGAGAAGGTCCTCGCCGAGGCCATCAAGGTCGCCGAGTCGGGCGACATGGACAAGTGGATCAAGGAGTTCTGCGACCCGGAGCGCTGCCACACGCAGCTGTCGAAGGAGCAGTGGAAGGCCTACCAGCTCAAGCAGCTCAAGCTCCAGGGCGGCAAGTGCGTGACCGACGGCAAGGTCGCCGTGGCGCGCTGGCGCGGCAGCCTGTCGGACGAGGGCGGCAAGGCCAAGGCCTACGTCACCTGCGAGAACCGCCAGCTCCCGCCCCCGGTCGAGTTCCGCTACGACAAGGAGAAGGACAAGATCTACATCCGCAACACGAGCATCTGAGGCTCGTGGCGGGCCGAGTCTCGTGGCGGGGCGGTCCCTGGTCTCTGGTCTCTGGTCCCTAGGCCCAGCGGCAGCTTGGTCGGCGCACATTGCGGTGCGCACGGCCCAGAGTCCCAGAGCGCGCGGACCCCATACTCGCTGGCCGTGGACCCCCGCTCGGAGCGGGCCCCAGAGACCAGCGACCAGAGACCGCCCCTCCCCTCCCGCCACACCGTCGCTCACCTCTCCGATCATACGCCCGCCACACCGTCGCTCCCCTCCCCGCTCCACGCCCGCCGCACCGACACAACCCCAACCGTTGACACGGCCGCCCTGCTCTGACACCCTCTGGTGAAACCTGACTCGGGTGTCACCTTCATGAGCATGCCAGCCACCGCCCGCGGCCGCGCGACCCGCCAGGCCCTCCTCGATGCCGCCGAGTCCGTGTTCGGCAGCACCCGCTACGCCAAGGCCGCGATCACCGAGATCACGCGCCGCGCCGGGGTCGCCCAGGGCACCTTCTACGTCTACTTCGAGAACAAGCAGGCGATCTTCAGCGAGCTCGTGCACCACATGGGCTCCGAGCTGCGCCACGAGCTGACCGAGGCGACCCGGGACGCGCCGGATCGCTTCACCATGGAGGAGCGCGGCCTGCGCGCCTTCCTCGCCTACCTGCGCCAGCACCCCTCGCTCTACATGATCGTGAGCCAGGCGGAGTTCGTCGATGAGGAGGCGTACCGCGCCTACTACGACAAGTTCACCGAGGGCTACCTGGCGGGCATCAAGAAGGCCCAGGCCCGCGGCGAGGTGTCCGCCGACGTCGACCCCGAGGCGCTCGCCTGCGCCTTGATGGGCATCTACGACTTCATGGGCATGCGCTGGGTGCTCTGGGAGGACCGGGACGTGCCCGAGGAGGCCATCCAGACCGTGCTGCACCTGCTCCGCCACGGCATCGGCCCGGCATGAGCGGCATCGACTGGGGGCCGGCGCTCACCTGGGCGCTGTTCGGGCTCTACGCGGTGGTGACGGGAGGGCTGGCGGTGTTCGCCGGGCTCACGTCGAACAAGTCCGCGGCGAGCTTCGCGATCGGCAGCGGGCAGATGAGCCCGTGGGTCGTCGGCGTGACCCTGGGCGCGTCGCTGGCGTCGAGCGCCACCTTCGTCTTCTACCCCGGCTACGTCTACACCGATGGGCTCGGCGCCCTGATGGGCTTCTCCGTCGCGCTGGTCGCGGGCCTGCTGACCGGCCTCGTGCTCTTCATGCCCCGCTTTCAGGACGTGGGCGCCAAGGTGGCCGCGCTGACCGTGCCCCACTGGCTCGGCGAGCGCTACAAAGATCTTGGTCTGAGGCGGATCTTCGCCGGACTGCAGGTGTTGAACACGGCCTACCTGGTGCTCATCACCGTCGGCTGCGCCCGGGTGATGGAGTCGACCCTGGGGCTGCCCTACCACATCGCGCTCGTCGGCATCATCGCCTTCGTGTTCGGCTACACGGCCCTGGGCGGTGCGACCGCGCACGCGTTCACCAACACCCTGCAGGGCGTCATCATGCTCGCGGTGTCGGTGACCGTGTTCCTGTCGGGCATCACCCTGTGGCCCCAGGCCTGGGAGTCCCTTCAAGCGACCGGCTGGACCGCTCCGCAGAGCAAGCTGTTCAGCTCCCACTGGGAGGTCTGGCTGGCGGCGGTCCACGTGG
>MDTC01153974.1_pt1 | contig 12122 bp, 7 predicted proteins | sample 811181 | NCBI WGS metagenome assembly MDTC01 (sample SAMN05326644, study PRJNA326480) | marine metagenome | isolation source: seawater | place: Pacific Ocean: North | collected 2011
CGGGTCCGATGCAACTCTCGTCATTGCAACCAATGCCGATAACGTCCCGGGAGGTCAATTCACACTGCCCCTACGTGCATCTGCTGATGATGTGGTCGCCATCGATATGTCGCCCTTGGTTTTGGATTTCAGCAATACCGCTGGTGGTGCGCAAACCACTCTGGACATCAATGTTTCAAATCCGGGAGGACTACCGCTCGATATTTCTCGCATCGCTCTGACGACAGCGGGAAATACTGACTTCGGCCCAAGTGATCCGGAATTTACCATTACCAGTGGCGGTAATCCGGTGACCTTACAACCGGGTTCCAATCACATTGTATCTGTAACCTTTAGCCGTGCCGCCGATGACATTAATCAACATCAGGGTGTCGTTCTTATCGAAAGCAATGCAAACACCAGTCCCGATATTGTGAGATTGGTCGCAGGTCCACCTCAGTAATTAGATTCAGTCAGGGACTGGCGCAAAGGTTCGTCGAGCAAATCGTTGTGCCCCCATAGACACACAGAGAGGCCAAAAGTAAGCTGGTGGTGTTCTAGACAAGTTTGCCTACGATTGCGGGAATGTCACCTTATGCTTGACCCGCTCAGCCTTATGCTCGTAATGCTTAATACCGTATCTCGGGGCGATGACGTCGTTCGGTCAAGGCTCATCACCGAGACCGATATAACTTTGGATTTTAGATAGACATGCCCATCATCTATCAGGGACGCCTGAACAAGAAGACTGTTGCAAGACCGCTCAATGCCTTTCGGCGCGGTCAAAGTCATCTCAGCGGACTTCAATACACGCGTAACGACCTGAGGGCCTGCTGGTCGGGGCCGGAACATTTCAAAGCGGTCGACGACATCCTAGGACACCAAGGGGCTAGTTTTTGGATCGATATCGCCGCTCATGCAGACTTTGACACCATTCAACAAATCCCGGCCTGGTTGGGCTCGCTTAATGGCGGACAAATTGCCGTCATGTGTTTAAAGGAAGGCTATGAGGCAGAAATTAAGCTGACCTTGCCGGGCCAAGCACCCGAGCGGTTTGACCACCAACAGTATGAGGCTCGATTCCAAAATCGTGCCGAGACAACCACAGTCAAATCAAGCTTTCTCACGTCACCAAAACATATGAGCAAACAACAGAAGGCATTTTCAGTCCAACGGGTCGCGTCGGGGTTTCAGAGTCTAGATACACTCACATCAGGCGATAAGCTGAGCTTCGAAGACTGGATATCCGCTCAATATCGAAGTGGCAAAACCGATTTATCCATCGACTTTTCGCAAGAGCCATTAGCCAATCGAAATCTCTTGGACCTCGGGATAGAGGGACCGCGACCCCCTTTTAGTCATCTCGCCACCAAAGCTGGTTTTTTGGAAGAAACACCTGTTGACCTCATGATCACCGCCGATGGCGATCATTATGCCTGGAGCCAATCGCTTTGGGTTCAACTGATCAATCATCTTCCACAGGTTGACGTCGTCCTCATTAGAGCGACCGGTACGCGCCAAGAAATGGTGGAGATCTTGGACCAACTTGAGCTGTATTCTTATCATCCAGGAAAGCAGAGTCACCAATTCGGACTCACGACCATCGAAATGACTGACGGCCCTGCGCCCGATGTGCTCGATGCCTTACTGGGCGATAGAAAATTAATGAATCAAATGGTCGACTGGGATTTACGCTGGAGTGGATTGAACCTCGACTTGGATGGGATTGAGCCACAGCAGTTTGCACCGTCGCAAAGTTTTTATTCAGTACGAAGCGATTCAGCTAAAAGTATAGACCGGCTTTACCTCAGTCTGGATATTGAAGATCCGGGCACCCCGCTTTTTCGGTCCGCACGCCGCCAGCTGGCCGAGCGTTTTGGAGAAATGATCAGTCGCGAGAGCGCCTGGGAATATGTCGGACCGTCTCTATCATCTCCCCTTGGTAAGCAGTACAACAAACTGCACAGAGGGCTGAGGTCGGCTGCCAAGAGCATTCTTGATACGACAGACCCCTTACCGACAAAACCGAGTTCCTCGTGGCTGGCGCGGCTCCCGCTGTTGAACCGGACGATGCTCGCTGACGACCCTTTTGTAGAGCCCGTCCTAGACGCTATCACCAAAGCATTGCCGGGATTTCAACATGACCGACGCGCCCACATCACAGATCAATATTTTGTTGAATATGTGCGGCGAATTGATGCTGGTTTTCAAGTCATCCAGATAAAAAGGCAGGCGAAGCCAACGGGTTTTTTCCTGCGGATTGCCGTTTCACGTTACAGGATCCCCTTCGAGGATTTAGTCGCCAGCCCAAATACAACTGTTCCAGGATGCGTCGTCGATGCCAGCGACCTAGTGCCTGAACGTGTCGATGGTTGGACATATAATGGTCAGCGACAATTCCAAGACGCCTTGACCGATCTGACTGAAATACTCAGCCTTCGCATTAATTCATTTTTAGACGCGTCCACTCATGTGCTTAAAGAGCATGCTCAAACATTTCTTGGAGATTAACTCATGCGCCTATTCATGATTGCCATGCTCGGAGTCTGGTCCGTCGCGTGTTCAGGAGACACCAGCTCTACGGCTCGTGATTTAGACGCCAGCCTAGCCGATACATCGGCGAGCATGATGGCAGATGGTGGACCCCTTCCAGACGCAGCATTTCAAGTGAGCTTAGATGTGATCCCCGGTGAAATCACATATGCTGCGAGCCGTGGTGGGGATACTCACATCTACTCAATTTCTTCCGATGGCAGTGGCCGAATTCGACTCACACGCGACTCGGCACCATGGTCATATCACTCCGTAAGCCCCAATCGTCGATACATTGCAGCGGTTCGTTCCAATGGACCAACCACGCGCCATGCTGAGCAGGTCGACACAGCTGGGGTCGTTTGGATAATCGATGTAAGGACGGGGACGAGCTACCCTGTCACACCAGACGATTGTAACGCAGGGATCGGTGGCGTGGCCTGGACCGGCGACTCATTTATCACTTTTGCCATGACCTGTGATGAGCAACCGCCCAAAGCTTATCTCGCGAGCTATGCAGATGAGACCCGTGACGTTAACAATATGCTGCTCTACGGCGACCACATGTTTCCTGTAAGAGATATTTCAGCTGCACTCTACACATCACGCGTCTTATACGTCGTCGACCAAGAACGCTGCATCGATGGGCAATGTGTACAAAAGCCACAGGTTTGGCTGGCCGACACGGAGACCATGCAGCGATGCCAAGTGACCGACGCCGACCGTGAATTCCTCGGCCTCGGCTCAAGTAGTAAAAATCGAGTCGGCGACCACAACCCCGTTTTTACAGACCAGCTCAGAGGTGTCGTGTTCTCGCGAAATGTGGACAATAAAGGACGTGGGTCCACCGGCCACCATGATGTTTTCAGAATCGGACTCAACATGGCCTCTCTCGACAACAATGACATTCGCTGTGAGCAGCCGGGTACTGAGGTCAATTTGAGCAATCAATTACTCGGTGATGATACTGAGCAAGTGCTCGGTGCATCTGTTCCCGGATTCATAAATGAGCTTTTTCCGCAACCGAAGACCGGTGACGCGGCAGATGACAGTGCAACTTTACTGTTCGTCGGGCGAACAAACGACGAGGAAATAAGTCAGCTCGTCGTCATCGATCTCAGTGGCGCGAAAACGGCGGTCAGTCTCAGTGCTGAGTGGGTGGTCTACGGTGGTTGGATCATCAGCGACTTGGAGTTGACAGGCAGCCGTTAATCGACTCAATGCGACGTCCTAGTTTTCCGTCTGATAATAGAGCTCAATGCTGCTCAATGCATAGTCATCTCGGCTTCCTGCGGCACTGTTATTCATCAGAAAAAGTTTAAATGTTCGGCGACCATCGACGAGCTTGGTTCGTGTCAGCCGCGCACTCAACTCCCATTTCTCAAAGCGAATCACTCGACCGTGCTCTGAACGGGGCGGACTATATCGACCGACAATGGTTTGTTCGTCCAGCAGGAGCGTGATGAAACACTCGGGAGACCGACCCATTGGTCCATGCCCAATCACCAAGTCTGCAGAGGTTGTTTCAGCCGGGAGCTGGTACGTTAACTCCAGGGTCCCACCAGGCTTTAGAATGTGAGCGCCGTGTTCAGATTCCCCCGTCCCGACGCGTTTGTGAAACACGCCATCGGAGAGTGTGTAGGATACACTTTTGGAATGTAGAATTGGGCTGATCGACAAGTCAACAAGCGCTGCATTCTCCATGAGCTTCGACGCCCCTGCTGGACGCACTTGACCAGCTAGGCTAGACCGTCTATCGCAAATTCGTCCTCGAAAACGACACCTCAATTGACAATCTCGGCCATCGTCAAGCAAGTCACAGCGGGCCATGCATTTGTCAAAATTCCGTTCACACGTTCCGGACAGTAAGGTGACCTGTGCAGGTCCAGCACAGCCAATTAAACTGAGAAAAAAACATGTCCAAGGCAGCAGTCGGCGCCATCTACAATTGAGATCCATGAATGTCTCCAAGGTGCTATAGTCGTTCACCAGTTTGACCTAGGAACAGTCAATGCGAAAGAGTTATGGGCTAATTTTGCTACTTTGCTGGGCCGGTCTGGTCCATGCCCATATCGGCCCTAAGAAGGTACTCCGCATTGCATTTAACCCGCAGTCAGGTAATCACCCTGAAGTGGTGATTCAAAACTTTGGTCTTTTTAATTGGACTGGTGATTATTTTGATTGGCTTTGTGACGAAGCAATGACACCTGTGGGGGGCCTAAATGCCGTCACAAGCACCTCCATTGATAGGCAGGAATTGCTGGTCGGTGATGGCGCTGGTCTTTACCGAAGTACGGATGCCGGCTGTAGTTTTGAGCCGTATGGCCCCCCCTTTGATGAACATAACGTGGGGCAAATAGAGGCCTCGCGGGATGACCCGTCTGATGTTTTGGTGAGCACTCAAACTCTCGGTGTACCCAACGATGTCTACCATTCAAGAGATGGCGGCCTGACCTGGACGTCTCTTAATTTGGCGATTGAAGGTCGCGTTCGGCGCCTTCTTCGGAGCCCTGCGAATCCGAATTACATCTATTTAATCCATGCCGGTGGCGGCTATCGCAGCTTAAACGGTGGCGACTCTTTTGAAATATTCCCGATGGGGCCTCCTGAACTAAATGCAGGCGGTGTTGATTTCGACCTTCTCAAGATCCATCCGGACGACCCCAATATTGTCTATGCCGCCGTTTCTGGTTTCCCAACATCAACACTGGTCAGGACAACGGATGCGGGATCGACCTGGCAGGCGCTCAGCGTACTGGATGATATCCCAGAAAGCATGGCTATCTTGGGAACTGACGACTTCATTGTGGCCATGCCCGTCGGGGGACTGAGGCGATCAGTTGACGGCGGTGTCAATTGGAACGTCATCCCGTCTCCCTTGAGTGAAGGTTGGCTCGGCTGTCTGACGAAGGGGCCAACGGGAAAACTTTGGGCCTGCGTCAACCGCCATCCGGCTCGATTGCTCATTTCATCGACAGATCTGGGCGTGACTTGGCGAGACGAGATTGATCTGGCACTGACTAATGTTCGCATGTCGACCCAGTGCCCGACCAATAGCCAAACACAGCAGGCGTGTTCGACAAATTGTCTTGAGTACCCGATGATCTGTGAAAGCGATTTGGCCGATGCTGGAGTCCCTGCACCCATAACAGACCAAATCGACGCAGGTCAGGCTGTTCAGAATACTCAAGGGCCAGACTCTGGATGTTCGATTCATCTGCATAGAAAAACCGAAAGCGTGCCCGTGTCCGTAATGATTTTTGCTCTTGTCTGTATGGTCACGAGGCCTGTGATGATTGGACGAAAAGGGCGTCATTGAATCTCTCCGTCGAATCATCAAAACTCCAGGGCAAGCACTGCACACCCAGCCCAACTGTAAAAAACTTAGGAATTACGTGATCAAAGATCATGAGATTTTTGCGACTTACCTTGTTTTACAGGCATCATTAAAACATGAGTTGCTTGTCAAAAACTCGAGTCTGCGTCTACTTAATTGGGCTGCTTTGTGCGCTCCTGCACAACGTGAGTATAGCGCAAGAGTCCCATGAGGGCCTGGACGAGCGTGTTGACCGACTCAAGACACAAAGTCGGCTGAACCCTGCAGATCGTCACGCAAATCGTCGCTACCGCCTAGCAATGATGCGAACCGGGCAATTAGAGCAGCTGGTCTTAGACCTAGACCAGCGCAGAAAAAAAAATCATAAAAACGTTCATCTCTGGTTCAATCAGGGTCAAGCTCTGCTGGCGACAGATCCAATTGCATCAGAACGTTTTTTCCAGACGTGTCGAGACCATGCCAAACAACGGCATTGGTGCTATTTTGGAGAAGCATTGGCCGTCGAAAAACAAGGGCGGACTGAGGATGCGCTGGAACTCCTTCAGCTTGCCAGAGCCGGTCGCTACAACCAACTTGAAATGGCTACGGCTGAGATTAGACTTCAGATCGGACTGAATGAGAAAGACCGCGCTAACGTGGCGCTCAAGCGGCTTCGAAAACCTCGGACAGAGGACTCATACTGGGTTAAATGCGCTCAAATCGAGCTATATTTATCCAATCTGAATCTCTCGGCTGCTCGAATGCTCATCGATCAACTAAAAACGGTCGAACCGGATGACCCCGCCATCTTCCTTTACGAAGCGAGGCTTTATCATCTGGCAAAGCAACCAAAGAAAGCTGCCCTGGCCTTACAAACGGCGGTTGCATGGAATCCAGACGATACGGTAACACGAGCTCGGCTTGCCCGGCAGCTCTCCCGTCTCAAGCGATGGAAGTCAGCCATTGCGCAATATACGGTCCTGGTCGACAAATACCCTCGAAAAACGCCATTCCTGGAAGCACTCGGTGAAGCACATCTCAACTCGGGCGCGCCCGAGCGCGCGCTGGGTATTGTGAGTCAAATTCTCGAGGCGGAAAAATCATCTATACCGGCCCTCGAACTGAGGATGCGAGCTTTAATTCTACTCGGTCATTACGATGATGCGTTGTCACTGCGTCCCCTTGTCTACGATGGGACTTTGCTTGCGCTACCCCGGCGTATTCGGATCGCTGAAGCCCTGGCCATGAAAGGACGTGATGGTCAAGCCGAGGTTGAATTCACTGGGGCAATCACCAATCACCCCCGTGCATCGCAAGCGTGGATCGCATATGCTGATTGGTTCATGAATCGGAGTAAGCTGGGACGAGCTGAAGCGATTTTAAGACGCGGCCTGACCGTCTTGCCAAAAGCGGCACCGCTCCATGCAGGCCTGGCGAGAACTTTTGAGGCGCAAGGTTATTCGGCACTCGCAAGAAAAGCATACGGGGCCGCACTTGCTTTGGACCCGACTGACATTGGGTACGCAAATCAACTGGCTCGTCTAGAATTTATGTCCGGCTCATACTTGGAGGCCATCAGACGATGGGAAGGGTTGGTCAAGAATGAACAAAGTGATGACGGCGCTCTGAGAAATCTCTCGGCCGCCTACCGAGCTATGGGCGCTCACGATAAATCCGTAAAGCTGGTCGAACAGTTGATGGCACGGCACCCCGGAGATAACGAACTCAGGCAAACCCTGGCTGAGTTATACATCAAACTTGCTCGGTCTCGGGACGCGGTTCGGATTCTCAAACGGGGCACCTTAAGACACCCGGAGAATGCCCAATTCCATGCTTTACTCGGCGCCGCACTCGGTGGGCTGGGAAAGAACAGAGAGGCGGAGAAACACTTTCAGACCGCCCTACGCTTAAAACCCATGAATCGACCTACTCGCCTCATCTACGCTCGTTTGCTAGAGAGCGCCGGCGATAATATGAAGGCATCAACTCTGTACAAACAACAACTTGCTCGCAATGCAAGGGATGCAGATGCTTTGGCTGGCCTTCGGCGGCTTATCGGTCGAAACGAAACGGTCGACGAGATGAAACAGATCCGGACTCGTGTGACCAAAGGCCATGCGGCTTTAGGGGAACTCATAGGGCGGATTCCCACAGGTCGACACGAGCGCGGCGGCACGATCTTAAGAGATGAGAGGTATGTGACGACATCAAGACGCGGCATCGACGTCGTTAAACATGTCAGAAGCGTGATGATTCACACCGAGGTCGGCATCAAGCGATATAAGCGGGTTTCAATCGCTTTTCACTCCCAAGCAAAACCAAAGATTGTGTTCGCGAGAACATTGACACCGGACGGTGAGGTTCTCAATGTGCAGAAAGCCAGCATTCGCTATGAGAACCCACACGCGAATACGCCTCTTTTTGGTGATGCACGCCAGCTGGTCATCGACTTTCCCCAAGTTGAGCCTGGCGCCATTTTAGACTACGACATCGAGACGTATCGACCGCAGCCGGACTTAGGGGCAACATGGTGGGATAGCTACATCTTGGGCAACGGCGATCCCACCGTACGGATACGGTATGTACTCAACGAGCCAAAGAAAACACTGAGTCATATATTTGCGCCTGGGCTGGACAAGCCAACGGTGAAACACGTCGGTGCTCGAATCGAACGAAAATGGGAACGATACGACCTACCCGGATACAAGGTGAGTGATGCTCAAGAATCAAATGTACCAGCCGTTTTCATGTCGAGTCTACAAAGCTGGGCTGATGTTGACCGGTGGTATAACGACCTGTTCGAACCTCAATCGAGAATCACATCGTCCGTGTCCATTAAAGGCAAGGAAATAGGACGACGTTTGAGCGACCGCGTTGATCGAATTTCGGCCGTTTATCGATTTGTCGAACGGAATATCAAGTATCTCGGCGTTGAATTCGGAATTGGCGCGTATCGCCCGCGGCCTGCCGAAAGCACCCTCGCTCAAGGCCAGGGTGATTGCAAAGACATGACGGCGCTCATGGTTGCCCTGTTGAAGCAATTAGGCATTCCATCCTACCCTGCCCTGATCAGGCCGGTCGACCAAGGTGTCTTCATCCCGGAGCACCCTGCACCGGGGCAATTTAGCCACGTGCTCCTCTACGTCCCCCATCGTCGGGGGGACTTCTGGTTAGACGCAACGGCTGGCCTAGGAACCATAACAGCGATACCGCACGTGCTCCGCGGGCAGCTGGCCTTTATCGTCGATGGAAAGGGCGGACAGATGCTGCGAGTTCCAACCGCAAGCCCGGATCAGAACACCGCCATCGAAAACCAATCGTATCAACTCAATGACACAGGCGGGGGGACCCTGGAGAGCGTCGTTAAGCTAAATGGGGACGTGGCGGGCAAGCTCAGACAGGAATTACTGGACACGGACCAAGCCTCGCGAGCAGCGATTCTTTCTTCGCCTGGTTTTCTGCTCGGGCGGACCTTCGTCCCCAAAAAAGTGTCGGTGTTGAACCTGGACGCCCCGGCGGAGCCCGTCACAATTCGGTCGAGTTTGACCGACAAAAACTTAACCGCGGTGCGCTTAAATGGGGCTTTGGTTTTCTCGCCAAGCTTGGACAACTTAATGGGAGGTATGCTGTCCGGACACGGCGGTTCAATGCCGATCGATCAACCAAGACGGATCGTAAGGCATATGGAGTTAGTCCCACCCCAGGGATATCGCTTTGATTGGGTTCCACTCAACCTGATTCACAACGACATTTTAAGCCTTAACGTGTCGGAGTCTCGCCAAAAAAAAATGACTCGAATCAGTATCTCGCTAACCCTAAAAAAAGAACCGGTCAACGCGAGCGAAGCACATCGCCTGAAGGCGGCTCTCGATACAATTCGAAGCCAGCTGGCATTAGAATTACCCATGGTACCCGGCCCAGATTTCGAACCCATTTCGTTTCTCAGAAAGATTTCGGCTGAGCAGCCAACCGATATGCGCACACAAATCCATCTTGGACGTCTCCTGATTTCCAGTGGACAGTACCGAGACGCGCTGCATGTCCTGAGTAAGGCAAATGAACGAGGCGAAGAAAACACAATGGTGTGGGCATTGCTTGCTGCAGCCCATGTCCAAATTGGCGGTTTTAAAGAGGCTGAAGGTTTTCTCCGGAAAGTATTGAAAAAAGACCGTGGCGTCCCTCGTTTGCACATTGCTCTCGCCCTCCTCTTAAAGGACCAGGGGCGATTGAGAGACGTCGCTGACGTCCTCGCAGAAGGGCACCGACGATTTCCTAATCACAGTGGACTCACTATGCAATTGATCGAAGCATATGAAAGCACCGGTGAACTCGAAAAGGCTCTCGACATCGCTTCAGACTTTGCCAGAGAACAAACCAATGATTCGGCAATCCAGGTTTTTATTGGCCGGCTTGCTATGCGAACAGGCCAACGTCAACTGGCTGAAAACGCATTTAGGCGGGTGTTAATGTTAGAGCCCAACCATGCCGCTGTTCTCAATGATTACGCTTGGCTCTTGAGGCATTCGCCAGACCGCCTGACCGATGCACTGAGTATGGCTAAACAATCCATTGCATTGGTCCCCACGGCGTCCCATGCCTGGGATACACTCGGTGAAATCCAATACCGTCTAAAACGGTATCACGAGGCTCTTGAATCGACTGAACGTGCTCTCGCTCTCACCGATGAAGAGCAACCGAGAACCCTAGCCCGACGCGGTCTGTTATTGATCAAAATCAGAGAGCAAACTTTCCGCGACTAACGAGCAAAACCAGGGCGGTCAGAGCAATAAGCGCCGTAGGCAGCCAAGCCGCCAGGATAGGCGACAATTGGTCTGCTCGGCAGGCCAGTTCTCCCGTTCTCAATATCCAATATGAAACACCGATTAGCCCTGTTGCGCATGACAGTGCCCAGAGTCGACCAAGCGTCAGGCCAAAGAGCGAACCCAACACCATCCAAAAAGGAATCGCCCCGATCATAGACAGGCGACGATGGTAGACAAAGTGGTGATGTTCATTACCTAATGTGAGTTCTGTAGAGACGACCGAATTGGGCCCGGTCAATACTTTTGCATGCTCGATCAGACCCATCGGATCAAGCCTGACAACCCCTGATTTCACATTCACCAGGATATCATCTCCCCAGTATTCGGCACGCCCAAAGGTCACATGCGGACCTGAATTATCCCATGAACTGGCCATTGATTCGATCCGACCCAGCCGCGCATTCTCCTCACCTCTCGTGCGCCCCACAAACCAATCCACGGTACCGGTATCCGTATGGAGACGACGATTTGAACGCTGGACCAATGTGTCGTTTTCAGAAGAAAAGATCACTGCTGAAATGGCGGCCTCTTTTGTAAGTTCGGCAATCTCATTAATGAGTTTCGGCCCAGTCTCGGTGACAATGGGGTGCATCAGAATGGTGCTGCAGACCCCCACCATCAATGGAATGATCAGGATTCGACGCGGGTCTCGGGTCGAACTGGCTAAAACAACCCCAATATTCTGCTCTTTTAGACGCGAGAAGACCCAGACACATGCAACCAGTAGGGCCAATGGCAGCGTAGCCTCTAGCATGACGATGAGCGCCATTGATAGCAGCGAAGCCCAACGATTGAGGTCTAGGTGCATTAAGATCGTTTTCATCTGAACGCACTGCCCCGACACCAAGATCACAGTCAAGCCAATCCAAACCACCAGTGTCGTTTGGATGAGCATGCTCGTCAGGCGAAAATTATGTCTAAAATTCAAAATAGTACCGCGACTTTCCACCAAGCTGTTGGATAGACTGAACTGGCCAACCTGAGCGATTTACTTCAAAGTCTTATGTATGCGCTAAATCAGCGCGCGCCTCTTGAGACGTATCGAAAGCCCCTGTTGAGACGTCATCTGTCTTAGCTGAACCAATAGGCAGTCACAGCTCAGCTTTATAGTGAGACCGACTTGCGGGTCAATCAATCTGGAATCAAACATCATAGAAAAGGGGTCGGTCCGGCTATACATCGTCTCACCAAGCCGCCATGCTGACCATCGGTTTAAACCGATTGGAGGCCCTGTCGTGTTAAGTCTCGAACCAGCTTTAAATTGCGCGCGGTGGCTCCTCTCAAAGACAGCGCTGCCTGCCTCAGATTTGACTCCGGAAGGTCGGCTAGAACCAACGAAAATGCGGCGTTCCAATCTTCAGCTAAGTAGGCTCCCTCAGAGCGAAATCGTTCGACTTCCTCCTGCACATTCAATGTCGATGGACCATGAATCACGATATTGTTGTGGAGCGCTGCCTCAAAAAGATTTTGGC
>MDTC01087137.1_pt1 | contig 12120 bp, 23 predicted proteins | sample 811181 | NCBI WGS metagenome assembly MDTC01 (sample SAMN05326644, study PRJNA326480) | marine metagenome | isolation source: seawater | place: Pacific Ocean: North | collected 2011
AAAGGATTACTACGATGCAATTTCTCAATTCTATATATCGTTACCTACGCCTATTATGGCTGGGGTACGTACACCGACCCGTCAGTTTTCGAGTTGTGTTCTTATCGAATCTGGCGATTCTCTTGATTCTATCAACGCAACTGCAACTTCCATTGTAAAATACATATCTAAAAAAGCAGGTATTGGTATTGGAGCTGGCTCTATTAGAGCTGAAGGAGCTAAAGTTGGTGATGGTTCAGTAGTTCATACTGGACTAATTCCATTTTTAAAATATTTCCAATCAGCAGTAAAATCATGTTCTCAAGGCGGTGTTCGTGGTGGAGCAGCTACTGTATATTTACCAATGTGGCACTATGAGTTTGAAGATTTAGTTGTACTTAAAAATAATAAAGGTACAGAAGAAAATAGAGTTCGTCATATGGATTATGCTTTTCAAGTCAATAAACTAATGTACGAAAGATTATTAACAGGTGGAAATATAACCTTCTTTGATCCTAATGACGTACCAGGCCTATATGAATCTTTCTTTAGTGATCAAGATAAATTTAAAGAGTTATATGAAAAATATGAAAGAGCTTATTCAATTCGTAAAAAGTCATTATCTGCATCTGAAGTATTTTCTACAGTAATTCAACAAAGGAAAGATACTGGAAGAATATATATTATGAATGTAGATCATGCAAATGATCACGGAGCATTTGATGCTAAGGTTGCTCCAATTCGTATGAGTAATCTTTGTTGCGAAATAGATCTACCTACAAGCCCAATGGGTGCTGATCCAGAAGAAGGTGAAATATCACTGTGTACCCTTTCAGCAATCAATTGGGGTTTAATAAATGATCCTAGTGAATTCGAAAAATACTGTGATCTTTCAGTAAGAGCACTAGATGAATTATTAGATTATCAAGATTATCCAGTAAAAGCTGCAGAAAGGGGTACTATGAATAGAAGACCCTTGGGTATTGGAATTATTAATTTAGCATATTTCTTAGCAAAACGAGGCCTTAAATATGATGAAGGCGCGTTTGAAACTGTAGATGAATATGCTGAAGCGTGGTCTTATTATTTAATTAAGGCTTCTCAGCAATTAGCTGTTGAAAAGGGTGAAATTAATTTAAAAAATCACACAAAATATGCATGTGGAGTGTTACCAATTGATACATATAAAGGTGCAATAAATAATTTAATAGAGCATAAAGAAAGACTACCGTGGAACGAGCTAAGACATAAGCTCTTAGAAACAGGTACTCGCAATTCTACTCTGATGGCATTAATGCCTGCTGAAACAAGTGCACAAATATCTAACAGTACGAATGGTATAGAACCTCCACGCGCATTAGTTAGTTACAAACAAAGTAAAGACGGAGTGATGGCTCAAGTAGTTCCGGGTTATCGCAACTTAAAAAATAAGTATGACTTATTGTGGGATCAAAAATCTCCCGATGGTTATCTTAAGATCTGTGCTATACTTCAAAAGTACATAGATCAAGGCATTAGTGTAAATACATCTTATAATCCAGAGTTTTTTGAAGATAATAAGATACCCATGTCACAAATGATTACAGATCTAGTAACTGCTTATAGATATGGTTTAAAACAGCTTTATTATTTCAATACGTTCGACGGAGCTGGCGAAATGACCGATGGAGAAACTCATCATTCTTATGACGGTGAAAGCGAAGCTTATGAAGAAGAAGATTGCGATAGTTGTAAGATATAAGTAATGATAGAAATACACGAGTCAGCAGAAAAAGCTCTTGCTCAACTAATATTACCAGCAAATTCTATAGGTATTCGTATTAAAGTACAAAGCGCTGGATGTAATGGACATGCTTATGTAATGGAATGGGCATATAAAGAGGAAGAAGGAGACCACGTTCTTTTAGACCTTCCTGTAACTGTATACATAGATAATAAAAGTTCAATTTTTTTATTTGGTTCAGAGTTACAGTATAAGGTAGAACAGTTTCAAGAAGGATTTGAGTTTGTGAATCCAAATGAAACAAGTAAGTGTGGTTGTGGAGAAAGTTTTTACGTTGCATAGGAGTAAACTATGCCTTACAGCGAGAAAGTTATTGATCACTATGAAAATCCAAGAAATGTTGGAGTCATGGATGATTCAGATAAAAACGTAGGTACAGGAATGGTTGGAGCTCCAGCCTGTGGCGATGTAATGAGGTTACAAATTAGAATAAACGATGATGATGTTATTGTTGATGCTAAATTTAAAACCTATGGATGCGGTTCAGCAATAGCTTCTAGTTCTTTATTGACTGAATGGGTTAAAGGTAAACACATAAATGATGCTGAAAAAATAAAGAACACTGAACTTGCTGAAGAATTAGCATTACCTCCAGTAAAAATACATTGTTCTGTTTTGGCGGAGGATGCTATAAAAAGTGCAGTGAAAGCAGTAAGAGAAAAACAAATTTAAATATTAAAAACAAGGAAAAACGTGATGTCAGTATTGAAAAAGAATAAAAAGTCTCATATGACTAGAAATATGTTTTTGGATGAGGCGGTAGATATTCAAAGATATGATGAAGTTAAATATCCTCAGTTAGACAAAATTACAGATAAACAACTAGGATTCTTTTGGAGACCAGAAGAAGTAGATGTTTCTAAAGATAAAAAAGACTTTAATGGATTAACTGAAAATGAACAACACATTTTTACAAGTAATCTTAAAAGACAAATAGTACTCGACAGTGTTCAAGGTCGAGCTCCAAATCTAGCATTTTTACCAATTGTATCATTACCAGAAGTTGAAAACTGGATTGAAACATGGTCATTTTCAGAAACTATTCACAGCAGAAGTTATACACATATTATAAGAAATGTGTATGCAGATCCTTCACATGTATTTGATGGAATATTAGATAATAAAGAAATTGTTGAGTGTGGATCAAGTATATCTAAATATTACGATGATTTGATGGATTATAATCATAATCCTGTAAATAAAATAGATCATAAGACAGCAATTTGGATGGCTATGCAATCGGCAAATGCTTTAGAAGGTATAAGGTTCTATGTATCATTTGCATGTAGTTGGGCTTTTGCTGAATTAAAGAAAATGGAAGGTAATGCTAAAATTATTAAATTCATTGCTCGAGATGAAAATTTACATTTGGCTAGTACTACCACAATGCTTAAGCTTTTGAAAAAAGAAGATAAAGACTACGAAAAAATAGCTAAGAAAACAGAACAAGAATCAGTTCAATTATATTTAGACGTAATTGAGCAAGAAAAATCTTGGGCCAGATATCTATTTGCAAATGGTTCTATGATTGGCCTTAATGAAAAAATTCTATGTGATTATATAGAATGGATAGGCTGTAAAAGAATGAGAGCGGTTGGATTACAATGTCCATACGTAACACCAAAAGCTAATCCATTACCTTGGACTGAAAAATGGATAGGTGGAGGTAATGTACAAGTTGCACCACAAGAAACTGAAATTAGTTCATATGTTATTGGAGGAGTAAAACAAGACATGGATAATAATACATTAGCAGGATTAAGTCTATGAGTCATAAAGACGTGAATCCACATATATTATTTCCTTTTTTAATATCCTGTGCTGCAGCTTTTATCATCTCAGTTGCGTTTAGTCATGCACCACAAAGAGGACATAATCCACAAAGTGCATGTATAAATGAGTGCTATGAACAATTATTAGAAAGACGCGAGGTTGCTCGACTCGCAAAGTTAGAAGAAGAAAGATTAATTGCAGCAGGTGTTATTGAGGCTCCAGTAGTTGAAATAGATCCTACACCAGCATCATGGAATGGATGCGCTGGATGTCATGGAATGAAAGGCGAGGGTATGGGAATATTTCCAGCATTGGCGGGTAATACATCCTTATATATAGAAACAGCATTAAAACAATATCAAAATAGAGAACAAAGAGGAAAAAGATCTCAAATTATGTGGTCTCAAGCTTCTATTTTATCTCAAAACGATATTAAAGTTTTATCAAATTATATCGAAGGATTGTAAATGATTATAGAAATTTATAGTAAAGACCATTGTCCATTTTGTGATATGGCAATACATAAAGCACAAGCTATGGTACAAGAAACAAATAAACATAGTTACACAGTTAAAAAATTGGGAGAGGATTTTAATAGAGAAGAAATGATGGAATTATTTCCAACTGCTAGAACATTTCCTCAAATAAAATTAGACGGTAAATCAATAGGTGGGTGGGATAAATTCAAGGATATTGGTTAACTATGAAACGTACTGTGGTTAACTGCGAATCTTGTTATAATAAAACTATCATAGGGCACGAAGACGATGAAATTATTTTATTTTGTCCTCTTTGTGGTGAACATCAGGATGAAGATCTAGAAGAACTAGACTTTAACGAGTAATATGACATGGCATTACAAAGGCACAAAATGGCTGCCACCAGAAGAATTCAATCCCAAAGACGTGTATGGATTTGTTTACATGATAACGAATCGAGCTACAGGGAAGAAGTATATAGGAAAGAAGTTTTTTTGGAGCCAAAAGACTCTACCAATAACCAAGACTCGCAAGAGAAGAAAGAAAATATTAGTTGAATCCGAATGGCGAGAATATTGGGGTTCAAATAAACATTTACAAGAAGATGTTTTATCGATGGGTCAAGATTGTTTCTATAGAGAAATTTTACATATGTGTAAAACTAAATCTGAATGCGCTTACATGGAAACAAAAGAACAGTTTGATAGAGAAGTATTATTAACGGACGATTATTATAATGGCATTATTAATTGTAGAATTGGTGGCAATTCAATTAAAAACTTTTCAAAATAATTGTTTACATTTGCTTAAAAGTATGATATAATATATACATTATGAAAGATAATATTATACAATTTCCAACTAAATTTCGTATACAAGAAGTTGAAGAAGAAAGAGAATTTCTAAGACAAGAATATGAAGAATTTACTGATGAATGCAGAGATGTTTCTCGAATAATATTATTACAAATTGAAGAGTTATTACTTAATGAAAGTGGTTATTTCGATGCAATGGATTTTAGAGATGAAACATTGCCAGAAGCTAAAGATATGATTGTAATTGTAAATATGATTTCTTCAATGCTAATGAGACACGGAGGAGTTAATCATTTTTTACACGATTACTTCGAAGTATTACATGAATTAATAATGGATAAAAAGAATGATTTTACTTGATTATAGCCAGATTGCGCTATCTAATATTATAGTACAAAAACTAAATGATGAAAACATGATACGACATATGATACTAAACAGTATTCGTATGTACAATAAAAAATATCGTAATGAGTACGGTCAAATGGTAATTTGTGTTGATGGTATGAATACTTGGCGTAAAGAATATTTTCCTCTATATAAAGCACATCGTAAAAAGAAAAGAGATGAATCATCTCAAGATTGGACAGAAATTTTTAGGATATTAAATTTGGTAAGAGAAGAAATTAGAGAAAACCTGCCTTACAAGGTTATTCATTTAGAAGGATGCGAAGCTGATGATATCATCGGTACGTTAACAATGCAAACACAAGAGTTTGGTCAGCATGAACCAGTCATGATTATTTCTTCAGATAAAGATTTTATACAATTACACAAATTCAACAATGTTAAACAATTCTCTCCTATTCAAAAGAAAATGGTAAGTGATTCTAATCCTAGAACATATTGTTTTGAGCACATATGTAAAGGAGATAAAAGCGATGGTATACCTAATGTTTTATCAGCTGATAATTCTATTATGGATGAAATTCGCCAATCACCTATGACAAAAGCTAAAATACAATACTGGGCTGATAATATAGATAACTTAAAAGATGTTATGACGCACGAAGAGTTTAGAAATTATCAAAGAAATAAGACTCTTATAGATTTATCTCAAATACCGGAATCAATTCAGAATAATGTTATAAATACTTTTAATGGACAAAAAGTTCCAATGAAAATGAAAGTATTAAACTATTTAATTAAAAAACGATGCAATCTATTGATTGAAAGTGTGGAGGAATTTTATAATGGTTAAACCATTAATATCAGAAATATTAAAAAATACAAACAAATTAGGATCTCGAGATAAAAGGATCCAATATCTTAAAGAGCAAGATTGTACTGCGCTTCGAGATATCTTACGTATCGGATTAGATGATACTATTAAATTATCATTACCCGAAGGTCAACCACCTTATAAAAAATTCGATACATCTACAAAAAAAGAACCGCGAGAGCTTAGATTTGAATATCCAAAGTTTAGAAACTTTGTTAAAGTTGCCTCTCCAAATTTAAATCAATTCAAAAGAGAAACAGCTTTTATAGATTTACTTGAATCAATTCACCCGGATGATGCACAACTTTTTTGCGATGCCAAAGATAAAAAACTCAAACTCAAATATATTACAAAGGCGTTAATTAAAGGTGCATTTCCTAATCTAATAAAAAAATAGGAGAAAGATAACGACACAATCTATATCATGATAGTTTTTCAATTCACTTTAACCTGGAGATTGCTTATGAGTTATATACAAATTGAACGCCTAAAGAAAGACAGAAATAAGGCATTATACTATCAACGAAAATTAATAAAAAAAGGTAAAAATGTATTAGCATACAAAATGGAAAAGAAAATAGTACATTTAAACCAATACCTTGATGATATGGAGGCAATAAGCAAAATACACTAAATCGTGACCCCTTAGTAAAATTTTTTATTAAGGGGTTTACATTTGAATGAAATTGTGTTATAATATATATTATGAATATTTTTATTTTATCAGAAGATCCCATCGAAGCAGCTCAACAGCAATGTGATAAACACGTTGTAAAAATGATTGTAGAATCTGCACAAATGCTATCAACTGTTCATAGAATGGTTGATGGTATCATGGAACGTAGACCATCTAAATCTGGCTCTATGTTACAATATTATAAACTAGATGACCACCGAGAAGATATACTGTATAAAGCATGTCATTATAATCATCCGTCTACAGTCTGGACTCGCGAAGGTTGTTGTAATTATACTTGGCATTATCAACATTTTATTGCTTTGTGCGATGAATATACATATAGATATGGCAAAGTCCATGCAACAGACAGCAAGCTACGAAAAATATTGAAAGATTTACCAAACAACATAAAACGAACATTAGTTCGAACACCTTATAAGTTAGCAATGAGTTCTAATCCGGAATGTATCGTTAATAACTTAGGTGGTACAGACGCGGTTAAATCTTATAGAAATTTTTATCAAACTAAACAAGATAGGTTCAAAATGGTTTGGACTAAAAGACAACAACCGGAGTGGTTTAATGCCATTGTATGATTTTAAAAATTTAGAAACTGAAGAAATAGAAACTAAAATGATGTCTATTTCTGATATGGAAAAATATGTAAAAGATCCAAATATTCAGCAAGTCATTACTGCACCAAAAGTTCTAACTGCAAAAGATGGACAAGTACTTAAAAAGGCTGGTGATGGCTGGAAAGAAGTACAACAAAGAATTCAAAAAGGACTACCACCAAGATTAAGAGGAAATATTAATACAAAATGAACAAAAAACCTTCACGTCTAAGATTAGAGCATTTGGTTAAATTGGAGCCATTAACACATAATCAAAAATTAGCTTTTGATGGATTTGCTTCTGGTAATCATTTGTGTTTAGATGGTTCAGCAGGAACTGGTAAAACTTTTATTTCTTTATACCTAGCTTTAGAAGCAGTATTAAAGAAAGAATATCAAAAGGTTATTATAGTAAGATCTGCTGTTCCAACAAGAGATATGGGATTTCTTCCTGGAACACAAGAAGAAAAAGAAGATGCTTACACATCTCCATATAAAGCTATTATAAATGATTTATTTCAAGACTTAGATGGATGGTCTAAAATGATACAAAGTAAATCTATAGAGTTCTTAACAACTTCATTTATAAGAGGAATCACAATTAAAAATGCTATAATAATCGTTGATGAATCTCAAAATTGTAATTATCATGAGCTTTGTTCAGTAATAACTCGTCTTGGAGAAGATTGTAGATTTATTATGTCGGGTGATTATTATCAATCAGATTTTACTCGTAAGGGTGATCAAGACGGTATTAAAGAATTTATTAATATTATAAAACATATGAACTCTTTTGATCATGTGGAATTTAAGTGGGAAGATATTGTACGAAGCGGCTTTGTTCGTGACTTTATCATGACAAAGGAATTATATGAAAGCGGGAAACTTTAAACATGAACCAATTGATATTGGATATAAAGACATGGTTGCTACAACGTTATCAACTGGTAGAACCTATGCTGCTCCTGACGGTGTTAACTATCCTTCTATTACAACAGTACTTTCGATATTAAGCGAAGATCATATAAGAGCCTGGCGCCAAAGAGTAGGCGAAGAAGAAGCAAATCGTATTTCTCGTAGAGCTTCAGGACGTGGTACAGCTGTTCATGAAATGCTAGAAAAGTATGTTGATAACGATGAATCTTTTGATGAAGGTGTAATGCCACTTATAAAATCTAATTTTATGGAGGTTAAAGATATACTAGATAAAAGATTATCTAAAGTATATGCTCAAGAAGCTCCATTGTATTCTTCTCATCTTGGTGTTGCTGGCCGAGTTGATTGCGTTGGAGTTTTTGATGGTAAAAATTCTATTATTGATTATAAGACAGCAGCTAAAACTAAGAAGAAAGAATGGTGTGAAGGATACTTTGTACAAGAAACTGCATATGCTATTATGTGGGAAGAAAGAACTGGTATGCCAATAACACAATTAGTCACGTTAATCGCTGGTGATGAAGGTCCACAAGTATTTGTAGAACACAGAGACAATTGGACTAAAAAGCTATTAGAAACAATAGCAGAATATAAACGTAGAAAATTATTTGGGAGGTAAATAAAATGCACAATTATCGAAAAGAAATATTAACAACAGTAGAAGAATCTCTTAGAGCTAAGCTTAGAAGACACCAAACAAACATTGAAGTTTTATTAGGTTCTCATGTAGGACTTGCTGATCACTCAGATATTGTTGGAACAGTAGAATCACAAGTAGATGCTATGTCTGTTATTGATGGTCAATTAAATATTATTGAAAAATATTTAAAATAGGAATTATTATGGACAATAAGATACGTTCAATTTTAAACCAAGAATACAATAGACAAGCTTCTACTATTGAATTAATAGCAAGTGAAAACTTTGCGAGTGACGCTGTTCGCGAGCTTTGTGGTAGTGTCTTTACAAATAAATATGCAGAAGGTTATCCAGGCAAGAGATACTATAACGGCTGTGAATACATGGACGAAATAGAAACTCTTGCGATAGAAGAAGTGAAAAAGCTATATGGATGCAAGTTTGCAAATGTACAACCTCACAGCGGGGTCAATGCAAACTCAGCAGTCTACCAAGCACTGATGCAACCAGGAGATACGATTCTTGGCATGGATCTTGCAAGTGGTGGACACCTTAGTCATGGAGCACCTCCAACGCATAGCGGAAAGTATTACAACGCATATACTTACGGAGTAAACGACAGAGGTTGGATTGATTATGAACAAGTACGAAGTCTTGCCAAAAGATATAATCCTGAAGTTATTGTTGCAGGAGCAAGTGCGTATCCAAGAGAAATTGAGTGGTCTACATTCAGAGATATCGCAAAAGAAGTAAACGCATATCTTGTGTGCGATATGGCACACTATAGTGGACTGATTGCTGGAGGACAGTACCCTAGTCCTTTGCCCTATGCTCATGCGGTAACGAGTACAACACATAAGACACTTCGTGGTCCTCGTGGTGGTATGATACTGTGGAATAATCCTGAGCTAACAAAGAAAATAAATGGTGCAATATTTCCAGGAACACAAGGCGGCCCTCTTATGAATATTATTGCTGCAAAAGCACAATGCTTTATAGAAGCAAATACTCAAGAGTTTCGTGACTATATTACAGCAGTAAAAAACAGTGCTAAATTACTTGCTGATGGTCTTAAAATGGGTGGCTATAGTATTGCTACTGGAGGAACAGACAGTCATATTGTTCTTGTAGATTTAAGTGATAAAGAAATCAGCGGAAGAGAAGCTGCCGATCTATTAGAAAAGCATGGAATTACTGTAAACAAAAACGGAGTACCGAATGATCCCCGAAGTTTTGCTGAAACAAGTGGTATTCGTTTAGGTACTGCAGCGGAAGTTACACGAGGCAGGGATATGAATTGGTTTTTAAATTTAGGATATGAAATATCAGAGATATTGAAATAAATGAAAATAACTGTTTACTTTTACCAGAAAGTGTGTTATAATATACATATAAACTGGTAAGGACTTATGAAGGAAATGAAAGACAATATAATTTTAGTTGATTGTGATGGTGTTTTATGTGATTGGGAATATTCATTTACTCAATATATGAATCACAAAGGTTATCCAACAGTTGATGATCGACAATACAACGTTGGTCAAAGATTTGGAATATCGAAAGAATTAGGTAAAGCAATGGTTGCTGAATTTAACGATTCTGCTGCCATTGCATTTTTACCGCCATTAAGAGATGCTGTGTACTACATGAAAAGATTAAACATGTTGCACGGATTTAAGTTTCATTGTATATCATCTTTAAGTAGCAATAAATATGCTCAAAGATTAAGAACACAAAACTTGAATCTTTTATTTGGTGAAGAAATATGGGATGATTATATATATTTACCATGCGGTGCAGATAAAGATGATGCTTTACTAGAATACGCAAATAGTAAATGTTGGTGGATCGAAGATAAACCAGTAAATGCTGAACTTGGTGATAGTTACGGATTACGATCTATTCTTGTGGCTCATGATCATAATGCTTATTATCCATTTAACGGTCATATTCCAAGATATTGGAAATGGAAAGAAATATACAAACATATTATTGGAGAAATGTAATGCCAGTAAAATTTAAAGAAACAACAAAAGATCGCAAAGGTAATGTCCAAAACTATTACATGAGATCAACTTCAACTGATGTGTTGCAAGCAGCATTAGATAATAATAATACTCAACCAAAACAAAAGCAAAAAATTCGTAATGAACTTGTAAGACGCGGTAATGTATAAATGGTGGAGAATCTGGGCTAAAAGTTTAGGTCAGAAAGTAGGAGAAACTGATAATCAAGCTGACGCTGTAGCAGTTATACGCACTATATGGTGGATAACTCATATGGCAACTTGTTGGTTTATTATTCTAAATGCGATAGCCAATCATGGCTGGGCATTAATTGGATTATGAAAATAAATATAAATGTTGAGATAGATACTGAAAATTCCACAGACGTAAATACTATAGAAGAATTAATAGAAATACTAAAGCAAATAAAGGAAGCTCGAGATGACGATTGATTTTTCTAATACATGGAGACCATTACCCAGTTGTGTTACAATAAAGGAAAGTACTATTGACGGTCTCGGAGCTTTTGCTACTGATGATATATCAGAAGGTACTAATCTAGGACTCATGAGAATTTTTTATCATGGTGAATGGATAAGAACTGCACTTGGAGCATTTATAAATCATAGTGAAAATCCATCTTGTAAAAATATTCTTCATAATTCTGAGTTAAAAGATCCAGAATATTATTTAATTACATCTAAAGATATTAAAGCGGGAGAAGAACTAACTCTTAGTTATCAAATGCCAGAATATCATCAAACCACCTCATAATCCTCTTTTAGCTTCTTTACTTGTATAAATAACAGTAAGGAGATAAATATGAGTGATTTACTAAATTTCGATTTTGGATTTACTGCCGTTGATGAAAACGAGCTAGAAGCGGTACAGTCCACTATAAAAACTGCAGATAGTAAAACTGCAGAACTTGCCGTCACAGAAGAAAAGCTAAATAAGCTATATAATTCAATTCTTCCTTTATTATCAAATTTAAAGAAAAATCCAGAGAAAGAATATATTCTTTGGCCTAATAGAGTAGAAAAAATAGAACAATTCGAAAATCTAATTACGGAGATTATTAAATAATGGCTATAGTATCAACTGGACAAGTAGCTTTTAGTGATATTCAAACTGAATTTGGAGGATCAAATCCAATATCTTTATCTGAATACTATTCTGGAGGCTTAGGACCAGC
>MDTC01175182.1_pt1 | contig 12119 bp, 10 predicted proteins | sample 811181 | NCBI WGS metagenome assembly MDTC01 (sample SAMN05326644, study PRJNA326480) | marine metagenome | isolation source: seawater | place: Pacific Ocean: North | collected 2011
TCATTGCTGCTAGTGCAAATGTTTTCAATTTAGATGAATCCTTGCATTCAGAAGAGATAGTTACTCGACGTCAGGATGAGGTTAGCTTTGATACAGTTTTGTCAAATAGTTTTGGTTTTGGAGGAACGAATGCTACTTTGGCTTTTAGCAAATTGATTGATTAATCAAATGGCTATGACAATGCAAAACAAGTGTGGTTTAGTTTTAGGAGTGGCTAATGAAAGATCTATTGCTTGGGGGATAGCAAAAGTTTTGGCAGAAGCTGGAGCAGAGATAGCATTGTCTTATCAAAACGAAAATCTGCTCAAGAGAGTTGGCCCTCTGGCAGAAACCATTGGTTCAAGAATCTGTATGCTTGCTGATGTACAAGATGCAAAGAGTCTAGATAAGCTCTACAAGAAAATTGCTGAAGAGTGGGGAAAATTGGATTTTTTGGTGCATGCACTTGCCTATGCAGATAAAGAAGAATTAACGGGCAGATTTGTGAATTCAACCCGGAGTAACTTTTTGAAATCGATGGATATTTCTTGTTATAGCTTTGTAGATTTGGCTAAGAGATCTATGCCGTTGATGATTGGAGGCGGATCTCTTCTTACTGTAACATATATGGGAGGAAAAAGGGTTACTCCCAACTACAATGTTATGGGTCCTGCCAAAGCTGCCCTTGAATCTTCTGTAAGGTACCTTGCCAATGACATGGGCCCTGACGGCATTAGAGTCAATGCAATAAGCCCAGGGCCTATGAAAACCTTGGCAGGTGCTGCTATAGGTGGAGCAAGGCAAGTCTTTAGAAACACTGAAAAAAATGCGCCTTTGAGGACAAATGCTGATCTAAATGCTGTGGGAAATGCAGCATTATTTTTACTTAGTGATAAAAGTTCATCGACTACTGGAGAAATAATTTATGTAGATGGGGGTTATCATGTAATGGGATTGCCTCAGTTAGAGAACCTATAAGTATTGCCAGACTGTTTATATCTTTTATGTTTATTGTAGCTAACTACAAATTTATCTTGATTTTGGATAGAGGCAAATAAGATGACAAATATAATAGTATTTGATGCATATGGAACTTTGTTTGATGTCAATGCAGCAGCTAGAAATTATGCAAAAAGTAACGATGAAGAAAATTTTCTTGGCATTTGGGAAAAACTGTCTTTGTTATGGAGGGAAAAACAAATCAGCTATACTTGGTATTACACAAGTATGGGGCATAAAACGAATTTTTGGAAAGTTACGGAAGATGCTCTGGATTATGCATTGGATTATTATCAATTGAGTAATTCTCCCAATTTAAGGGATAACCTCTTAAGTCTTTATAAAGAACTAAACCTATTCCCCGAAGTTTTAGAAGTGCTAAAAAAGTTAAAAATGCAAGGTTTTCCTCTAGCTATTCTTTCAAATGGAACTACTGAAATGTTAAATAGCGCGGTACAAAAGGCCAATATATCGGAATACCTCACCGCAATAATTTCAGCAGAGGATTTGGGCTTTTTTAAACCACATAATGAAATTTATTCTAAGGTCTTACAGCAGTTCTCTTGCAAACCCACGGAAGTCATTTTTGTTTCTTCTAATGGTTGGGATGCGGTTGGAGGCTCAGCTTTTGGCTTCCATAGTTTGTGGGTAAATAGAAATGGTTTACCCGAGGAGAAAATGTTTTGGAGTCCGACTTGGCTTGGAACTGATTTAAATTCTGTGTTGGAAGTAGTATGATCTTTTTCAAAGTAGTTTGAGGACATTTATTTGAGTAATTTTCAACTAATAAGATCTGCCAAGAATAAATCAGCCAATAGGGTGGTTGAGACACCTCTTTTATCAAATGAGAAAGTGAATCAAATTATTGGCAAGAAGGTTTTCATCAAACCAGAGTGTTTACAAGTTACTGGTAGTTTTAAATTCAGAGGAGCATGGTCAGCTTTATCTCATTTTCAGAGTGAAGATAAAGTGTTTAATGGTGTAGTTGCTTACTCATCAGGTAATCACGCACAAGGGATCGCAGCAGCAGCCAAAGCTCACAAAGTTCCTGCAGTAATCATTATGCCCAGGGATGCACCCCGCATTAAAATAGAAAATACTCTTAATTATGGTGCAGAAGTCATTTTTTATGACCGAATGAAGGAGGTCAGGGAAGACATTGGTGAAAAAATTGCAGAGGAAAAAAATCTTCGATTGATACGTCCCTATGATGAGCCATTAGTTATAGCAGGTCAGGGTACGTGTGGTTGGGAAATAGCTCTTCAAGCTAAAGCATTAGGTATAAAAGATGCCGAAGTTTTGGTTTGTTGTGGTGGTGGTGGTCTTTCCGCTGGGATAGCATTAGCTCTGGAAGAATTAGCTCCATCATTTTCTGTCAGAACTTGTGAACCTAAATTTTTTGATGATACTGCGAGATCACTATGTTCTGGAAAAAGGGAAATTAATCAGGAATCAGAGAATTCCATTTGTGATGCTATACTCACTCCAACTCCTGGAGAACTGACATTTCCTGTTCTTAAGAAACTTGCAGGAAAAGGGCTTGTAGCCAGTGACGATCAGGTGTTACGCGCTATGAAATGCCTTTATGAAAATTTTAAGTTGGTTGCAGAGCCAGGAGGCGCCGTGGCTTTAGCAGCAGCATTATTTTCTAGCCAAATTCTTAAGAAAGAAAATATCATCGTGGTTGTTAGTGGTGGTAATGTAGATAGTAATTTGTTTGCTCGAGCATTATCTACAGAGTCGATTGATCTATAAGTCTCATTCATTTATCTAATATTTTTGCATTCTTGGGATCATAGGGACTATCTTCAGTTATCACAGCTGGCCACAACTTATTCAGCATTTTGACTTCAACGTGTTGTCCAAAGGTGCAGTATTTTTTTTCTAAATACCCCATAGCTATAGATTTTTTATGAGTAGTGGAATAACCCCCAGATGTTAATCGACCAATCTTTTTCCCATCTTTAAATACTGCTTCTCTTCCCCATGGATCACAGTCATTTGGACCTTCAATCAAGAATGTCACACATCCTACCTTAATTTTTCTCGTTGCAAGGGCATCTTTCCCTAGAAAATCTTTTCCCATATACATGAATTTAGACAGGCCAGCTTCGATCAAGGTAGCATCTCTTCCCAATTCATTCCCAAATGCCCTATAACTCTTTTCTTGGCGGAGCCAATTTTGTGCTCTTGCTCCAACAAGTTTTAGGTTGAATTCTCTTCCTGAATCTAAAAGCAATTCAAAGAGATTATTTTGAAACTCTACAGGATGGTGTATTTCCCAACCTAGTTCCCCAGTATAAGCCACCCTAATGGCTAGAGTTGGTACCATACCCAGCTCTATATTTTTACATGAAAGCCACGGAAAACTTTCGTTTGACAATAGTTTTTTGGGTTCTGACGCTGTCACGATTTTTTGAAGTAACTCTCTTGATTTTGGTCCGGCAATGGAAAATGCTCCAAATTGGCTAGTAACATCCTGAATTTCGATGTAGCCAAATTCTTCCATTTTATCTTGTGCATTCTTAATCAAATAATCTTGATCATAGTCAGTCAGCGCTCCTGCAGAAATTAGATAATATTCTTCAGAATTTTTTCGAACTATCGTATATTCGGATCTAACAGTGCCAGTAGGGGTAAGAGCGTAGGTTAAATTTATTCTATTAACTCTAGGTAGCTTATTACATGTGAACCAATCTAAAAATCGAGTAGCTCCAGGACCTTTTATGATATGTTTAGTAAAAGCAGATATATCAATTAGGCCAACATTCTTCCTTATCGCCTCCGCTTCAGATTTTGTATAGCTCCACCATTTCCCGCGCCTAAAACTTCTTGATTCTTTATCACTGAAATTATTGGGGGCAAAATAATTAGGTCTTTCCCATCCATTAACCTGACCAAATTGGGCGCCAAGCCCTTTAAGCTTTTCATAACTTGGAAAAGTCCTCAAGGGGCGGCATGCAGGCCTTTCTTCATCAGGGTGATGTAGAATATAGACATGCTCATAACATTCTTCATTTTTATGGGCAGTATATTCTGTAGTAATCCATGAACCATACCGTTTAGGATCTAAGCTTGTCATGTCAATCTCGGCTTCACCATTAACCATCATTTGTGCTAGGTAATAACCTGCCCCTCCAGCTGCAGTAATTCCAAAAGAAAAACCTTCAGCCAACCACAAGTTTTTTAATCCGTGAGCAGGTCCCAGAAGTGGATTCCCATCTGGAGTATAACAAATTGGACCATTAAAGTCGTCCTTTAGCCCCAATGTTTCGCTGCTTGGGATACGTCTAATAAAGGATAGGTATTCGTTCTCAATCCTTTCTAAATCCAGAGGAAATAGATCGGCTCTGAAACCCTCTGGCACTTCATGTATGAATCTTGCGGGGGCATTTTTTTCATATGGTCCTAAGATCCATCCACCCCGTTCTTCTCTTACATACCATTTCGCATCGGCATCCCTCAAAACAGGATGTTCTTCACGAATCTTTCTATATTCAAGAAGTTTAGGGTCTTCTTCTGTCACTATATATTGATGCTCTACGGGTATGGCTGCTATTTTGCTATTTAGAAGCTTTGCAGTGTTTTGAACATGGTTCCCCGTAGCTGTTACGACGTGCTCAGCAAAAAAATCAATTTTTTCTTCTGTAGGCACTAAATTACCACCTTTTTCAATCATCCTTGAGCAGGAGACAACCCATTCTTTCCCGTTCCAATTATAAGAATTGGCCTGCAATTTTCTTTCAATCCTGACACCATCTGATCGAGCACTTTTTGCGATAGCCTGAGTAAGATCAGCTGGATTTATATAACCATCAGTAGGATGAAAAATTGCTCCTCTTAAGTCTTCCGTGCTTACTAAAGGCCATCGTTCTTTTATTTCTGCAGGAGTTTTCCATTCGTAAGGGATTTCTACTGTATCAGCAGTAGAACTATAGAGCATAAATTCATCCATTCGTTCCTTTGTTTGGGCCATCCTCAGGTTTCCAACTACTTTGAATCCAGTATCCAAACCAGTGTCTTTTTCTAAGCGCTTGTAGAATCTTACGGAGTAATCATGTATATGCGTAGTTGCGTAGGACATATTAAAAAGAGGTAATAAACCTGCTGCATGCCACGTTGAACCAGCCGTCAATTCATCTCTTTCAATCAATGCTATGTCATTCCAACCAGCTTTTTTGAGATGATATGCTATACTTGTTCCCACAACTCCACCACCTACGACAAGTGCTTTGACATTCACTCTCATACAGTACTCCTTTTAACGGCCTAAAACATATTCTACTATTACGGATAAGAAAGGATTTTAACAAGAACAATAGTTGTTTCTAGGCTAGTAGGATAAGCATTCTTATATTTTACTTCATATTTTGATGATGTATGTGTATTAGTTACATGCTTCTTAAAAATTAATGTGAGTGAGTTAATATTATTCCCTCATTGCAGCGAATTTTTTTACTAAAAAATAAGGTTATGGTCAAAAAAATAGAGAAAATTTTTGTTAAGACATACGGTTGTCAGATGAATGTATTTGATTCTGACCGAATTACGGATTCGTTGATCGATTTTGGAATAAGAAAGGTGAAGGAACCCCAATTTTCCGATCTAATACTTTTAAATACATGCCATATAAGAGAAAAGGCAGCAGAGAAAGTATATTCCGAACTAGGGAGATTCAAGAAAATAAAGAGAGAAAATCCAGAGATAAAGATCGGTGTAATAGGGTGTGTAGCTCAGGCTGAAGGTCAAGAGATAATGCGGCGGGCTGAGATTGTTGACATGGTGCTTGGGCCCCAAGTTTATCATAGATTACCAGAAATTATTAAAAGAATTCAAGATGGAGAACGTGTAGTGGATACGGACTTTCCTCTCGAAGACAAATTTGAAAAATTAGAGCATAGTAAGAATGTGAAAAGACAGCCTACAGCTTTCCTAACTGTTCAAGAAGGATGTGACAAATTTTGTTCGTTTTGTGTCGTGCCTTATACTAGGGGAGCTGAAGCGTCTAGATCTCCAGAAGTTCTCTTTAAAGAGGCAAAAGAATTAGTAACCTCTGGGGTCAGCGAACTCACCCTTTTGGGACAAAATGTTAATGCTTATCAGGCGCCAAGAAGATCAGGGACCCTTTTGGATTTGGCGGGTCTCATCAAGGAGATTTGTACTATCAGTGATTTAAAGAGGCTTAGGTTCATTACTTCCCATCCAAGAGACATGACTACTGACTTAATTAAGTTATTTGGTGAAGAGGAAAAGCTGATGCCTTATCTACACCTACCTATTCAATCTGGGAGCGATAGAATATTGAAGAGAATGAATAGAGGTCATACTGTTCAATCTTATATTGAAACTATTTATAGGTTAAGAGAGATAAGATCGGACATAGCTATTTCTAGTGATTTCATTGTGGGTTTTCCAGGTGAAACAGAAGAAGATTTTTCTTTAACTTTAGATATCTGTGATAAAATACGGTATGCACAGGCATATAGTTTTAAATATTCCCCCAGGGCAGGAACTCCTGCATATGAAAGGCCCGATTTACCAGAAGAAATAAAAGTAAAAAGATTGATGATCTTGCAAGAAAAACTACAAATTCACCAATCACAATTTCAGACAAATTTAGTAGAAACGGTGCAAGAAATATTAGTAGAAAAGCATGGAAAATTCAGCAACCAGTACATAGGTAGATCTCCTTATATGAATCCAGTGGTAATTACTTCTAGGGAGAATATCATTGGAAAAATAATGAAAGTAAGAATTGTTAGTAACAATGGACTTAGTTTGTCTGGGGAGCCTGTTACGTAACTACAATATTAGTACCTTTATTTAATTATTGGTCTTGAATAAGTGTTAGTTTATGGATTAGGTAGATGAAAACGGTAACAAAAAGGTAGATTTAGGTAACATTGTCTAAAGTTAATATCTTACAAAAACAGTCCCCATTTTTAGAAATGCCGTCAGAAGTAGAATTCCCAAACAACAGTATTTTGGCCGAGCTATGTGGTATAGGGGACGTGCATCTTCATAAACTAGAAGACAAGCTAGGGATTCAGATAAGTAGAAGAGGAAATATATTAAGTTTTTCCGGTCATAACAAATCAAGAGTGGAAGCAGTAAGTATTTTGAACAAGATTTATGGATGTCTGGAAGAAGGTCGTTCAATAGATTTTAATGATTTTGATTCTATCATTGAAGTGATGTTGAGGGGGAGTTCTTCAAAATCGGAGCTTTTATCTGAAGAGGTGAAGGAATCACGATCGAGCCCTGAAACTTTTGGAGTCAAAACAAAGAAGAAACTTGTAGAACCTCGAAACATTAATCAGAAGGATTTCATCTTTAATATTTTGAATTATGACCTAGCATTTGGGATTGGACCTGCCGGAACGGGAAAGACTTATATTTCTATAGCTTTAGCAGTATCCATGTTCTTAAAAGGACAAATTGATCGAATAGTTTTGACACGACCAGCAGTTGAGGCAGGTGAGCGGTTAGGTTTTTTACCTGGAGACATTAAAGAAAAAATAGATCCATACATGCAGCCACTGTATGATGCGCTCGATGATTTCTTACCTGCTCGGCAGATTTCCAAAATGATAGAGGACAAGAGAATAGAAATATTACCATTGGCTTTCATGCGTGGTAGAACATTGTCAGATTCCTTTATAATATTAGATGAGGGTCAGAACGCTACTTCAAATCAGATGAAGATGTTTCTAACTAGACTAGGTAAGAATTCTAAGGCCGTTGTGACCGGTGACTTGACTCAGATTGATCTTCCTAACGGGATTCAAAGTGGTTTAACTGAAGCAGTAGCAATTTTAAAGAAGATAACAGGTATCGGTGTCACTCAATTTACTGCAAGAGATGTTATGAGGCATAAACTTGTGGAGAAGATAATAACGGCATATGACGAAACTTGAAACATTATTACCCAAGTATCCTGATGGGGATTAGGATCAACATTAATTTTGATGAGAAGAGGTGGCTCAAAACAAATTTTAGAGCCAGGGCTAGGAAGGCTTTTGAGGCAACACTGAGTCTGCAGTCATGTGTAGATTTTTTAGAAAAAACGGAAGTCTCTATTTTAGCATGCAATGATCAGGTAATTAGAAGACTCAATAATCAGTTCAGAGGTGTAAATACCACGACCGATGTTTTAAGTTGGCCGAGAACAGATCAATTGCTTTTTCATAGGAACAAGGTGTCACTAGGTCAAAAATCTAAAAATGATACCTTTGACTTAGGAGATATAGCAATATCTTATGATACATGTACAAAACAATCTGCGGATTTAGAACTCAAATTTGAAGATCATGTAGTTCACTTACTTATTCATGCCTGTTTGCATTTGCTAGGATTTAACCACCAAAAAGATACTGATTTCCAAAAAATGAAAGAGTTAGAAATTAAATGTTTGGAGGCGTGTGGAATTGAAAACCCATATGCTTGGTAAACCTTGTAAATATTGTCCAGACATTGGTAATATAATAAATCTCATGAAATCTTCTAATTAAGGGTATAGTATTTAAATGCAGAATTTCGATAAGAAAAAGAAAAAAACCTCTTTTTGGGAAAATGTTTTTCGGACTAAAGATAGAACTCATTCTTCAGATAGTGTGGCAGCTAACCTCCCAAATTTAAGCGTTCTCAGAGTGGATGATATAGCAGTACCCAAAGCTGATATTATAGCAGCTCCAGAAGATTCTTCTTTGCAAAAGATTTCGGAAATATTTAGAAAATTTCGAATATCCAGAATTCCTATCTTCAAGGAAACCTTAGACAATCCGTTAGGTTTTCTTCATCTAAAAGATTTTGCTTTGGGTGACGGATTTAATAAGGATCATAACTTTGAAATTAAATCTAAACTTAGACCATTGATTTTCATACCGCCATCAATGAATTTGGGCACTCTTTTACAAAAGATGCAAGCCGAAAGGATCCATATGGCGCTGGTAATTGATGAATACGGCGGGGTGGAAGGGTTGGTCACTATCGAAGATTTACTGGAAGAGATTGTTGGTGAAATCATTGATGAGCATGATCAGGATGAAGATCAACTTTGGGCAGAAGAAAAGCCTAATATTTTTTTGGTCAATGCCAGATTAGAGTTAGATATGTTTAAGAATCAAACCGGTGTTAACCTAAGATATGATTCGGAGCAAGATGAAGAATATGAGACAATTGGTGGACTTGTAAATTCTTTGACTAATAGAATTCCTGTTAGAGGAGAGGTTATTAAGGACCAGATGGGTAATGAATTCAGCATTGTGGAGGCAGATGCAAGAAGAATAAAAAGGTTGAGATTAAAGCTATCCAAGAAATGCAAAAGAGAAAATGCTGATAGTCAGAAAAAATAGTTTTTTTCTATTGACCAGAAATAATTGTTTTGTCTTCGCTCTTGGTGGGGCTATGTTATCGGCATCCCATCCGCCCATTTCAATACCCTACATTGCTATTTTTGTCTTAGCAAGTATTAGCATATATTGGCATAGCATGAAACCTAATCCACGATCATCCTTTTTTCTAGGGTGGTTTTTTGGATTTGGACATTTCTTTTTCTCGCTCATGTGGATTACTGAACCATTCTTGGTTAAACCTAAGGAAACAGGGATATTAGCCCCTTTTGCCTTGTTTCTTCTTGCTGCAAGCCTATCAATTTTCTGGGGTCTTGCATTTTGGAGTGCAAGTCAAAAAAATGACTACAAATATAGGTTAAGATCGTTGTTGAAGCTAGGTGCATTGTTATCCTTAGCTGAGTTATTACGTTCCTTTATGTTCACTGGATTTCCATGGGGTCTCTTAGGTGTTGCATTTGTTGAAACGCCTTTGGGACAGAGCTTAGCTCTTTTTGGGCCATATTGGTTGAGCTCAATAGTGATAATCTTAAGTTTCATTATCTTAACCGGGTATAAAGGATTTTCAATAGCAGTATTAGGTTTTGGCATCTTATTCTTGTATGGGGAAAACCGAAAAAAAGATGTTAGCTTCGTAGAGCAAGCTGTTAAGGTTCGAGTTGTTCAACCCAACATTGATCAAAAGCTTAAGTGGAAACCAGAATTAGCTTCGTCCCACATAGAAAAATTATTTGAACTAAGTCAAAATGATTTGGAAGAGGTAGACTTAATTATTTGGCCGGAAACTGCAGTACAATTCTTTTTAGAGTATCAAAAAAATTTCTCTGATCAAGTTTTTCAAAAAGTTGGGAAAATCATGATTTTAGGTGCAAGGAAATATATAAGGGAGAAGAATGAACTATTTAATTCAGCATATGTTCTAGACGAGATGGGACAAATTCATAGTAGTTATGACAAAAAACACTTGGTGCCCTTTGGTGAATATATTCCTTTTGCTGAAATTATGAAAAAATTTGGTGTCAAAGGGTTAGCAAGTAATGGTATATCAGGTTTTACTATTGGACAGCGATCAAGCCAAATGCAAATTGGTGATATTCCGGCCTTTGGAATAATGATATGCTATGAGTCAATTTTTTCTCATGAAGTGGATCAAAATATGTTAGGCGTGGATTGGCTTATACATTTGACAAATGATGCGTGGTTTGGATCATATAGTGGTCCTCAACAGCATCTCATGCAGTCACAGGCTAGAGCGATCGAACAAGGAATAACCATCTTCAGGTCTGCTAACACGGGTATTTCTGCAGTAATAGATCAGTATGGACGTATTGTTCACAAGTTAGATCTTAATACCGAAGGATATTTTGATGCAAATCTTTCAAAAAAATTGGGCACTACACTCTATTCCGGTTGGGGAGCAAGAAGCTGGAATACTTTGTTATTTTCTTTAATTGTACTCATCATTATTTTATGCTTTATAAAAAAAGATAATAAATTAAGACCTGTGGTACGTTAATTGGAGAACTTAATGGAGGATAGTATTAGAAGACAATTTGATTTTACTTCCGAATCTGTTTCAGAGGGGCATCCTGATAAAGTTTGCGATAGAATTTCTGACTCTATCTTAGATGAGATCATTAGATATGACCCCAGGGCAAGGGTTGCATGTGAGACATTTGCCACTACTAACCAGGTCATTATTGGAGGAGAGATTAGCTTCACTAATAAAACTAAAATTACGGACTTTTCAAAGATGATTTCGGATGTTGTGCGTTTAACCGTGAAAGACATAGGATATGAACAAGAAGGGTTTCACTGGAAAGACTTGGCTATTGTTAACCTTCTTCATGAGCAATCTCCTGATATTGCGCAAGGCGTGGATCGAGATGGAGCAGGAGATCAGGGTATAATGTTCGGATATGCTGTGGATGAAACAGCCGAATTAATGCCCGCTCCGCTCCAGTATTCACAGGCAATTTTAAAACGCCTAAGCATTGCAAGAAAGAATGAACTCAAAGGGGTGCTGGGACCTGATGCGAAATCACAATTAACCATTGGTTATAAAGATGGTAAACCTAGTTTTATCAAGTCAATTGTAGTCTCAGCCCAGCATTTTGATGAAAAATTGTCCTCTGAAGAGATCAAAGATATAATCTCACCCTATGTTAAAGAAGTTGTACCATCTGAGTGGTTAATATCAGAGACAGTATGGCATGTTAACCCTACTGGAAAGTTTGTGATTGGGGGACCAGATGGAGATGCAGGACTTACTGGTAGAAAGATCATAGTGGATACATATGGAGGTGCCGCCCCGCATGGAGGGGGTGCTTTTTCAGGTAAAGACCCGACTAAAGTAGATAGATCAGCTGCTTACGCGGCAAGGTATCTAGCAAAAAATATTGTTGCGGCTGGTTTGGCAAAAAGATGTGTGTTGCAACTTTCTTATGCCATAGGAATAGCAGAACCTTTATCAGTTTATGTCAATACGTTTGGAAGTAATTCTGTTCCAGAAGATAATATTGAGAAAGTGATTAAAGAATGCATGGATCTGAGCCCACAGGGAATAATAGCACACCTTGATTTACATAAACCAATATATAGCGAAACGTCCGCCTATGGCCATTTTGGTCGGGAATATACAAAAGATGGACATTTTTCGTGGGAAAAAACCAACCTGGTTGATAGTTTGTTGAAAAATGTTTTTTAAGACTAGTCGTCACTGTTCATTGGTACAGCTAAGAATAAGCAGAAATGACAAACATCACAGCCAGTAGTAAAGTTTTTGGAAGA
>MDTC01051892.1_pt1 | contig 12118 bp, 10 predicted proteins | sample 811181 | NCBI WGS metagenome assembly MDTC01 (sample SAMN05326644, study PRJNA326480) | marine metagenome | isolation source: seawater | place: Pacific Ocean: North | collected 2011
AACCATCATATCAACCTCAATCAAGAATCAACGTTCGAAAATCATAAATCCAGAGTTGATAAATGTTTCATCTTCTAGCAACTCTATCTCTGATGTACGATATAATATGTTTTGTTTAGCCCTGAAGACTTCATTCGTAGTACATTTTTTAAAAGATCTCTCGAGGTCCTGAAATCTCTGACAAAAATAATCTAATAAAAATGTAACCCTCACTAGCGAACCAGCATTTCCAGCGGTGTCATCGTCAATTAGATAAGCAAAAAATCCAATACCTGATATCGCATGGAGATCTTTACTTCTCGGATATATTTTTATATCTGCCGGCTCGGGACCAGAAATAATAAAGGTTCTGACCCGCCATGGTGTTTCTAGCTCAGTTAATGGAACGCAGGCATCTCCAGGAACAACACTGTTCGAAAGAGGACAACATGAAACAACTAGCCTCTCTTTTGTTAACTCAGGCTTCTCTTCATTAACCTCCTTACGTAAGGCCGCCACTGGAAACATGCCTAAATTAGTAATCTGCTGTAAATCAAATAAATAAATATCATTTAAAGGAGTTTCTTCTATATTGATGCATCGACTAGTGATAATTTTGGTTGCGGTTTGTTGCTGCCCCTCATTGGTCCATTCATTGACTTTTTCCAAATAAAGAGAGGACCGATCAAAAGATGGTGATTGCGCAAAATTTTCGCCTAAGGAACCACTAATCCGAGTTTTGTCACTAGAAGTTTGATCAGATATACGGGTAAAGGCCTCTTCTCCTGCTATTTCAGTTACCTTATACGTCGGGTTAGAAGAGCTGCTGAAAAAACTAGACTTAAATGGGCTATCTAGGGTTCTACTAACGAAACCATCATGAAGCATATTCATACTATCATTTTGTGCCTTTTCCATCTTAGCGAAAAAATTATTTTCGTTAATATTGCTAAAAACCCTCGACACCCCTATGGCCACGACAGCCATGATCCCTACTGTTACAATCATTTCTATGAGGGAGAAGCCAGCACATTTATTTCTCATTGGGGGTATATCCATAATAAACAACTCACCTTAGGATCTTATTTCTCATCGAGATTTTCTTCAATTATGTCTATATACCGAAAAAATATTTCTTACCCACGGAATCCACTTGTTGTATTAATCTATCCCTTTATTGCTCTATTCTGACAACTGTCCTCATTCAGTACTTTATCCACCGCCTCCACCTTCCGCTGGCGATGAACCATCTTCCGCTGGCGATGAACCATCTTCCGCTGGCGATGAACCATCTTCCGCTGGCGATGCACCATCTTCCGCTGACGATGAACCATCTTCTGAGGAAGACTTTTCTTTCTTATCAACAATTTGCTGGGCCCCAATATAAGAGTTCACCCAAACCGGCTCCCCTACAGACTTATCTGGAAACGGCATGTTGTCCTGATTCTTGTTTACAAGGTATAAGGCATCAAGCCATTGTCTTGGAGTTGTCAACATCGCATTTTCAAAATTACCTTTACAAATCGCAGATCCATAACCTGGGTTTTTACTTTTCTCTTCGCTAATATAAAGCTTTCCTTGCTTATTTTTACATAAAAATGGATATTTCTCTTGTGATTCAGAAGCACGCACCACACCTTTATATTTGAGGCCATGATATAGTAATAAGGCACCATCATATTTATCGGGACTATCTTCAAACCTCAGCTTTTGTTCAATAATGCCTGCAGCCAGAAAACCTCTATCATTATGATAAATAGCAAATTTTTCGTCTGTAACTGCTTTTGAAATAAAAGGAGGCTGAGCTAATATTTGATTTTCGGCTCCAGGCTCAGAGTAACCAACGAAAGCAACCCAAAACTTAGTAGAAAGCGATATTTGCTTGCTTTCCATCCACTGTTTTAAATTACGAACATCATCACTATATTGTGGACCTATAAATAAACCCTGATTCGCTAAATTCTTATATTGAGCGGGGGGCACAGGGCTACCCTGGGGCAAAGCACCGGCCAGGTCCTGAACATTAATATTTTCTTCGGCCATATCAAAACAGATTTTATTAGCCTGATTAAAACTACCCCTTCTCAATGCCCAGTTAGAGCCCTGGAGTTTTCTGGCTAATCTAAATTTACCCCAGTTATAGCAAAGTACAGGTAATTCATTATCTTTATCACCATCTTCGAACACCATTTTGTTTCCACTTAATGACCCCATAATTCCGCTAAACGTATTCGTGTTTCCAGACAAGCGAAAACTACCTTTGTTATACCAATTCTGAGATGGTTTTTGTTCGTTGACCCAACATTCAGGAGTACCTGAATCCACTGGTTGATATGGCTGTTCAAACATAGGGCCAAAAGTACCCAATCCTATATTCGCACAATTTTTCATATAACATGCCGTACAATAGACAGGAGCTGAAGATCGTGGTTCGGTATGTCCATATTCGGGCATATAGCCACGTAGATATGCTTTAAAAACATTTTGGGTTTTTGAAATCGAATTATAATTAGGTGTGGAACAAATTTTCCGACACATAGTCGTTGCTTGTGCGGCCTCAACTTTAAACTGAATGGGATGGACTCCATTCCGCAAGTAGTATTTTTTCAAGTTATCATCAACATCTTCAACGCTCGTATAGGCGCTATCATCATTCATTTTAAGCGAATGAGTATTATCGCCACGTAAAAGGTCCCTTCCCGCAAAACCCTGCCGAACTTCAAGCCTCGGCTTATAACGCACTGGAGATGCAAAAGGTGCCACGGTATTATTGTGGATATATTCGATTCTGGCAGAAAGATCCATTTCATTATAATTACGCGGTTTTTGTAGATTTGGACAACTGTACCTTCTCTCATTACATGACACAGCGACGTTAGTTGATAAATCAGACGTTACCCCCTGACGACCATCAACAAATTGACCTTGTTGAATCTGAGATTTCACCCATTCAATTCTAGTCATACTTTCATTGGAAACAGAGTAATCAGGTATGTTATATAAAGTCTGACCAATACCACTAGCATTAGAAGATGTTCCTGATAATGATAGATATTGACCATATGGTTTACTGAACCAATTATTGCCAGGAGGACAAACTCCCAGAGACGCTGCCCAAACAAAATCACTGAGATGCCGTGTGACTCTTTCTTCGCTATTCTTATTGTAGGAAATAGACGTATCAATCTGAAAACCAACGTTAGATACTTGACTATCCTTATCCAGTGGTACTAATGACCACATACCTAGGTTTGGATTAACATATATTGGAGAAATTGAGACAGTCCCAATGATCATTCTTTTGCCACTATTTTTAACTTTCACCTGATTTTTAGGAGTCATTCGATAACATGAATTGTAGGTATCAATGGTTTCACAACCCAATTTTGGCTTTCGCTTCTGAGGACGCCAGCCCAGCAAAGCATCTGGACTCTTGCCTCCTTTGAGTAACTTGAACGATGATTGTTTCGGAGGTAGCTTCAAGAATACTTTACCAACTCCAGGTCCAGTCATTGGCCCAGAGTGGACCATACTGCATATCGCAGATTCCACGGATTTACGGCCATAACGAACTAACTGACTTCCTAGTTTAGTCACCGCTGGAATATCCTTAGATATCCTTTTCTGACTTAAAAAAATTGATTGCCCTTTAAACATAGTCACTGCAGCTATACTAACAATGCCTACTGAAATAAGCGCCTCAATAACGGACATACCTGACTGATTTTTTGAATTTAATACCATATAAATACCATCTTCATCAATGAGTTGGAGCTACATAGACGTAACTAATTAAACCAGGAACCGTTGTTCCTTTGGTGGTTAATTTGAAGTCATTAACCCTAAACGGCTCTTTCTCTGAGACTAAACTAGTATCAGCACCAAGAGTATAATTTACAGAGCCGGCGACAAAATTATGTTGAGGCGCTGCAGCTAGACCTAAACTATTTGTACTCGACGCAAAGTTCTTACACGGTAATTCATCAACCCATTCAGTTCTTTGATTAGGTTCCAGGATATTGCTGGCACCAAGTTTAACGGGTAATTTGACCTTGCCACCAACAGGAAGAGCAGGACCATTGGCAGAACTCTTTTCTGTTCGTTCCTTTTGATATACCAATTTATATAGACTACCTGGACCAAAATTTGTGGTTTTCCCTCTTATGATAGCAACTGATTGATCATCAATAACCTGACGTCCACGACATGAAGGATTAGGGTTTTGTGAGCGAGCAACTGCACACTTGTTAGAACACTGATCAGAGGTAACCACGGTAGATAAGAAAGCAAACGGACGACGAAAAGCGGCCTTTAACCTTGCCTTTTTTGTATTCTTTAAGTCGGCTCCGAAGCGATATTCAAGAGAAAGATCGACAACAATATAACCACGATCACGATCAACCTTGGCAATATTATGATCTCTGTCAGCAAGAGCTCCCTTTAGTTTTTCTTCAAGAGACACATCACCCGATTTAATGTCGAATTTCATCGAGCCATTAACAATCTTTATGGCTCGATTGTCATCCATTCTGGCAAACGTAAGAGCATCATCATTGAAATCTAAGTTAAGAGTCTCTGCTTTTTGATCTATATTACTTTCAGGAAGAAAGCCAAAACTAGTTAATCGGAAGTCAGCATCATCTCGACTAGCGCCTACCCAACGGCATTTGCGATTCCAGTTACCCTTAGCCTCACGACACTGAACTAAGTTATTTGAAACCATAAATGAAGCTACCGATAATAGCCTAGATATTTCTGCTCTTGCTTCAAGAGTTTTTGTCTCCTCTTGCGCTTTTACTATTTTCTTGTAGCCCCTGTTAATATTCATTACAGTAGCCACTCCAGCAAAACCCGCCACAACCAATGCAAATTGAATTGCTGACGCACCTTTTTGATTTCTCTTATTAAATAAACTCACTAAATGTCCCCCTTCTTAGTGAATTTAACTTCATCTTTGCCTATTTTTGCACTATCGGCTGATTCTCTGGTATATTGAATCCAAACTACAACGGCAGACGAACAAAAATACAAGCACCTAATATTATTGCAAAATAATTGATTTTTTGTTCTCTTTTGAGAGCCTAAATAGGTATGATTAACTCAAAACTTTAGTAAGCACCTTATCAAACGAACGTGCAAATGCTTGGACATGATTCTGACTCATAGAGGCAGGACCTCCGGTTATCTGGCCGGATCCTCGCAGATCTTCCATGAAATTGCGCATTGATAAAGCTTCGCTGATATTTTGCGATGTGTAGATCTTGCCACGAGGATTAATAGCGGCAACTCCCTTTTTAACAATCAAGTCAGCCAGAGGTATATCTGCGGTAATAACAAGATCATTGATCTCACAGTGATCAACAATATATTGATCAGCTACATCAGCTCCTTTATCAACGACTTCAAGTCGCAAAAAAGGCTGAGGAGGCAACTTCATCCAGCTATTGGCTACTAATACAGTTTGGGTTTTCGTACGCATAGCTGCTTTAAATATAACTTGTTTGACCGCCTGGGGACAGGCATCAGCATCAATCCAAATAGTAGTAGCCATATATGATTCCTCGCTAATGGGTCGATTATCCTACCCGCAGACAGCCATCCATTCAACCAGCTTTATGAGGCAAAATAAGCCAAAATAAGCCAAAATAAGCCACCATCCTCAGCAAGCTAAAGCGTCAGCCTTGACAAATCCCAATTCATTCATGATATCTGTAGCTTGGACCAATTTTACAGGAGCTTAACCGTGCTACTTTTGAACCCCCGTTCTTTGATGAATCGCTATAAAGATAGTCGATCTGCAGAAATTATGACGAAAACTATTACCTTTTTTGAAGAAAAAGGTCTGGCTCGGATCAAAGAGGATGACCAAAGCCGAGATTGGTACCAAGATTTCCTCACATTCGTTAAAGAAGAAAGAGTGTTCGCAACCCTATTGACTCCCGAGCAATATGGCCGAGATGATACACGCTGGGATATGTGGCGCAATGAGGAGTTCAATGAGATCCTGGGTTTTTACGGACTCTGTTACTGGTATACTTGGCAAGTAAGCATCTTAGGCCTTGGCCCTATCTGGATGAGTGAAAACGAAAAAGCCAAGAAAAAAGTAGCAGATATGCTCGATGAAGGCGGTGTATTCGCATTCGGCCTATCCGAAAAAGAACATGGAGCCGACTTGTATTCTTCGAGCATGTCCTTGATGGCACAAGATGATGGTAGCTTTGTTGCCAATGGCAGCAAGTACTATATTGGCAATGGCAACAAAGCTGCTAGAGTAGCAGTATTCGGAAAAAATAAAGATGGTGCATACGTCTGGTTTCTTGCAAATCCGGAACACCCTGCCTATACCTGCAGAAAAATCGACACCTCCGGAGTAAGGCAAGCTTACGTTGCAGAAATCCATCTAAAGAATTATCCCGTGCCAGCTGAAGACATTTTGAGCGAAGGGGAAGCCGCTTGGGATGCAGCATTAAATACAGTGAATGTAGGTAAATACCAACTGGGCTGGGCTTCTATTGGTATTTGTACACATGCGTTTTATGAAGCTCTAAATCACGCATCTAAACGCCAACTCTATGGTAAGTACGTCACTGACTTTCCCCATGTGAAAGTTTTATTCACTGAAGCATATAGCCGCATGATTGCAATGAAAATGTATGGATTAAGATCATGTGACTATCTGCGAACTGCTAGCCGAGATGACCGCCGTTACCTACTGTATAATCCTATCCAAAAAATGAAAGTGACTATGGAAGGGGAAGCTGTCGTCGAGTTATTGCATCAAGTCATTGCAGCAAAAGGTTTCGAACAAGACACCTATTTTGAAATGGCTATCCGCGATATAGGTATGCTGCCAAAGCTGGAAGGCACCGTCCATGTCAACGTAGCTCTTGTCACCAAATTTATGAAAAACTATTTCTTTGCACCTCAAGAATATCCGAAAATAGGAAAACAAGATAAGCAAGAAAATGATGCGTTTTTGTTTGATCAAGGCCCTACCAAAGGGTTATCAAAAGTCACATTCCACTCCTACGAAGAATCTTTCAAAGACTATAAAAGTCCAAATCTGGATCTTTTCCTCGAGCAAGCAGCTGCCCTTAAACAATTTTTAATTAAAGGCACTCCAAACGAGAAACAAAGTAAGAACATGGACTATATGCTTCAGTTAGGAGAGTTATTTACTCTAGTTCCTTATGGTCAGCTGATTACCGAAAACAGAGCTCACTACGATGTTGCCGAAGAAATCATGGAAGAGATTTACAGGAATCTTGTTAAAGATTTCTCTAAATATGCAGTTCAGTTCTATACTGGGCAGAGTCATAGCGAAGTCCAGGCTGAACTAATCCAAAACATGATAAAAGCACCACAACGTGATGAGGCACAGTTTGAGGAAGTATGGAGTAAACACGTGCTACCCATGAAAGAAAATTACCTATCTCCCAGGTAAGGAAGATAGGTTTGCACAGTAATTAATATTAGAAGTAACGTTAATGACTAAGGGAGCGCACACATAGGACAGACATCTTAGATGATGCCGTTTCTAGCAGCTCCCTTTTATCATGAAGGTTCACTGCATAGACTTTCGAGCTATTGATCTTCGATTCAATCACATTAGACCAAGTATAGTTTAAAAAATCTCGACCATAGGCCCGGTTTTTTTCGGTCTGAATACCTCGACGAATGGCGACTTGCAGCTCTTCTGTAGTTGGCATCCGCCATGGTTGTTTTCTTGTATTCGCTAACTTCTTGCAAGCATTGTTTGCGTCTATCCAGTTCATGCGTTTAACCATGTATCTATACTCAAGGTCTAGACCATCACGCCAAACCACACTCCCTTTACCATCATCAGTACGAACACACATGACATGCATCGTAGCATCAGTTCTGGTGCTATAGAGCCTGCGATCATTAAAATCTAAGTACACAGAGCGCGGAAATGCACCACCCGCATCCCATTGAGCCGTCCATACATTTCCTAATTGCATCCAGCCAAATGACAGATTCTTTGAAGAAGCTATTACCGAAGAGGTTTTTCGTATTTCTTTCGGCGCAGGCAGACGCCAGCGCCTTTTAGTTTTAAGCGCCAAGTTCGCACAGGTTTTTTCTGCTGCATCCCAAGTCATCGCCTTACTTCCATAGTACTTCCAAGTACCGGATCGACCATCTTTCCATAGCGCTAGAGAATTACTCCCCTTAGCCACTGCACCAGGGCGCGACTTAGCAACTGATCCCGGTTTATCTTTAACGGTGGCACATCCACAAAGACTCATGCCAAACAAAAGTCCAACAGAAAGAACATGGCGGTTTAATCTTTTCATATTGATCCCCTGCTCAAAAATAAAATAAATTTGCCACGATTAACATGAAAATTCGATTATGCACACGCAGCTACGACTACGGGAAGCATTTCGGAGCAGAGATTATTCGTCTTTAAGTAAAAAGCGCTGAAGAATGATCAGGCTAACTTTAAGGTCTGGATCAAAAACTTAGTTCTCATTGTAATTTCAGATAAGTACGAGCTAAAAAAAATTCTAAGAAACCACTTCTAATTTCATCATAGTAAAACCTAATGTATCTTTTCTATGTCCAATTCAGCTTTGATTTTTGCTAATTCAGTTAGACTAACCTTCCACAGCTCTGAACAAAATTCACACCTTGTTTCAATATCTTTTCCATCAGCAAGCATTTCTTCTAGAGACTTAGGCCCCAGTAACTTAATCGCATTAAGAACCCTAGACTTAGAACATGGACAACGAAACTCTATCATTTCATTGTGAGTGACAGAGACGAGCTCCTTATCCGGTAAGTAGCATTCGGCCATCTCATATTCATTCTTACCTTCAGCCGCTAATTCGCTGAAAGAACTAACTTTCAGCGCTGTTTCTTCAAGCTTTATCAAGCTTTGCTCCGAGCAACCAGGCATCACTTCTATAAGTATGCCCCCAGAGGTCAAGACTTGGCCATCTGCATCAATCCTCGTCCCCAAAGAAACGACAGAAGGTATCTGATGTGACTGCCGGAGATAGAGGGCTATATCATCACTGATCTCACCACTTACAAACTCCACAATACCGCTATGGGGCTCATGTTTGTTGTGATCCTGACTCTGTAACACAGTTAATATACCTGATCCCATCACGGCGCCAACACAATCCTTCGGCTGATTCTCTGCAGGCTGGACTTGAGGTTGGCCACACCAGCTTCGGACTCGGCCCTCAAAAGTCGCTTCAGAAAATAGACCATTCAAAGGTCCATCACCTTTAAAGTTCAGACCGATCCGTTGTTTTTGCTTCAATTGGGCAGCCAGCAAAATGGATGCTGCTGTAACCCTGCCTAAAGCAATGGAAGCGATCGGCAGAGATTGTTGACGTGCAACGATTTCCTTAACAACATCAGTACACAAAACAACCGATGCGCGAATTGTCTTATCTGCTGTAATAAATTTCTTTACCGAAGCCATGAATACGTCCTTACAGTATGATCATCGTCTGCTCTGGGAGAGCGGCCCGCCAGGGAATATGACCGAATCGCCTTCATTTGTAAAGCTTTTGCAGCCAAATTGTCATATTTTGTCTCAAGATTACTGCCAAATTATGCCACAATGATGTATTCTATATTTAAAAAGGCAAAATTTTCCTACCAAAGATCAATAGGACGGAGGCCACATGTTAAAAAATCTGTACGATCTATCCAAGATAAAGGAAGATAATTATCGTCAAATCGACGATCAAATGGTCGAAGATCTAGCCGCATCGATTGCTGAGGTTGGCCTCCAGGAGCCGATAAAACTATTTGAAATTAAGGAAACAAAAGAACTATATGTAATTTCAGGGCATCACCGCCTCAGAGCGATGAAGAAGCTAGCCGAACAACCAGAATATAAGAACCCTAGTTTCCAGGCATTCATTATTCAGGGTACAACCAAAGAGTACCAATCTAGACCAACATTTATCAATGCTGTCATGAGTAATTCAATGCGCAAAGATTTGGAACTACTTGACAGAGCCCATGCCTGGCAAAAACTCAGAACTATGGGCATGAAGGCTTCTGAAATAGCTCGCATGGTAAACAAAGATAAGCGCACAGTGGAAATGACTTTAAATGTAGATCTGCTTCCCGAAAAAACTAAACAATACATCCGCAAAGAATCCCGATTAAAGGACTCTCAAATCTATAAGGTAGCGGCCCGCTATAAGCGAGAATCATGGATCGATCCCATCGAAATGCTACAAAAATTTCTCAATGAGAAGCGACAAGGGGCTGTAGCCAAGAGTTCAACTATCAGGATCAATCCTCCCGCATTCAAATGCCGTTTACAGTCGGAATCCGACTTAAGTGAGTCTCAAGTAGATCAAGTCATGCGATTATTGTAAATTATGCTGAATATCTGCATTTAAACTAATTTACCAAATAAATGTTGGTTATCCGGTGAATGCGGATAACCAACACCTCATCTTAGTTTTAAAAAATCACCTTTATTAAAACTAAAGAGTATGTTGATTTCATCTAAACGAAGAGAGAAAAATGTGTTGAATTGAAAAGAATAATTTTGAGTTAGCTAAAAAAATAAGTTGTTAAACAATATAAAAAACAGGTTATTTTTAGATTTCGAATGACAACCCTACTATGCTTGCAAAGTAAAACTAACCGAGTTTTCTTTTTCAATGTTATATTATTTACATAATCTCAATAGTTATTGGCCATACGACCAGTTATTATTTAGAAGGATAAAAATTAACTCAAGGGGATTAAAAATGAAAAAGCACTTACTGCATTTTGTTACGGCTCTCGCATTAATTCCATCTCTAGCAGCCTTTGGCGATTTCCTACCAGAAAATAATCTTCACCTTGAAGACTCATTTACTGCTGGCGGCCTGACTGAAAAAGAATTTAATGAAGTCATTGATATTGCTGAGGATGAGTTTAAAGATATCGTGCGTAAAACAGGTGGACGATTGAAGATAAATCGTCGATGGTCTGATTCAACAGTCAATGCCAGTGCCAGCCAGTTCTTCGGTACATGGACAGTAAATATGTACGGCGGCCTAGCTCGGCGCCCTGAAGTAACTAAAGATGGTTTTCTGATGGTTGTTTGCCATGAACTAGGTCATCATCTAGGTGGCTACCCCTATAGCTCTAGCTGGGCAAGCAATGAAGGACAATCCGACTACTATGCAACTCAAGCATGTGGCCGCTTTCTTTTTAAAGGTGATACTAGAAAAAATGCTACATATAGAAACACAGTGGAAACATATCCAAAGTCTCTATGCGATAAAACGTGGAACTCTAAAGCAGACCAAAACTTATGCTACAGAATGATGGAAGCTTCTTATTCTATCGCTTCACTATTAGGTAGCTTAGGTGGTACGAAGGTATATTATGATAAACCAGATACCAACAAAGTAAGCCGTACAAACAATTCGCACCCAAAAGGTCAGTGCCGCATGGATACATACATGGCTGGTGCTCTTTGCGATGCTGAATTTGATTTAGAAGTCATACCAGGCAAAGATCTTGGCAGCAATAGAAACAGAGCGAAGGGCGAAGAAGAGGCCGAGAAATATTCCTGCATGAATGGAGAAAAAGGCAGCCGCCCACAATGCTGGTTCAAGCCTTTAACCTAATTCGTCATTTAGTTTATTATAAATTCTAGCCATCGATTCAACATCGATGGTTTTTTTTATTCACTGCTTAATCGTCGTCATCCCGCTTGAAATAAAGATCAGGCTGTTTGAAGGTTCCATACTTATTCAACAAAAACCTTTGCTCAGACATAATTTTCTGAAAACTAATACCAGTAGTCAGATGTAAGGCAATTTTATAATCTGCGATTCGAACAATACTACCTTCAATCGATGCTTTTTCACCATCCGAAAAGACTACTGTTCCTTTAACTTTCTGACCTGGTTTAACCTTTAACTTCTTTTTACCATCTAATAAAACTCCGCATTCAGAAAGATTGAAAATAGGATATGCAAGAGTCTTGAAAATTACTACCGGAGCAACTTCGCGAGGGTATTCAATACGAAAGTGATTTCTATCAGCGATGTTCATTAAAAATAGCCCCCGCGGACATACAGAAAAGACTTTTTATAGTTTGAGCTAATCATATATAGTTGTCAATCTCGTCAAAATTTTGAAG